>ERZ761602.6623-NODE-6623-length-12825-cov-10.427878_pt1 | contig 12825 bp, 15 predicted proteins | sample MGYA00512165_ERZ761602 | MGnify/ENA primary metagenome ERZ761602 (study PRJEB28899, sample SAMN02445085) | bioreactor sludge metagenome | biome: EBPR sludge; isolation source: Thorneside wastewater treatment plant | place: Australia: Brisbane, Thorneside...
GCCGCTTGGGGGTGTCAAGAGACCCCGTGAAACCTCACTCGATGTTCTGCACCTGCTCGCGCATCTGCTCGATCAGCACCTTCATCTCCACGGAGATGCCGCTCAGCTCGAGCGCGGCGGACTTGCTGCCCAGGGTGTTGGCCTCGCGGTGCAGTTCCTGGATCAGGAAGTCCAGCCGCTTGCCGAGCTCGCCGCCGGCACCGAGCAGACGGTCGATCTCGTCGAGGTGCGCGCCCAGCCGGGAGAGTTCCTCGGCGACGTCGATGCGCAGCGCCATCGCCGCGGCCTCGCCGAGCGCGCGCTCGCGCGCGGCTTCGGCCGGCACGGCCGTGCCGCCACCGGCCGCCTGCAGCGCCTCGTTCCAGCGCTCGAGGAAGCGCTCCTGCTGGCGCTTGACCACCGCCGGCACCAGCGGCTCGGCCTGGGCGGCGAGCTCGCGCAGCTTCGTCGTGCGCTCGCGCAGCATCGCGACCAGCCGCGCGCCTTCGCGTGCGCGCGCCTCGCGCAGCGCGACGATGGCCTGCCGCGCGCACTGCATCGCGGCCTCGTCCAGGCGTTCGGCGGCGCCGCCGCCGCGGCACAGGCCGAGCACCTCGGAGACGCTGAGCGGGCGGGCCTCGGGCAGCCAGCTGCGCACGGCGGTCTGCAGGCGGCCGAGCTGGGTCAGCTGCTCGTGCGAGGGCTCGGGCCAGGCGGCGTCGGCGTCGCGCTGGGTGGCGATGCGCAGCTCGATCTTGCCGCGGCGGAAGGCCGCGCCAAGGTGCTCGCGCAGCGTCGGCTCGAGGCCGCGCAGCTCGTCGGGCAGCTTGAACGCCAGGTCCAGGAAGCGCCCGTTCACCGAGCGCAGCTCGACCGACAAGTGCGTCCTGCCGGAGCCGTTCTCCGCCGCTGCCGCCAGCGTGCTGGCATACCCCGTCATGCTATAAACAGTCATCGTCGCCCAGCCCGCGATTCCAATCGTCCATTATGTCGTCCAAGCCCAAGCCGGCACCCTTGCCCGCGGGCACGGTGGTGGGCGGCTACCAGATCGTCAAGAAGATCGCGTCGGGCGGCTTCGGCGTCGTCTATGTCGCCGAGGATGCCGACGGGCGGCTGGTCGCTCTGAAGGAGTACCTGCCCTCGTCGCTGGCCGAGCGTTCGCCCGGCGAGCTGACCCCGCGGGTCAAGCCCGACAAGCAGCCGCTGTACCGCCTGGGCCTGAAGAGCTTCTTCGAGGAGGGGCGCTCGCTCGCGCAGATCAGCCACCCGAGCGTGGTCTCGGTGCTGAACTTCTTTCGCGAGAACGAGACCGTCTACATGGTGATGAACTACCTGCAGGGCGACACGCTGCAGGACTTCATCGTCACCGCGCGCGACCTCAAGCGCGACAAGGTGTTCCGCGAGTCGACGATCCGCAGCCTCTTCGACGAGGTGCTGCGCGGCCTGCGCATCGTCCACCAGCACAAGATGCTGCACCTGGACATCAAGCCGGCCAACGTCTTCATCACCAACGAGAACAAGGCCGTGCTGCTGGACTTCGGCGCCGCGCGCGAGGTGCTCAGCAAGGAAGGCAACTTCATCCGCCCGATGTACACCCCGGGCTTCGCCGCGCCGGAGATGTACCGGCGCGACGGCGCGCTCGGCCCTTGGACGGACATCTACGCGATCGGCGCGTGCATCTACGCCTGCATGCAGGGCTACCCGCCCAACGACGCGCCGCAGCGGCTCGAGAAGGACCGCCTCGCGCTGAGCCTCTCGCGGCTGCGCAACGTCTACTCGGACAACCTGATCGAGGTGACCGAGTGGTGCATGTCGCTCGATCCGCTGTCGCGGCCGCAGAGCGTGTTCGCGCTGCAGAAGGAGCTGTCGCGCGAGACCGAGCGCCGCTACACCAAGCTGTCGTTCAGCGAGCGGCTGAAGCTGCAGCTCGAGACGCTGAAGACCGGCGTCAAGGCCTGAGCGCCACCCGGGGAGCCCCACGACGATGAGATTTTCGGTCTACCAGGTCAGCCGCAGGGGCGGCCGCGAGCGCAACGAAGACCGCATGGGCTACTGCTACACGCGCGATGCGGGGCTTTTCGCGCTGGCCGACGGCATGGGCGGGCACCCGGAGGGCGACATGGCCGCGCAGCTGGCGCTGCAGACGCTGGCCGCGCTGTTCCAGCGCGAGGCCAAGCCCGCGCTGGCCGAGCCGCTGAAGTTCCTGCACGACGCCTGCATCACGGCGCACCACCAGCTCATCCGCTACGCTACCGACAAGGGCCTGCTGGACACGCCGCGCACCACGGTCGTCGCCTGCCTGCTGCAGGGCGAGGAGGCCTACTGGGCGCACTGCGGGGACTCGCGCCTGTACCTGCTGCGCGGCGACAAGCTCGTCGCCCGCACGCGCGACCACTCCTACTCCGAGCTGCAGGAGTCGATGTCGTCGGTGGTGCCGATCAACGAGCGTTTCAACCGCAACGTGCTGTTCACCTGCCTGGGCAGCCCCGGCAAGCCGGTGATCGACACGGCCGGCCCGCTGCACATGCAGCCCGGCGACCGCGTGATGCTCTGCTCCGACGGGCTGTGGGGCTCGGTGCAGGACGACGAGATCGCCACGGTGCTGAGCCAGCTGCCGGTGTCCGACGCGGTGCCCGAGCTCGTCGAGCGCGCGCTGCGCGTGGCCGGCGAGCGCAGCGACAACGTCACCGTGCTCGGGGTCGAGTGGGAGAACGACGAGGTCGAGGACGCCGCCGGGCCCGTGTCGACGCAGACGCTCGGCGACGACGTCTTCGCCTCGACGATCCAGGCGACGCTGGTCGGCGACGGCGCCACCCCCGAGGAGCTGGACGACGCCGAGATCGAGCGCTCGATCCAGGAGATCAACGAAGCCATCCGGCGCTCGTCGCAGCGCTCCTAGGAGATCCCGATGAACAGGCTGGAGCGCGCCGGCGGGCGCGCCGCGGATGCGTTGCGCCCGGTGCGGCTGCAGCGCCGCTACACGCGGCATGCCGAGGGCTCGGTGCTGGTGTCCTTCGGCGACACGCAGGTGCTGTGCACGGCCTCGGTGGACGAGAAGGTGCCGCCGCACAAGCGAGGCAGCGGCGAGGGCTGGGTGACGGCCGAGTACGGCATGCTGCCGCGCAGCACCCACACGCGCAGCGACCGCGAGGCCGCGCGCGGCAAGCAGAGCGGCCGCACGCAGGAGATCCAGCGCCTGATCGGCCGCTCGCTGCGCAGCGTCTTCGACCTCGCGGCGCTGGGCGAGCGCACGATCCAGCTCGATTGCGACGTGATCCAGGCCGACGGCGGCACGCGCACCGCGGCGATCACCGGCGCCTTCGTCGCCGCGCACGACGCGGTGAACTGGCTGATCGGCCGCGGGCTGCTGGCGGCCTCGCCGATCCGCGACCATGTCGCCGCGGTCTCGGTGGGCATCGTCGGCGGCGTCCCGCTGCTCGATCTCGAGTACGTCGAGGACTCGGGCTGCGACACCGACATGAACGTCGTGATGACCGGCAGCGGCGGCTTCGTCGAGGTGCAGGGCACGGCCGAGGGCGTGGCCTTCACGCGGCAGCAGATGGACGAGCTGCTGGAACTGGCGGCGCGCGGCATCGCCGAGCTCGTCGCGCTGCAGAAACGGGCGCTGGTGCAGGCGGCGTGAATCCCCAGGGCCGTGCGGCGCCGATGCGGCTCGTCCTCGCGTCGAACAACGCGAAGAAGCTCGCCGAGCTGCAGCAGCTGCTCGCGGGGTTGCCGCTGGCGCTGGTGACCCAGGGCTCGCTGGGCATCGCGGAGGCCGACGAGCCGCACGCGAGCTTCCTCGAGAACGCGCTGGCCAAGGCGCGCCATGCGGCAGCGGCCGCCGGCGGCGCCGCGATCGCCGACGATTCCGGGCTGTGCGTGCCCGCGCTCGGCGGCGCGCCGGGCGTGATCTCGGCCCACTACGGCGGGCCCGTGCCGGTGCAGCCCGACCGCGAGGCGACGCGCCGGCTGCAGGATGCCGCCAACAACGCGCTGCTGCTGCAGCGGCTGCAGGGCGTCGCCGATCGGCGGGCGCGTTTCGTCTGCACGCTGGTCGCGCTGCGCCGCGCCGACGACCCCGAGCCGCTGGTGGCCGTGGGCCGCTGGCACGGGCAGATCCTGGACGCGCCGCGCGGCGAGGGCGGTTTCGGCTACGACCCGCTGATGTTCATCCCCGGGCTCGGCCGCACCGTGGCCGAGCTGACGGCCGGCGAGAAGAACGCCTGCAGCCACCGCGCCCTGGCGGCCGCGGCGCTGCGCGAGGCGTTGCGCGAAGCGTGGCTGAGGGGCTGACCAACGGGCCGGCGGGCGGCGCGGCGGCGCCGCAGCTGCAACGCGCGCTCGACGCCGCGCGGCAGCACCAGCGCGCGGGCACGCTGAACCTGCAGGCCCTGCCGCCGCTGTCGCTCTACGTGCACCTGCCGTGGTGCCTGAAGAAGTGCCCGTACTGCGACTTCAACTCGCACGCGCTGAGCGCGGGCGCTGCGCTGCCGCAGCAGCGTTATCTCGCCGCGCTGACGGCCGACCTGGACGCCGCGCTGCCGCTGGTCTGGGGCCGGCGCGTGGGCAGCGTCTTCCTCGGCGGCGGCACGCCCAGCCTCTTCGATCCGCCGGCCATCGCGCAGCTGCTGGCCGACCTGCGCGCGCGGCTGCCGCTGGAGCCCGGCTGCGAGGTCACGCTGGAGGCCAACCCCGGCACCTTCGAGGCCGCGCGCTTCGCGGGCTTCCGCGACGCGGGCGTGACGCGGCTGTCGATCGGCGTGCAGAGCTTCGACGACGCCGCGCTGCAGCGCATCGGCCGCGTCCACGACGCGGCGCAGGCCCGCGCCGCGGTCGAGGCGGCGGCCGGCCTCTTCGAGACCTTCAACCTCGACCTGATGTACGCGCTGCCGCAGCAGAGCCTCGCGCAGCTGCGCTGCGACCTGGACATCGCGCTGTCGCTGCGCCCGCCGCACCTGTCCGTCTACCACCTGACGCTCGAGCCGAACACCTGGTTCGCGACGCATCCGCCGCCGCTGCCCGACGAGGATGCGGCCTCGGCGATGCTCGACGAGATCGTCGCGCGCACGGCGGCGGCCGGGCTGCAGCGCTACGAGGTCTCGGCCTTCGCCGCGCCCGGACACCGCTGCCGCCACAACCTGAACTACTGGCGCTTCGGCGACTACCTGGGCATCGGTGCGGGCGCGCACTCGAAGATCAGCTTCGCGCACCGCGTCATCCGCCAGGTGCGCTGGCGCGAGCCGGCCCGCTACATGGAGCAGGCGCTGGCCGGGGCCGCGGTGTCCAACGAGGACGAGGTGCGCCGCGAGGCGCTACCGTTCGAGTTCATGCTCAACGCGCTGCGGCTGCGCGAGGGTTTCGCGATGGCCGATTTCGCCGCGCGCACCGGGCTGCCGCCGTCGGCGGTGGACACGACGCTCGAGCAGGCGCGGCAGCGCGGCCTGCTCGAGATCGAACGCGACGCGATCGGCCGCGTCGCGCAGGTGCGGCCGAGCGAGCGGGGGTTCGACTTCCTGTCCGACCTGCAGGCGATGTTCCTCGCGTAGCCCGCTCAACCCGCCGCGACGGCAGGGACCCGCGCCGCGGGCCGGGCCACGGGCTGCCAGCGCCGCAGCGGCGCCGCTGCCGCCGGGGCCGTGATGCCGGCCGACACCTCGCGCAGCGTCCGGACGATCTCGCCGACCAGCAGGCGGGTGCCGTCCGTGCCCCGGCTGGCCGGCCGTCGCACGATGCCCCGCACGCCCATCCCGCGTGCCTTGCACTCGATCTCGTCGCCGCGCTCGCCGGCCGGGACGACCAGCACGACCGGAACCGTGCGCAGGCGCATCAGGCGCGAGAGCAGCTCCAGCGCATCGATGCGTGTCATGCCGGCGTCCAGCGTCAGCACGTCCGCGCCTTCGCGCAGCAGCTCGCGGGCGGCCAGCGGGTCGCGGGCCGAGCCCACGCAGACCATGTCGGGCTGGCGGTTGATCGCCTCGGCCAGCAGGCCGCGCACCAGCACGGACTCGTCGACGACGGCTACACGGATCGGGGGCATCGGGGGTTCTCCTGGCAGGGGGACATGCCGGCACCGTCGGCCGCGTGCAGCACGCCCCGCCGCCGGGCGGTTCGCCTGCTGCGCGGGGCGCCGCGCGGTCCTGACGCAAGGTGTCGATCGGTAAGCAACTGCATCGTTCGGGTGGCGGACGGTGCACCGTTCGGGTCGGCCAGTGTGCGCGGCGCGGCGTGCCGCCGACGGCCGAACAAGCCCGTTGCGGCCGCGCTTTTCGGTCACAGGCGTTACAGACCGGACTGCTAGACTGAGGTTCCCTCGATCCCCGGGAACCCGGCCAACGTCCTTGACGCCCGCACCGATCCCCGATGCGGCTGCTCTGCAGCTCGACGTGGCGCTGCAGTTGCTGCGGCAGTCGGGGCATGCGCTCCCCGAGGGCGTGCCCTTGTCCGCCGGCTGGCTGCAACAGCTGGTGGACGCGCTGGTCGAACTCTCCAGCCGCGACCCGCTGACCGGCCTGGCCAACCGCCGGACCTTCGATCTCGCGCTGGCCCGCGAGCTCGACCGCGTGGCCCGCTCGGGTGACCCGGCGCTGCTGCTGTCGCTGGACATCGACCACTTCAAGCGCATCAACGACACCCGCGGCCATGCCGCCGGCGACGAGGTGATCAAGGCCGTCGCCCGCGTGCTGCAAGAGACCGTGCGGCCGATGGACCTCGTCGCCCGGCTCGGCGGCGAGGAGTTCGGCATCGTGCTGCCCAGCTGTCCGCAGACCTTCGGCGAGACGGTGGCCGAGCGCCTGCGCCGCAAGGTGGAGGGGACGCTGATCACCGTTGCGCCCGGTGTGCAGGAGCGTGTCACCGTCAGCGTCGGCGGCGCGTTCGCGCCGCAGTGGGTGCGCTCGACGGCGCTGCTGTGGAGCGAGCGGGCCGACCAGCAGCTCTACCGGGCCAAGAGCTCGGGCCGCAACCTCGTCTGCCTCGAGCCGTCGGTGGTCAGCACGGTCAGCGCCGAGGAGAAGAACATGCTGTTCGGCGCGCTGCCGGCGCAGGATCTCGAATGAGCGGCGCGGGTGTCTCCGGCAGGCCGCGCGGTCGCACGCTGGCCGTGACCAGCGGCAAGGGCGGCGTCGGCAAGACCTTCGTGGCTGCCAACCTCGGTGCCGCGCTGGCCCGCCAGGGCCACAAGGTGCTGGTGCTCGACGCCGACCTCGGGCTTGCCAACCTCGACGTCGTGCTGAACCTGCCGCCGCACGTCACGCTCGACGACGTGCTGCACAACCGTCGCGCCCTCGACGACGCGATCATGCCCGGCCCCTGCGGCATGTCGGTGCTGCTGGCCGGATCGGGCATGGTCGAGTACTCGCGGCTGACACCCCAGGTGCGCAACGAGCTGCAGCGAATCCTGGACGAACTGCTGCCGCGCTTCGACCACGTGATCCTGGACACCGGCGCGGGCATCTCCGACGTGGTGCTGTACACGGTGTCGCTCGCCAGCGAGGTGCTGCTCGTGGCGACGCCCGAGCCGACCTCGATGGCCGATGCCTACGCGACGCTGAAGGTGCTCGGCAAGCTGCAGCAGCGGCGCCACGTGCACGTCGTCGTCAACCAGACGCGGCGCCCGGGCGACGGCCGGCTCGTCTGCTCGCAGCTGCAGATGGTGATCGACCGCTTCTTCAACCCGACGCTGGACGGCTCGCTGCGGCTGGATTTCCTCGGCGAGGTGCCGTCCGACCCGGCCGTGCGCGAGGTGATCCTGAGGCGCGAACTCCTGCTGGAGAGCCAGCCCGGCTCGAGCGCGGCCATCGCGATGCTGGACGTGGCGCGGCGCCTCGCACGCGAATGAGCGAGACGGACAACGCCTCCCCGGCAGGGCCGACGCCGTTCGAGAGGCTCGGCGGCGAGGCCGGCGTGCGCACGCTGGTCGACCGCTTCTACGACCTGATGGACCTCGAGCCGGCCTTTGCCGGCATCCGCCGCCTGCACCCGACGCCGCTGGACAGCTCGCGAGACAAGCTTTTCTGGTTCCTCTGCGGCTGGCTCGGCGGGCCCGACCTGTACATCCAGCGCTTCGGCCACCCGCGGCTGCGTGCGCGGCACCTGCCCTACGCGATCGGCATCGCCGAGCGCGACCAGTGGATGGCCTGCATGATGCAGGCGATGGACGAGTGCGGCACCGACCCGGCGCTGGCCCAGCGGCTGGCGCAGGCCTTCTTCGGCACGGCCGACTGGATGCGCAACCGCGGCGGCTGAGCAGGGCGCGCCGGCGCCGGCCGCCGTGCCGCTCAGGGCGCCAGCAACACGAGCAGCGCCCCGGCGCCGCCGTGCGCCACCGGGGCCTGGGTGAAGGCGATGACCTCGTCGCGCTGGGCGAGCCAGCGCTGCACCTTGCCCTTGAGCACCGGCTCGCGCCCCGGCGAGCCGAGCCCCTTGCCGTGCACCACGCGCAGGCAGCGGTGGCCCTCCTGGCGCGTGCGGCGCAGGAAGACCACCAGCGCCTCGCGGGCCTCGTCGCGGCGCAGGCCGTGCAGGTCGATCTGGCGCTGGATCGCCCAGTGCCCGCGGCGCAGGCGGGCGACCACGTCGGGGCCGATGCCCGGGCGGCGGAAGCTCAGCCCGTCGTCGGTGAGCAGCAGCGATTCGATGTCGACTTCATCGGACAGGGCCGACTGCAGCGCCGCGCGTTCGTCGCGCAGGCGCTGCAGCGGCAGCGGCAGCGGGCGAGGCCGCTCGACCCACGCGAGGCGCCGGTCGGCGATCGGGTGCACCGGCCCCACCGCGTGTGCGAACAGCTGCTCTTCGCGCTGGCGCCGGCGACGCTCGGCCTCCTCGGCGCGCTGGCGCTCGCGCTCGGCCGCTGCCGCCTCGGCCGCCTCCTGCGCGCGCCGGCGCAGCGCCGCGGCCATCTCGTCGAAGCCGCGCAGCCGCTCGCGCCGCGTCACAGCAGCCCCCGCTCGGCGAAGGACACCACCTGGCCGCGCCCGACCACCAGGTGATCGAGCACGCGGATGTCCACCAGCTGCAGCGCGTTCTTCAGCGTCTGCGTCAGCAGCTCGTCGGCGCGCGAGGGCTCGGCCGCGCCCGAGGGGTGGTTGTGCGCGAGGATCACCGCGCCGGCGTGACGCGCCAGCGCCTCGCGGACGACCTCGCGCGGGTAGACGCTGGTCTGCGACAGCGTGCCCCGGAACAGCGACTTCATCTCGATCAGGCGGTGCTGGGCGTCGAGGAAGAGCACCGCGAACTCCTCGTGCGGCAGTGCCGACAGGTGCAGCATCAGGTACTCGCGCACACGCTGCGGCGAGTCGAAGACCGGCGCGCTGGACAGTGTCTGCGCCAGCGAGCGCCGGGCCATCTCGGCCACCGCCGCCAGCTCGGCGCGCCGGGCCGGCCCGAGCCCCTTGACCCCGCGCAGCGCCGCGCCGTCGGCCTGCAGCAGCCCGGCGAAGCCGCCGAAGCGCTCGAGCAGGTCCTGCGCCAGCTGCAGCACGCCCCGCCCGCGCACGCCGGTGCGCAGCAGCAGCGCGAGCAGCTCGGCATCGGCCAGGCTGGCTGCGCCGAGCGCCAGCGCTCTCTCGCGGGGCCGGGCGGCGGCCGGCAGGTCCTTCGGGCTCATCGGTGCCACGGTGCGGTTGCTGCAGGGAGATGGGATGGGTCCTGGCGGGCGGGATCCGTAGAATCCCGGCCAGTCTAGGGCTGCCGCGGTCCGTCCGTCGTCCCCCGGGCTTCCCACTTCGGGCCGCCCCGTGCGGCGGCCCCCTCAGGCGTGATCGGCGTGAACACCATTCAGGAGGGGTCGTTCCTGACCCTGCATTACCGGCTGGCCGGGCCCGACGGGGTCGACGTGGTCAACACCTTCGCGGACAAGCCGGCCACGCTGTCGCTGGGCGCGGGCCAGCTCGCGCCGGCCGTCGAGCGCCGGCTGATCGGCCTGCCCGAGGGCGCGCGCCAGACCTTCCACCTCGCGCCCGGCGAAGCCTTCGGCGAGCGCAACCCGCAGCTGCTGCAGCGCGTGAAGCTGTCGCTGCTGCACGAGCTGGGCGACCCGGACGCGAGCTATGCCGTCGGCGACGTCGTGCAGTTCCCGACGCCCGACGGCCAGGCCAGCTACGCCGGCGTCGTGCGCGAGTGCGGCCCGGACTGGCTGCTGTTCGACTTCAACCACCCGCTGGCCGGTCACGCGGTGCAGTTCGAGGTGCAGGTGCTGGGGGTGCTGTGAACGATCGCGACGACAAGCGGGTGGACGAGGTGGTGCTCGCCGAGCCGAGGGGTTTCTGCGCCGGCGTCGACCGGGCCATCGAGATCGTCGAGCGCGCGCTGGTGAAGTTCGGCGCCCCGATCTACGTGCGCCACGAGATCGTCCACAACACCTACGTGGTCAACGACCTGAAGGCCAAGGGCGCGATCTTCATCGAGGACCTGGCCGAGGTGCCGCCCGGCGCCACGCTGGTCTTCAGCGCGCACGGCGTCAGCCAGGCCGTGCGCCAGGAGGCGCAGCGCCGCGGCTTCCGCGTCTTCGACGCGACCTGCCCGCTGGTCACCAAGGTGCACGTCGAGGTGGCCAAGCTCGCCAAGGAGGGCTACGAGTTCGTGATGATCGGCCACAAGGGGCACCCCGAGGTCGAGGGCACGATGGGCCAGCTCAGCGAGGGCATCTACCTGGTCGAGGACGTCGACGACGTGCAGCGCGTGCAGCCGCGCGGCGACAGGCTCGCCGTGGTCACGCAGACCACGCTCAGCGTCGACGACGCCGCGGAGATCCTCTCGGCCATCAAGCGGCGCTTCCCCCACGTGCGCGAGCCGAAGAAGCAGGACATCTGCTACGCCACGCAGAACCGCCAGGACGCGGTCAAGCTGCTCGCGCCGGCCGCCGACGTGGTGATCGTCGTGGGCAGCAGCACCAGCAGCAACAGCAACCGCCTGCGCGAACTCGCCGAGCGGCTGGGCACGCCGGCCTACATGGTCGACGGCGCCGACGACCTGAACCCCGCGTGGTTCGCCGGGCGCCACCGTGTCGGGCTGACCGCCGGCGCGTCCGCGCCGGACATCCTCGTCCAGCAGGTGATCGCGCGGCTGCGCGAACTGGGCGCGACCTCGATCCGCACGCTGGAGGGCGTCGAGGAGACCGTGCACTTCCCGCTGCCGCTCGGGCTGGGCGACCGCAGCATGGCCGAGGCGGCCGCCGCGCGATCCTGACCGGGCACCCCTGCCGGGCACGCGGCGGCACCGCCCGCCGGCGCGCGTGCCCGGGCGCCGGCCCTGCCGGCCGACGAGCCGCCCGAACGACAGCCCCCCGCACCCCATCCGGAGAACCCCATGCTCGACATCAACCTGCTGCGCCGCGACCTGCCCGGCGTCGTCGCCCGCCTCGAGCGCCGCAAGACCCCGCAAGCCTTCCTGGACGTCGAACGCTTCACCGCATGGGAGACCGAGCGCAAGACGATCCAGGTGCGCACCGAGGAGCTGCAGGCGCGGCGCAACACGCTGAGCAAGCAGATCGGCCAGCTCAAGGCCAAGGGCCAGGACACCGCCGAGCCGATGGCGCAGGTGGCCGGCATCGCCGACGAGCTGAAGGCCTCGGCCGAGCGGCTCGACGCGATCCAGGCCGAGCTCTCGCAGCTGCTGATGAGCGTGCCCAACCTGCCGCACGACAGCGTCCCCGTGGGCCCCGACGAGAGCGCCAACGTCGAGGTGCGCCGCTGGGGCACGCCGCGCGCCTTCGACTTCGCGCCGAAGGACCACGTCGACCTCGGCGCGACCCTGGGGCTGGACTTCGCCACCGGCGCCACGCTGTCGGGATCGCGCTTCACGCTGCTGCGCGGAGCGGCCGCGCGGCTGCACCGCGCGCTGGCGCAGATGATGCTGGAAACGCACACGCAGCAGCACGGCTACACCGAGTGCTACACGCCCTACATCGTCAACCGCGAGATCCTCGAGGGCACGGGGCAGCTGCCGAAGTTCAAGGAGGACATGTTCTGGGTGCTGCGCGGCGGCGACGAGGCGCAGCCCGAGCAGTACCTGATCTCCACCAGCGAGATCCCGCTGACCAACACCGTGCGCGGGCAGATCCTCGATGGCGCGGCGCTGCCCATCAAGCTCACCGCGCACAGCCCCTGCTTCCGCTCGGAGGCCGGCAGCGCCGGGCGCGACACGCGCGGCATGATCCGCCAGCACCAGTTCGACAAGGTCGAGATGGTGCAGATCGTGCACCCCGAGCACAGCTACGCCGCGCTCGAGGAGATGGTGGGCCACGCCGAGGCCATCCTGCGCAAGCTCGAGCTGCCGTACCGCGTCGTCACGCTGAGCACCGGCGACATGGGCTTCGGCAGCGCCAAGACCTACGACCTCGAGGTCTGGCTGCCGGCGCAGGACACCTACCGCGAGATCAGCTCGTGCAGCAACTGCGAGGCCTTCCAGGCGCGGCGCATGCAGGCGCGCTTTCGCAACGCGCAGGGCAAGACCGAGTTCGTGCACACGCTCAACGGCTCGGGCCTGGCCGTCGGCCGCGCGCTGGTGGCGGTGCTGGAGAACCACCAGCAGGCCGACGGCAGCATCGCCGTCCCCGCCGCGTTGCGGCCCTACCTCGGGGGCCTCGAGCGCCTGAGCTAAACTGCGCGGCTTCCGAGCGACCCCGGAAGACCCATCAGGACAGGTGGCAGAGTGGTCGACAATCCGCGGCACGCCGCGGATTGCGGCGAAGGCTCATGTCGCGAAGCGACGTGAGCCGCAGCCAGTGCGCCGGACCTGCGCACTGGCAGAGAGCTGGAAAGGTGGCAGAGTGGTCGAATGCGCCGGACTCGAAATCCGGTATACGGGTTTCCCGTATCGAGGGTTCGAATCCCTCCCTTTCCGCCA
>ERZ761602.6624-NODE-6624-length-12823-cov-15.870222_pt1 | contig 12823 bp, 10 predicted proteins | sample MGYA00512165_ERZ761602 | MGnify/ENA primary metagenome ERZ761602 (study PRJEB28899, sample SAMN02445085) | bioreactor sludge metagenome | biome: EBPR sludge; isolation source: Thorneside wastewater treatment plant | place: Australia: Brisbane, Thorneside...
TTGCAGACTCTCTTGGACTTCTGCGGAAGTCCGCAGAATGATGCAGTGGAGCGGGTGAAGGGAATCGAACCCTCGTCATCAGCTTGGGAAGCTGAGGTAATAGCCATTATACGACACCCGCCATGCGCATCCGGCCCCTGGCCGAAGCGAACAAGGTCGCCATTCTACTGGGCGCAGGCCGTCCGATGCAATGCGTCCAGGTGAGCCCGGCAGGTGGTGTCAGCGATGACGGCGTGACTGCGGCTATGCGTCGTGGCGCGGCCTCAAGGCAGTCCTGCTTGCAGATACGCATCGAGCTGCAGTACCTCGGTGCGCCACTGCAGATTGTCGTTTGTGCTCGTCGTTGCCAGGTGCTCAGCCGTGATCAACAGGGCGGCGGGCGAGGCGAGCAATCCAAGGTTGTGGCGGACTGCGTGCAACGCGGCGGATACGCTCCGTCCGTCCGATGATTGGTCTTCCCCGAAGAAGCCTACGGCTTGTTGCAGCATGAACGGGATGTTCGACACGTATACCGTGTCCACAGCGAAACCGTCGTTGCTTGCCCGCTCCGAGAGTCGTGCGGCAAGGCGTCCGAAGGGCCGTAGCGGGGCGTCGGGCGAGGTTGCAAGATCCAGTTGGAGCACTCTGACGGCGCCGGTTTCGAACAGCTCGCGTATGTGCCGGTAGCGCTCTGTCGAACGTTCGTTGAGCCAGCTGTCGGGGCGGGACAGCTCACGGCCAATCCAGTCCCGTACGTCGGTGGAGAACATCCGCAGGCGGGGGCGCTGGGGCAGTTTCGGGGCGACTGCATCCACGAAGGCTGCGGGTGAGTCGGCCCCGTGCAATGCCTGGCGTACTGCTCGCCAGACGCGGAACTGATGCAGATTGATGTCGCACAGATACACGCTGGCGGAGCTTCTGGCCGCGGCGATATCGAGATTGCGAAAGCTGCCCCAGCCGACATGGATGCAGGGCGCCGCACGCCGGCTCGCGCGCAGCGCAGCGAGAGCGCGAGCGGTGCCTTCGTCCTCCCGCATCGTCACGGTGTAGCCGCCGCGGTCGGGTCGCAGCGGGCGTCCGCCGAGCAGCCAGGGCAGCTCGGTGCGCATGGCCGTCGAAGCCGCTGTCATCAGTGTCGAGCGGGGGGCAGCGGTGAAATCTGCGCTTCGATGTCGCCGTAGTCGAACGCCTCGCAGGCGTCGAGATCGAGTCCCAGCGCCGACGCCGGCAAGGCGAACTCGGTGGATGCAGGCGGGACGTGGCGTGCCATGGCCGAGACCAGGCTGAAACCCTTGCCAGCATCGAAGGTGTGGGCGAGGCCGGCGGGCCAGAACAGCATGTCGCCGCGCGCCACTGCCACCCTGAGTACTGCTTCGCCGCGCCGGCCCGGATGTTCGATGAAGAACGTAGCGCTGTCCGCGGTGATCAGCGCAATACGTCCCGAGTCGTGTACATGGGGCTCGCGGTTGCGTGTCCTCAATGGGCCATCGGGGTGGCGCTCGGCCGGGGCGCGCACGTGGATTGCCGACGGTCCGCCGATCGACCGGGTCAGCAGCAGGCTCTCGAAACGCATGTCGCCGATGTCATGACCATAGCCCGCGGACTCGAGGTCGTGGCGCGCGCGCATGATCTCCTCGACCTGTTCGACAGCAGCCGGGCAGCGGCGCAGGAAACGTCGTTTCTGCCAATGCCTGCCGACCATGTCCTCGAACTCGTGGGTGGCGAGCGAGCCCGCCAGCAGTGCCTCCCAGAATGCGAGCAATGTCTCGTTGCTGGGCAGCAGGGTTGCAGTGGGTGAAATCGACGCCGTCATCATGTGCTCATCACTGTGCGGACTCACGCGACCCGCGACATGAAGTCCTCGAACTTGCCGCCTGCGGAGCGTGGAATGTCGTCGACATAGTGAAACTCGAGCTTGAAGGGGTAGCCCAGGTTGCGCTGTATCTCCTCGCCGAGGCGCAGCTCCGTGGCTTCATCAGGTCGGTGCGTGGTCACGATGTCGACCTCGATACGCTCGAGCTCGACCTGGATCATGCGCAGCTGTCGCAATGGCACGATGGTGTTCATGGCCTTGTAGTTCAGGATCGGCCAGTGGCACCGACCGTCCGGCAGGCGCAGCATGTTGCGTTGGCGGCCAAGGATGCGCCTGATGACAGGCAGGCCGCGACCGCAGGGGCAAGGTTCGCCGACTTCGGCATAGTCGCCGACTTCGTAGCGTAGCAGGGGGAAGGCAAAATTGTGCAGCGGTGTGACCACCACACGTCCGATGTCGCCGGGGCCGCAGGGCTGGCCGCCGGCGTCGAGGATCTCGATGCGGGCGTTCTCGGCCTGTAGGTGGTAGTGATCGTGCTCGGGGCATTGCAGCGCGAGGTAGCCCGTCTCGCGTGTGCTGTAGATGTCGGTCAGGGAAACACCGAGCAATTGCCGGCAGCGCTCGCGCAAGCCTTCGGGCAGCGCTTCGCTTACCGTGCGGACCTCGCGCAGGCGCTCCAGCCGCAACGGCCTGCCGTCTTCAAGGGTGCGCAGAAGGGTGTCGAGAATCGTGGGGTGGGTCAGCAGGTATTCGGGTTGTTCGCGCTCCAGCCAAGCGATCTGCTGGTCGACGCTCGAGCGTACGTCCAGCATGGCAACGGGGCCGGTGCGGACGAGATCGGCCGTGGCGCTGCCCCAGTTCGGGCCACGCCCGCCCTGGGGGGGCGTCGCACTGCCATCGGGGAAAAAGCGGATGGAACACAGCTTGCCCGCCACGTCACGCGCATGCCATTCGTGGTCGCGCAGCGTGAATGCCTCCCAGAACAACTGGGTGAGCGTGGTTTGCTCGACGGCGATCGGCTTGCCTGTCGAGCCAGAAGAGAAAATGGTTTCGCGACCACCATGCGCTTGCGGGCAATGCGTACTACGCAGCGCCGCTTTCTCTTCCTGCACGGTGTCGCGCTTGAGGACCGGGATCGAGCGCCATGCGCTTTCGTCGAGTTGCGCGGGGAGGTGTGCGAGCGTGCGGGCGTAGTAGGGGCTGTGCTTGCGGGCGTGGGCGACGAGCTCGGCAAGCTGGCGCAACTGCATGCTTGCCAGCCGCTCGACAGGCCACCATTGCGTGGCTGCGAACTGATGCAGCAGCCCGAGGCGCATGATTGCCCTTGGTCCCGGCAACGCTGGCCAGTGCAGGCCAGGCATCGTGCTTACGAAGTCCATGCTTGGGGGGGCGCTTGCTGCGGTTCCGGATGAAGTGGATGAGAAAGGTCAAAACCACCGCGCCAGGGCGGGACCCGGCACGGTGGCGGTAGGACGAAGGCTGCAGCCGTCAGAAGCCGAGGCGCAGCGAAACCGCGGCGGAGTAGCTCGGGTCCTCGCCGGAGGTGGCGGCATGCGCCGACACGGTCACAACCATGTTCGGCTTGATGCGGTGATCCACATCGACGCCGACACGCTGCCAGTTCTTGCGGATGCGGGCGCCTGGCTCGTTGAAGCTGAGCAGACCGCTCGCCTCGCTGCCAGATAGCGCCGGGCCACGGTCGTCGAGGCGATGAACGGTCTCGATCGTGCCGCGGACCCCGGTCGCCGGCGTCAAGCTCCAGTCGGCGGCGACGCCGAGGCGGAGCTCGTCGGCGTTATGTTTCTGGCCGTCAAAGGTAGCGGGGAAAGCGCCGCCGCTCTCAGTGTAGCCGTCGACCTTGACCCGGCTCCAGGTGTAGGAGGCCCAGGGCGTCAGTGTCGCCGAGCCCAGCCGTGCGGCGTCGAACCAGTCCGCACGCAAGCGCAGTGCGAGTGCGTCGACGTCCGGGCTGCCGCTCGAACGTTCCTGCGTCGTGCCGTTCATGTAGCCGCGCCGGATATCGGCATCCCAATCACCGAGCACTGCGGTGACGGAGCCGACGATGGGGGAGCCTTCAGGGCGCCAGTTCACCTCGCCCACCAGGAACTGGCCGTCGACCTTGCTGCGGCCGCCAAAGGCGAGATCCTGAGTCTGGCGTCCGATGCCGACTCCGACCCCGGCGCGCACGGCGCCGCCAGCGAAGTCGGTGCACACACCCACCTCGCCCGTGCCAACGCGGGCATCCTTGTTCTCGTGTCGGGCGAGATCGCCGGTCGCCCAGAAACAGTTCGTGCTGCCGAGCTGTGGATAGCTCATCAGCGGGCGATGGTGGGCGCCATTGAGCGGCAGGTTGGTCAGTTGCAAGCCGGAATGGAAGGCCTGGCCGGCGCCGGAGACGCTGCGCAGCCAGTCCTGCACGCTGATGATGCCGCTGCCGTGGCCCACACGTGCGAGCCACACCTGATTGCGCCCCTCTGCATCCCGGCCGGTGCCGACTACGACGTTGCCGAGGCTATTCACTCCGACCTCGCCACCGTCTGCCAGCCGCCAGCCTTCGGGCGTGGTCACGCCCGCGCCCGCCAGCCAGTCCGACACCGACTGCATGCCCGTCGCGGCCGTCCAGCGGAAGGGCTGGTAGATCGAGTCTGCGTCGTACGTGACCCCGACCACGACGCTGCCGTCGTCCGAGAGCCCGCTCGCCCAGCTATAGTTGCCGCCCAGGGTGCCGAGGTCGGCCATGCCGCCCGCCTCGGTCCAGCGGAAGGCATGGTATTGGTCCTCTTCGGTGCGCGCGTATCCGATCACGACGCTGCCGTCGATGTTGACCCGGTAGGCGTAGCTCCAGTTGCCACCCAGTGTGCCCAGGTTGGTCATGCCGGAGGCCTCGGTCCAGCGGAAGGCGTGCGTGTGTCCGCTCTCTGTGTCCGCGTGGCCAACCACCGTGCTGCCGTCACCGGAAATGCCGTATGCGTAACTATAGTTCCCGCCCAAGGTGCCCAGGTCGGCCATCCCTCCCGCTTCCGTCCAGCGGAATGCATGGCCATGGCTTGCTGCAGTGTATGCATATCCGGCTACGGCATTGCCATCGTCAGACACACCGGTCGCGTAGCTGTAGCTGCCGCCCAGGGTGCCCAGGTCGACCATGCCGGTGGCCTCGGTCCAGCGGAAGGCGCGGTCCTGGTTCATCGCCGTGCGAGCCTGTCCGACAACCACGCTACCGTCCGCGGAGACACCGTAGGCATAGCTGTAGTTGCCGCCCAGGGTGCCGAGATCGATCATGCCGGTGGCCTCGGTCCAGCGGAAGGCGTGAGAGTTGCTCCAGTCGGTGAGGTAGCTCTGCCCGACCACCACGCCGCCATCGGCGGACATGCTGTGGGCGTAGCTGTAGTTGCCGCCCAGGGTCCCCAGGCTGGCGATGCCGTCGGCAGCGGTCCACCGGAAGGCGTTGTAGTAGCCATCCGTCGTCTCCCCGTAACCGATGACGACCGTGCCATCCGCGGAGACTACACGGCTGTTGTAGTAGCTGCCGAGGCGGTTGTAGTCGCCTCCCAGCGAGCCTAGGACGGTGAATTCCGCGGGAAGGCTTGCTTGGGCCGAAGCAATCAGGGGGAACCCCGTCGCAATGGCCAAGGCCAGCACGCTGGGGCGAAGCATCGAGCGGGTTCTTCTGCTGCTGGTTTTCATGTTCTTGTCTCCTGAGCGTGCAAGTGCATCCTGCGCTCAAGATTAGCACCAAGGCCACGGAGCGCTCAGGGTCTTTTCGCCCAAGTTGGGCTTACGCAACATCCGCTTCGCCCGGTGCCGGCAGACGGCGTTTTCTGAGTGAGCGTCAGGCCACCAGTCGTTCGACCGCCTCGCGGATGCGCGCCGGCTCGTCCATCTTGAGGATGCGCTGCACCTTGGGGGCGAGCTCGCCGAGGTCGGCGCGCAGGATCTGCTGCTTGATCTCGAGGATGCTGCCCGGGTGCATGGAGAAGTTGCGCAGGCCCATGCCGAGCAGCAGCTCGGTGTACAGCGGGTCGCCCGCCATCTCGCCGCACACCGACACCGGCAGGCCGAAGCGCGCGCCGCTGGAGATGGTGCCGGCGATGAGCTTGAGCACCGCGGGGTGGAGCGGGTCGTAGAGGTGCGCCACGGCTTCGTCCGAGCGGTCGATCGCCAGCGTGTACTGGATGAGGTCGTTGGTGCCGATCGACAGGAAGGCGAGGCGGCGGATGAACATGCCGAGCGACAACGCGGCCGCGGGGACTTCGATCATGCCGCCGATCTGCACGCCTTCGTCGAACTTGAGCTTCTCGGCGCGCAGTTCAGCCTTGGCCTTTTCGATCAGGGCAAGGCATTGGTCGATCTCCTGGGCGTGGGCGAGCATCGGCACCATGATCTGCAGTTTGCCGTGCGCCGACGCGCGCAGCAGTGCGCGCAGCTGGGTGAGGAACATCTTGGGTTCGGACAGCGAGTAGCGCACCGCGCGCAGGCCGAGCGCGGGGTTGGGCTCCATGCGCGAGTGCACGCCGTTGAGCGCCTTGTCGTTGCCGACGTCGAAGGTGCGGATGGTGACCGGCTTGCTCGGCATCGCCTTGACGACGGCGCGGTAGGCCTCGTACTGCTCGTCCTCGTCGGGCAGGTTGTCGCGGCCGATGAAGAGGAACTCGGTCCGGTACAGGCCGATGCCGTCGGCGTTGGCGGACTTGACCGCGGGCAGGTCCTTGGGGCCCTCGATGTTGGCCATCAGGTTGATGGTTTCGCCGTCCAGCGTGGTGGCGCGCGTGTCGCGCAAGCGGTTGAGCTTGGAGCGTTCGATCTCCAGCTCGCTGCGGCGCAGGCGGTACTCCTCGATGATCTCGTCGCCGGGGGCGACGATGATGACGCCGCGCGTGCCGTCGACGATGACGAGCTCATCGTCCTCGAGCAGGTCGCGCACATGGTGCAGGCCGACCACAGCGGGGATCTTGAGGCTGCGGGCAACGATCGCGGTGTGGCTGGTCGGCCCGCCGACGTCGGTGACGAAGCCGGCGATGTTGTGGTCGCGAAAACCGATGGTGTCGGCCGGTGACAGGTCGTGGGCGACGACGATGGTGCCCAGACCGTCGCGCCGCTTGGGCGGCAGGTGGCCGGGATGGCCGAGCAGGACCTTGACCAGGCGCTCGATCACCTGAACGACATCGGCCTGGCGCTCGCGCAGATAGGGGTCCTCGATCTGACGGAACTGCTCGACCAGGTGCTCCATCTGCTGCACCAGCGCCCACTCTGCGTTGCAGCGGCGCGATTCGACGAGTTGGCGGGCGGCGTCGACCAGCATCGGATCGGCCAGCATCATCAGCTGCAGGTCGACGAATGCGCCGACTTCGCTGTGGGCCTGGCCCGAGGTGGTGACCGCCTTGAGGCCGACGAGTTCGCCCTGCACGGTGGCGACGGCCTCGTCCAGGCGCGCGAGCTCGTCCTCGATGTGGCGCGGCGCGACGTGGTAGTGGTTGACCTCGAGCAGGGCGTGGGAGATCAGGTGCACATGGCCGATCGCGATGCCCTGCGAGACCGGGAGGCCGTGGACAGTGAAAGGCATCTCACTCCCCTTCGCCGAAGCGGTCCGCGACCAGGTCCCGGATCGCTCGCAGGGCGTCGTCGGCCTGCTCGCCTTCGGTGTCGATCGTGATCGTGCTGCCCTTGGCGGCGGCCAGCATCATCACGCCCATGATGCTCTTGGCGTTGACGCGGCGGCCGTTGCGCTCAAGCCAGACCTCGCACGGGTAATTGCTGGCGAGCTGGGTGAGCTTGGCCGACGCACGTGCGTGCAGGCCGAGCTTGTTGATGATGTCGGCGTCCGCTCTTGGCATGGACTCGTCTCCCCCGGGTTTTCCCGTGTCCTCGTTATTCTTCGCGTTCAGTTGGCGTCGACGTGCAGGACGCCGTCGCAGGCGCCCGATACCGCACGCTTGACCAGGGTCGGCATGTCACGTTCGCGATAGGTCAGTACGCGCAGCAGCATCGGCAGGTTCACGCCGGCGACCAGTTCGATGCGGCCCGGCATCACCAGCTTGGCCGCGATGTTGCTCGGCGTGGCGCCGTAGATGTCGGTGAGCACGAGCACGCCTTCGCCGCCATCGACCCAGCCCAGCATGTTGCGCGCCAGCGGCAGCACGTCCAGGGGGTCGTCCTGCGCCGATACGCCAAGCTGCGCGATCTGCACAGGCCGTTTGTTGAGTACATGGCAGCAGCACTGGATGAGCGATTCGCCCAGCGTGCCATGCGTTATCAGAAAGATGCCGATCATGTCCGTTCTCCGCTGGGCGTGATTCTAGCCGAGTCTGTGCGGGGGGCGTCCGTTGGCCGGTGTGCGGCGGGTAAAGGGTATTTTAAAAACTAGGCAAATTTAATTTGGACAAATGTTAAAATGCCTCGCTCGACCCGTTACGGCTCGTGCCGCAAGTGCTGCGGCCTCCCTTCATATAACGACAAGGAGCTGGAATGACAGAGCGCAGGGACCTGATGTCCCCCGATGGCCAGGTCAATCCGATCGACACCGACTACAAGGTTGGCCAGGACAACATCATCGTTAACGTGGGGCCGCTCGGCCTCGACATCCACAACCGCGTATTCGCGATCTCCGGCCTCGCCGTGGTCGCCTTCGTGATTCTCACCCTGGCCTTCCAGAACCATGTCGAGCCCCTCTTCAGTGGCCTGCGCGGCTGGCTGACGACACACCTCGACTGGTTCTTCATCAGCGCCGGCAACGTCTTCGTGCTGGTCTGCCTGGGCCTGGCGGTGTCGCCACTCGGCAAGGTCAGGCTGGGCGGTACCGAGGCGAAGCCCGACTACTCCTATCTCGGCTGGTTCTCGATGCTGTTCGCGGCCGGCATGGGGATCGGGCTGATGTTCTTCGGCGTCTCCGAGCCCTTGTCCCACTTCGGCAGCGCTTTTGGCGGCACCGTGGTCGAGGACGGCGTGCGCACCGACTGGGCGCCTCTGGGGGCCGCAGCGGGCGATGCCGAGGCGGCGACCCGTCTCGCCATGGCAGCGACCATCTACCACTGGGCGCTGCACCCGTGGGCGATCTACGCCATCCTGGCGCTCGGCCTGGCCCTGTTTTCCTTCAACAAGGGCCTGCCGCTGACCGTGCGCTCGGTGTTCTATCCGCTGCTCGGCGAGCGTGTATGGGGCTGGCCGGGGCACGTCATCGACATCCTTGCCGTATTTGCCACACTGTTCGGCCTGGCCACCTCGCTCGGCTTCGGCGCCGCGCAGGCCTCGGCGGGGCTCAACTACCTGTTCGACGTACCGCTCGGCAACACCACCCAGGTCGTGCTGGTGATTGCGATCACCGCCATTGCACTGGTGTCGGTGGTGGCGGGGTTGGACGCGGGGGTCAAGCGCCTGTCCGAGATCAACATGGTGCTCGCGGTCGTGCTGTTGCTGTTCGTGGTAGCAGTGGGGCCCACGCTGGCGATCCTGACCGGCTTCTTCTCCAATCTCGGCGCCTACCTGCAGAACCTGCCCGCGCTCGCCAACCCGATCGGGCGTGACGATGCCAACTTCTCGCAGGGCTGGACCGCCTTCTACTGGGCATGGTGGATCTCCTGGTCGCCCTTCGTCGGCATGTTCATTGCACGCGTGTCGCGTGGGCGGACGGTGCGCGAGTTCATCGTCTCGGTGCTGATCGTGCCCTCGCTGGCCTGCGTGATGTGGATGACGGTATTCGGCGAGACTGCGATCAGCCAGCTCGTCAGGGATGGCTACGAGGCTGCCGCCGGCGCCGCCTTGCCCCTGCAGCTATTCACCATGCTCGACGCGCTGCCGCTGGCCTCGATCACCTCGTTCGTCGCCATCGTGCTCGTGGTCGTGTTCTTCGTCACCTCGTCCGACTCCGGGTCGCTGGTGATCGACGTCATCTCCGCAGGCGGCAAGGTGGATGCGCCGATGCCGCAGCGCGTGTTCTGGTGCACCTTCGAAGGGCTGGTGGCGGTTGCGCTGATTCTTGGCGGTGGTCTGGTGGCCTTGCAGGCGATGGCGGTGTCGACCGGCCTGCCGTTTACCATCGTGCTGCTGATGTCGGCGGTGGCGGTGATCAAGGGCCTGGCCTCGGAGCCGCGTACGGGCTGAAGGCTTGCGCTACGATTCTCTCTCGCCCTCGCCACTGCTGCCCGCCATGCAGATCGAACAACTCGAGATCCTCGACTTCCTGCGCGCCCATCCGCCCTTCGACGAACTGCCCGACGAGGTACTGCAGCGGGTGGCGGCGGCGATCGACGTGCGCTACTACAAAGCGGGCGAGGCGATCGTCGAGTTCGGCCAGGTGGCCGAGTCCTGGCATGTGGTGCGCAGCGGTGCGGTGGAGGTCTTCCGTCGCAACGGCACGCTCTACAACCGCCTCACCGCCGGCGGCTACTTCGGCGAGTTCGGCCTGCTGCGCAACGGGCGGGTGCGTTTTCCGGTCACTGCGCTGGAAGACACGCTGCTGTACCTGATTCCGCGCGAGCTCTTCGCCGAGCTTTTCGACCAGCACGAGCGCTTCGCCGACCTGGTGGAGGTCGAGGACCGCACACGGCTGCGCCAGGTGGTCTCCAAGCGCGAGGAGTCCAACGACCTGCTGTCGGCGACGATCGACACCCTGGTCGGACGTAGCGCGGTAACCTTGTCCAGCACCGCCAGTGCGCGCGAGGTGGCGCAGCGCATGAGCGCGGAGGGCGTGTCCTCGCTGCTCATTCTCGAACACAACCCGGAGGTGCCCGATCTGCCGCAGCTTGCCGGCATCGTCACCGACCGCGACCTGCGCACACGCCTGGTCGCCCCCGGCCTGCCTTACGACACCCCGGTGACCGAGATCATGTCGGTCGGCGTGGTGTCGGTGAACCACAATCAGCTCGTGTTCGAGGCCATGCTGGCGATGCTGCGCCACAACGTGCATCACCTGCCGGTGCTCAGGAACCAGCGTCCGCTGGGTGTGATCGCGCTGTCGGACATCATTCGCTACGAGTCGCGCAGCAGCCTGTTCCTGGTCGGCAGCATCTTCCGCCAGCACTCGGTGGATGAACTCGCCGCCCTCGTACCCGAGGTGCGCGCCTGCTTCGCACGCATGGTGGCCGAGGACGCCAGCGCCAACATGATCGGCAGCGCCATGGCCGCGATCGGGCGCAGCTTCAAGCAGCGCCTGCTCGAGCTGGCCGAGGCCGAGCTTGGCGCGCCGCCCGTGCCCTACTGCTTCCTCGCGCTCGGCTCGATGGCGCGCCAGGAGCAGATGATCGTCACCGACCAGGACAACGCCCTGGTGCTCGACGACCGCTTCGACCCCGTGCAGCACGACGCCTACTTCAGGGCGCTTGCCGCATTCGTCAGCGACGGCCTGGCGCGCTGCGGCTACAGCTACTGCAGTGGCGGCGTGATGGCGAGCAACGAACGCTGGCGCCAGCCGCTCAAGGTGTGGGAGCGTACCTTCACGGACTGGATCGAGCGTCCCACGCCCGAGTCGCTGCTCAACGCCGGCATCTTCTTCGACCTCGACGGCGTCTGGGGGCGGTTGGAGTGGGCAACGCGGCTGCGCGAGCTGATCGCGCGCAAGGCCAAGGGCAACTCGCGCTTCCTCGCCTGCATGGCACGCAACGCGCTGCAGCGCACGCCACCACTGGGTTTCTTCAAGGATTTCGTGGTCGAATCCGATGGCCGCCACAGCCGCGTCATCAACATCAAGCGCCGCGGCACCGCGCCGCTCGCGGACCTGACCCGCGTCCACGCGCTGGCGATCGGCTCGATGGCACTCAACTCCTTCGAGCGCCTGAAGGACGTCATCGACGCCGCCATCCTGCCGCTTGGCCGCGGCCAGGACCTCTACGACGCACTGGAATTCATCGCCATGGTGCGCGCCCGCCACCAGGCCGAGTCACTCGCCGCAGGCGAAGAGCCGGACAACAGCATCGACCCCGAGAAGCTGTCCGAATTCGAACGCAAGAGTCTGCGCGATGCCTTCCTGATCCTCGGCAACGCGCAGAAATTCCTCAAGTACCGCTACCAGCCCGGGCGGGCGAACTGAGGCGCCGGCCATGCTTCACCTCGGAGATCTGAAGGGTGCGCAGGGCAGGGCCGGCGTCCGGGCAGGGAAGGCTGCCGGCCAGGCCGACGGGGCGTCCGTGCCGGACTGGCCGGCCCGTTTCGCGGCGCTCGCCGAGGCCGCGCACGACCCGCGCCTGCGCGCCTTCTACGCCGCCGGCGCGGTGGCGGGCGACACGCCGCTGGCCGAGGTGCCGATGGTGGCGATCGACGTCGAGACCACCGGCCTCGATCCCGCCCGCGACGAGATCGTCAGCATCGGCCTGCTGCCGATGACGCTCGAGCGCATCGCCTCCAGCGCCTCGCGCTACTGGGTGGTGCGTCCGCGCATCGAGCTCAGTCCGGAGTCGGTGGTCATCCACGCCATCACCCATGCGCAGATCGAAGCGGCGCCGGATTTCGGCGAAATTGTCGATGAGCTGTTGCCCGCGCTGGCCGGCCGCGTCGTGGTGGTGCATTGCCGCGACATCGAGCGCAGCTTCCTCGACCGCGCGCTCAAGGCCCGGATCGGCGAGGGTATCGAGTTTCCGGTCATCGACACCATGGACCTCGAGGCGCGCATCCATCGCGCCGTCCGGCCGGGCTTCTTCGCCCGCCTGTTCGGCAAGAAGCCGGAGACGGTGTCGATCCGCCTCGCCGACAGCCGCGCGCGCTACCGCCTGCCGCGCTACCGCGCCCACCACGCGCTCACCGACGCGCTCGCCACCGCCGAGCTGCTGCAGGCGCAGGTGGCGCACCGGTTCGCGCCGGATACGCCGCTGCGCGCGCTGTGGCAGTGAATCAGTCGAGGCCCTGGCTCTGCAGGTACTCCTCGTAGGTCCCGCGGTAATCCACGATCTGCCGGTCCAGCTTGATCTCGATGATGCGGGTGGCGAGCGATGACACGAACTCGCGGTCGTGGGAGATGAAGATCAGCGTGCCGGAGAACTTCTCGAGGCCGCTGTTGAGCGACTCGATCGATTCCATGTCGAGGTGGTTGGTCGGCTCGTCCATCAG
>ERZ761602.6625-NODE-6625-length-12823-cov-5.513158_pt1 | contig 12823 bp, 4 predicted proteins | sample MGYA00512165_ERZ761602 | MGnify/ENA primary metagenome ERZ761602 (study PRJEB28899, sample SAMN02445085) | bioreactor sludge metagenome | biome: EBPR sludge; isolation source: Thorneside wastewater treatment plant | place: Australia: Brisbane, Thorneside...
TGAGGATCTTGCCGCTGGCTGGCTGCACGGTGTTGTACGCGCGTGCCAGGCGGGTGATGGAGTCCAGCAGGATCACCACGTCGTGGCCGCATTCCACCAGGGCCTTGGCCTTCTCCAGGACGATGCCCGCCACCTGCACGTGCCGTGAGGCCGGCTCGTCGAAGGTGCTGGCGATCACCTCGGCCTTCACGCTGCGCGCCATGTCGGTCACCTCCTCGGGCCGCTCGTCGATGAGCAGCACGATCAGGTAGGCCTCCGGGTGGTTGGCGGCGATGGCGTTGGCCACATCCTTCAGCAGCACCGTCTTTCCGGTCTTCGGCTGCGCCACGATGAGGCCGCGCTGCCCTTTGCCGATGGGCGCGAAGAGGTCGAGCACGCGCATGCTGATGTCGGCCCCCTTCGGCGCGAGGTTGAATTTCTCGTCGGGGAACAGCGGCGTCAGGAACTTGAACGGCACCCGGTCGCGCACCCATTCGGGGTCGCGGCCATTGATGCGGTCGATCTTCACCAGCGGGAAGAACTTGTCGCCCTCGCGCGGCGGGCGCACGAAGCCGCTCACCGAATCGCCCAGCTTGAGGCCGTACTGCTTGATCTGCTGCTGCGTCACATACACGTCGTCGGGCGACGCCAGGTAGTTGTAGTCGCTGCTGCGCAGGAAGCCGTACCCTTCGGGCATCACCTCCAGCACGCCCTCGCATTCCACGAATGCATCGAAGGTGATCTGCTCGCGCTGCGGCTGGAAGGGGCGGTCCTGCCGCGGGGCGCCCTCGCCCGGGCGCTGCTGCTCGCCGCCCGGCTGCCGCTCCTGGCGGGGCTGGTCGCGGCGCTCCTCGCGTGGGCCACGGTCGTTCTGCTCGCGCCGCCGGTCGCCCGGCTCGTTCCGGTCGTCGCGCGGCCGCTGCTCGCCTTGCGCCGCCTGCCCGCGCTCCTGGCGCATGCGCTCTCGGCGCTCCCGCCAGCTCTCGCGCCGCTGTTCGCCCGGTGCGGGGGCCGGCCGCGCTTCGCCCGGGGCGCTTGGCGCCATGGTGCCAGCGGGCCGTTCCGAGGGGGCCGGCTCTTCCTTCTCATCGGCATCGTCCTCCTCCTCCTCCTCCTCATCGCCGTCCTCCTCCTCGTCGTCGTCATCGTCGTCATCGTCATCCACGGGCGGGGCCACGGGTTCCGGGTCGGGCTCCACCACCGGCTCGTCCGCATCGGCCAGGGCGATCAGGTCCTTCTCGTCGCCCCGGAAGGCGGGCCCGATGTGCTTTTCGCCTTCGTCCTTCTTGGCACCCTGGGCCTCCAGGATGCGGGCGATGAGGTCCTGCTTCTTCAGCGTGTCCGCTTTCTTCAGGTTCAGCTTCTTGGCGATGTCCTTCAGCTCGGCCAGCTTCAGGCCATTGAGCGCATCATGATCGTACATGAACGTGCGGTTGGTGGAAGGTGCGCAGGCATTCCGCCTGCGTGGAGCCCGTGGGGGCCTCCGAGGGTCAGTAAGCGGTCAGGTTTGGGTAGGCCACCGAGGTGGGGCCCGCCGGAATGAACGGCGCAAACCTAAGGTGAACAGGGATCCCCGCAAGCGGTCCACCGCCATCTTTGCGCACCGGCACCCCCTCATGCTCCAGCGCATCCAATCCGTCTTCCTGTTCATCGCCGCGCTGCTCAGCGGGCTCACCTGGCTCTTCCCCGTGCGCCGATGGGCCATGGGCGAAGCGGCGGTCGTCTATCGGCCCTCCGGCGTATTCATGGCCGATGGGACGCCCATGGCCGATGCCGCGCTGCCCATCCCGTATTCCATACTGCATACGGTGGTGGCGGCGGTGCTGCTGGTGGCGGTATTCCTCTATGGCAACAGGCCGCGCCAGGCCCGCGTGGTGCGCGGCGGATGGCTCGTGGCCCTGCTGGCCGGCGTGCTGCAGTTCATCTCCTCGAATTCGCTGGATGCTTACCTCGGTGAGGGCGCGAAGGCCACCGGCACCTATGGCGCCTCCTTCTTCCTGCCCATCGGGGTGGTGGTTTTCGCGGTCCTCGCCGAGCGCGCCATCCGCAAGGATGAGCATCTGGTGCGCAGCGCCGACCGCTTGCGGTGAGGCGTGGCCCCGTTCAATGGATCGGCACCACGGCCACGCGCCGGCGGTCCCCTGAGGAAGCGGCCAGCGCCGGTGCGGTGCTGCGCTTGATGGCCCCGGCAAGCGCCTCGATGAGGCGCCGGCGGACGAAGGGCCTGCGCGCCACCAGGCTCACTTGCCGCACCGGCTCCGGATCGGCGAAGCACCGCACGTGCGGATCGTCGGGCGATACGCTCAGCTCCGGCACCAGGGTCATCGCCTCGCCATTGCGCACCAGCTGCTTCAGGGTCTCGATGCTGCCGCTCTCGTAGAGCAGGTTCGCATGCGTCCCCGAACTGGGGCTGCCGCAAAGGCTGAGGGTCTGCTCGCGGAAGCAATGCCCTTCGCCGAGCACCCAGAGGGACTCGCGCTTCAGCTGCTCGCGCCGCACCTCGCGCTGGCGCCAGAGGCGGTGCCCGGCGGGGAGGTAGGCGAGGAAGCGCTCCACGAAGAGCGGTACCTCTTCGATGTCCGGTGCGTCCACCGGCGTCACCACGATGCCCAGGTCCAGCTCGCCGCGGCGGAGCCCCTTCAGGATGCGGCTGGTCTTCCGCTCGTCGATGATCAGGCGCAGGTCCGGATGCTCCTCGGCGAAGCGCGGCAGGAACAGTGGCATGAGGTAGGGGGCCAGCGTGTGGATGACGCCGATGCGGCAGGTGCCCGCCAGTCCCGTATGCATCTCCGCCACCAGCGCCCGCAACTGCTCCGCCTCGCGGAGCACCGCCCGGGCCTGCGCCACCACCCGTTCACCCGCCTCCGTGGGGCGCACCGGCAGGGTCCTGCGGTCGAAGAGCTCCACATCCAGGTCCTCCTCCAGCTTGCGCACCTGCATGGTGAGCGTGGGCTGGGTCACGTGGCACGCTTCAGCGGCCCGGACGAATTGCCGGTGCTCGGCCAAGGCAACGATGTAGTGGAGCTGCTGCAGCGTCATGATAGCTCTGCTCTATTCCTTGTCGTCGTGGATCGGTCAAAGCTATTTTCCTCCGGTGGCTTCCACCGGCACCTTGTGCGCTGCGCTGAAGCGGCGGTAGGGCGGCGGCCTGCCGGATGGCCTTTTCACATGCGCTTTGCCTGGGCGCAACAGGCGGTTCACCCGCCGGAGGGTCCTTTGCGCCATGAACGGGTCGCTGACCGGATGGCGGAGGCGGGGTGGTCTCGCGGTGGCCGTGGTCCGAGGCATCCCATCCGAGGTCGCGCGTCTTTCCAGCTGGATGGAACCAGCACCGGGGTTGGCGGCTCGGCGGCCAGGGGGGGAGGCCAGCTCGGCGGCTGTGTTCCAAACCTGTCCCTTTTTCGTCCTTCCCATGGCACAGGGGTTTGTTTACTTTTGCATACGTTCCAAGGGAACGCCCCATCCACCGGTGACGCCTTCCTTGCCTGCCTTGCCTCCCCTGCGAAGGTTCCGCCCGGGGCTGCTGCGTGCAGCCATGGCGGTTGCGGGGGTCTTTGCCGCCGTGGTGGCCTGGTCGCAGAGCGCTGGAGATTACGGCTCATGGGCCTCGGGGGCATGGAATACCGCCGCCACCTGGCGCGTCTATGATGGCAGCAGCTGGGCCACCTCGCCGGCTGCAGCATCGGCTCCCGGAGCCACCAACAATGTCTACATCCGCACGGGCACCACGGTAACGGCCGCCTTCGGCTCCCAGTACTACTGCCAGAACCTCTTCGTGGAGGCCGGCGGGCGGCTCTACAACAACAACACCGGCGGCACCAACCTGTCCTATGTGCACGTGCTGGGCACCGCGCCCGGCTACACCGGGCAGATCGTCTGCGATGGCCAGATCGGCAACGGCGCCACCCTGGATGGCATCAGCCTCAGCATCGACGGGGCGAATGTGACCCTCAGCGGAACCGGCACCGTGGATGTGGCGCGGATCCGGAAGACCTTGACCGCGCATCCCACCACGCTGGCGGCGCTCACCACCACCAATTTCACCATCGCCCGCAACGTGAACCTCCGGTTCAGCTCGGGGACCACCACCATGCTGTACAACGGCGCGGGGGCGGCCTGCAACTTCAACGTCACCATCAACGCCGGATCCACCGTCACACTGGTGGGTGTCGGTACGGGCAATGTCTCCATGGATGGGTTGGCCGGGAGCGATGCCGCGCAATTGGGCGGCACCATCACGGTGAACGGCACCCTCATCATCCCGGGCATCTACTACGCCACGACGAACAATGCTTCGGCGACATACGTGTGCCGATTGGAGATCAACAACGGCGGCTTGGTGCGCGTGTCGCAGATTTCCGCGGGCCCCTCCGGTACTGCTTGGCATCGGATGATCGTGAATGCAGGAGGGACCTTGGAGATCACGGGGACGCCGACGGCCTGGCCCGCTTATTCCACCACGAACAACCAGTTTCAGTTCGTCAATAGCAGCCAAACCATCTACCCGGCTCTCGGTTCGCAGGACATCCGCAACGTGAACGGCGGGTACGGCAACCTGCGCATCCAGGGCAGCGGCGTGAAGCAGATCCTTGGGACGCTTCTGGTGAAGGGCGACCTCGAGATCCTGAACACCACCGGCTCGCCGGAGCTGGACGTGTCGGTGTCGAATTTCCAGGTGACCGTGTGGGGGAACTGGACCAACTACGGACCTGCGGGATTCAACGAGCGCACCGGCCTGGTGCTCTTCGGCAACGGCTCCACAGTGCCGCAGACCATCACCACCGGCGGCACGGGCGAGCAGTTCTTCAACTGGCGCATCCACAAGACCACGGCGCAGCCGCTGGTGACCATGGGCAGCCCGGTGCAGGTGCTGAGCAACCTGGAATTGGGGGCCGCGGTGAACTTCTTCGGTGCCATCCTCGACCTCAACGGCCACCAGCTGACCATGTACAACCCGGCGGCGGGCGCCATTTCCACGGCATCGGGCTCCTTCGGCACCACGCGCCACATCCGCAGCGAGCGCACCGACAACAGTTCGCGTGTGCAATGGGACATCGGCACCACCGCCGGTCCGCACCTGGTGCCCTTCGGCACCTCGGCGGCCTACATCCCCTTCACCTTCGACCTGCTGAACGGCGATGCCGGCAGCGTCACCATGGCCACCTACGGCACCCCGCCGGATAACCAGCCGCTGCCCACCACGCCCACCCTGGTCACGGTGCTGCCCAGCTACTTGGGCTACATCCAGCCGGACAACAGCCCCGCCACGGTGGACCGCTTCTGGCAGATCGACCCCACCGGGTCGCCCATGGCCAAGCTCACCTTCACCTATGCGCCCACGGAGCTGCCCGCCGCGCCCTTCGACAATCCGCTGTCGATGCGCGCGCAGCGGTGGAACAGCGCGGTGCCCTATTGGGAGGAGCAGCTGGAGGGAACGGCAGCCGCCTACTGGGCCGATGCCGATACCGTGACTGGCTTCGGCCCCTTCACCCTCACCAACATCATCTCCCCGCTGCCCGTGGAGCTGCTGCGCTTCACCGCCTGGCCGGAAGGGGATGCCGTGCAGTTGGCCTGGACCACGGCCTCTGAGCTCAACAACGCGCACTTCACCGTGCTCCGCAGCCGCGATGGCCATACCTATGAACCGGTGACCCGGGTGGCCGGGGCCGGCAACAGCCAGGTGGTGCGGGACTACCACGCCAAGGACCCCGCTCCATGGGACGGCCTGTCCTACTACAAGCTCCGCCAGACGGATTTCGACGGCACGTGGACCGAGAGCGATGCCGTGCCCATCCGGTTCGGGACCACGGCCGCGCCAGTGATCTATCCCAACCCGGCCCGGAACCTGGCGCAGCTGGCCGGCCTGCCGGTGGATTGGCAGGAGGTGCGCATCGTGGACGCCTCCGGGCGCGTGGCGGTTTCCCTGAGCCGTTCAGGTGACACGGACCGCTTGGAGCTCCCGGTGAGCGGCCTGGCACCCGGTGCCTATGCGGTGCTCATCCAAGGGAGCGGCTCCGGTCACGCGCTGCGCTTGGTGAAGGAGTGATCCTGCCGCCGGGCCGGCTTCCTGCCGCGTTTTTTCAACAAGTTGCCCATTCTCCCTCGCCGGGAGCGGCATTCGCCTCAATTTCGGGCTCTCTTCACATGCGGGAAACCTTGTCCCGCTTCATTTGCCCACCCCAATTCCCCAACCCATGATCTGTTCTGAACGAAATCGATGGCACGGTGCCGGACGGACGCGCTCGCTGAGCGGTGCGGTGATGCACCTGCTTGGAGCCCCAATGCGTACGCTGCTGGGCGCCGCAGCTTTCGGCGCGGCCATGACCGCACAGGCGCAGCCGGTGCCCTTCACCGGTGCCGCTTACACCCAGGATTTCCAGAGCATGACGGCGACCAACTTGACCCCGGCGGGCATTTCGGCCACCACCATGCTGGAGGTGAGCGCCCAGAATGGCGGCGGTTCGGTGACGGGGTGGTACGTCTACCATCAGAACAGCGGCACGCCGCGCTGGGGCAGGACGAATGGCGCTGCGAGCACGGGTTCCTTCTTCGTCATGTTCGATGGCCAGCCCACGCCGAAGCGGGCCTTGGGCTCCTTGGCCTCGGGCAGTGTCGCCACCGCGCTCGGCGTGGTGCTGCAGAACACCTCCGGGAGCACCATCAACAACGTCTCCATCACCTACAGCGCTTACATCAACCGCAACCCCTCCACCACGGTCAACAGCTTCCCGATGTCGTACCGGGTCAGCGCTGCCGGCGTTCTGGCCGGGAGCGGCACCGGTGATGGGACCTTCAACGATGCCGCCGGCTCTTGGATCAGCAGCACGGGCTTCAACACCCCCACAACCGGCACCGGCGCTCCCAATGCCACCCAGGCGGCCATCAGCCCGCTGTTCCTCATCGGAGGAGCGCCCATCACGGCCGACCTCACCGGCCTGGGCTGGGACAACGGCGAGTACCTCTACATCCGCTGGGAGGATACGGATGAGGGTGGGAGCGATGCCACGGCCGGTATCGGTGAATTCTCCATCGTCGCCACCTCAACGCCCACGGTGCTCACCGACCTCACCGGTTTCACCGCCGATTTCGGCAACGTGAACGTGGGCAGCAGCAGCGCATCTTCCACCTTCAGCGTGAGCGGCAACAACCTCACGGCCAACCTGGAGGTGCTGGCACCCGCCGGTTTCGAGGTGTCGCTGGATGGCAGCACCTGGAACGTGAATCCGGTGGTGCTCACGCCCAGCGGCGGCAATGTGGCCGCCACCCCCATCTACGTGCGCTTCAGCCCGGGCGCGGCCGGACCCTTCGCGGCGGACGTCGCCTGCTCCAGCACCGGCGCCACCACGCAGAACGTCGCCGTGCAGGGCAATGGCATCGCGGTGGCAGCGCCCACCAAGCTCGTCATGACCCCGGTGAACGGCGGCAACCCCGTGGTGGACAACCTGCCCTTCAGCGTAACGGTGGAGGCGCGGGACGACGATGACAACCTGCAGAACGTGTCGCAGAATACCACCGTGCAGCTATCGGTCGACCAGGGCTTCGGCGCCCTCGGCGGCACCCTCACCGGCACCATCCTCAGCGGCACCAACAGCGTCACGTTCACCAACCTCACCTATTCGCCCTTCGACTTCGGTGTGGTGCTGCGCGCGCAGGCCACTGCCGGCGATGCGCTGGCCGATGCTTTCAGTGACCCCTTCGACGTGCTCGGCCCTGCGCAGGACCTCAGCTTCGCCAACGTGGCGCCCTCGGGCCTCACGGGCCAGGCCATCGGCGCATTCCAGGTTGACGCGTTGCGGTTCGATGCCACGGTGGCCACGGAGTATGCGGGAGCCATCACCCTCTCCCTGCTCAGCGGCCCCGGCAACCTGCTGGGCACGCTCACCCAGAATGCCATTAACGGATCGGCCGCCTTCAACGACATCAGCTTCGATGCCCCGGGCCAGTACATCCTCAGCGCGAGCGCCGTGGGCCTCAACGGGAGCAACAGCCCGGCCATCGTGATCACCGATGTGCCGGCCATGATCGAGCTCATCCTCCCGCAGTATGCGGTGAACGGTGCCACCTCGGGCGTGCGCCTGCCTTACGTATGCCGGTTGGAGCTCTCCAATCTGGTGCCCAACGCCACCTATCGCTACATCGTGGGCGCGAGCACGAACCCCAGCCTGGGCCTGAGCACCGCCGCCGGCAACATGTACGCGATCAACAATGCGGCTGATGCCTTCGGCCATGTGGCGGGCCATACGGCCAGCAAAGGGGTGAATGGCCAGTTGCTCACCGGTGATGAATTCGCGCCCTCGGGCAGCCGCTTCGCCGAGCTGACCACCGACGCCAATGGTGCCTACACCGGCTGGTTCAGCATGGTGCCCACGGGCAATGCCGTGTTCGACAACGGGAACGACGTGTACTTCTATGTGCAGCTGAACAACGGCTTCGGCGGGCTCACCATCACGAACTCGGTGCGCACCACGAACACGATCCGGATGATCATCCCGACCAGCACGGCGCGCGCGGCCTACGGCAGCTCATCGGCGGCGGCGGAGAACATGGTGTTCCTCTACGACAACGAAGCCGGCACCGGCCGTCCCATCTGGGGCAGCTGGGCCGAGAGCGACGGCATCGATCAGACCTACAGCACCTGGCATGATGGGAACGTGGACGGACAGGCCGGCCGTTGGGCCGCCTACCTGCCCACCACCCTGCCCAATGGCATCCGGCGCATCGAGCAGCGCAGCACGGCCACGGGCGACCTGGTGGACTGCCCTGGACTGAGCCCGAACGGCATCTGGTCAGGCGCAGGAAGCACCGTCAACCCGAGCGCGGGCACCACGCCCATCGCCTTCACCACCGGAGATGCGAATTTCGATGCGCCCACCACGTGGTACGCCGACGCCGACGGGGATGGCCTCGGTGACCCGAACGATACGCAGCTGGCCTGCGCGCAACCGGAGGACCATGTCGCTGTGGCCGGCGATGCATGCCCCTTGGTATCCGGCACCGTGGGTTCGCCATGCAACGATGGGGATGACGACACCATCAACGACCAGATCCAGGGCGATTGCACCTGCGCGGGCCAGAACGTGGACTGCGAGGGCACGCCCAATGGTCCGGCGCTTCCCGGATCCCCCTGCGATGACGAGGATCCCGCCACGGGCAACGACACCTGGGACAATGCCTGCAACTGCGTGGGCCAGCTCATCGACTGCGAGAACGTCGTTGGCGGACCCGCACTCCCCGGCACGCCCTGCGATGATGGCGATGGCGCCACCGGGAACGATACCTGGGATGCCAACTGCGTCTGCGTGGGACTGGCGCTGGACTGCGAAGGCGTGCCCGGCGGGCCGGCCATTCCCGGCTCGGCCTGCAACGATGGCAATCCGGGCACCTTCAACGATGTGTGGGACAACAGCTGCGTCTGCGCCGGCACGCCGGTGAGCTATGGCGTGGGCAACGTGGTGGTGCTCCAGGCCGGCAATGGAACGGGCAGCCTCACCAACACGGGCAACCCGATCGTGCTGCGCGAGTTCACCCCCACGGGCACCAGCACCTTCGACCTCCCCATCCCTTCGAGCGGTGCGGATCCCTTGGTGGTGAGCGGAACGGCGACCTCCGAAGGCCTGCTCTCCCGGTCCAGCGACCGTCGCGAGCTGGTCTTCGCCGGTTACGCCCAGACCCTGCCCGGCGCCAGCAACCTGCCTGGCACCACCGCGGCCACCGTGGGTCGTGCCGTGGGCACGGTGAACGCCAGTGCGGCCTATGCGCGCGAAGCGGTCTCTTCCAGCTTCTTCAGTGGCGGCAACCCCCGCTCGGCAGGCGGTGACGGCACCGGCTATTGGGGTGCCGGTTCCAACACGGGCGTGGTGTACTACGGACCGGGCGCACCGGCCATCGTGAGCACCACGCTCACCAACAACCGCAGCACCGAGGTGTATGGCGGCCAGCTCTACTTCAGCACCGGGTCCGGCGCCACGCGCGGCATCTGGGCGGTGGGCACCGGGCTGCCCACGGGCACTGGCACCACCAGCACCAACGTGATCAACACCGGCGGCACCTCCAGCCCCTATGAGTTCGTGTTCAACGCCGGCGGCACCACCTGCTACATCGCCGACGACCGCGCCGTGGCCTCGGGCGGCGGTATCCAGCGCTGGGACCTGGTGGGCGGCGTGTGGACGCTGAGCTACACCCTGGGCACCGGCGGCACCTCCGGTGCGCGCGGCGTGGAGGTCGACTTCAGCGGTGTCGTCCCCATCGTCTACGGCATCACCGCCGATGCCGGCGGACGCCTGATCCGCATCGATGACACCGGCGCGGGGAGCTCCGCCGTCACCCTGGCCACCGCGCCTGCGAACACCGCCTTCCGCGGCGTGGCCCTGGCCCCGCAGGATTGCGATCCGCCGGTGGTGAACGTGACCACGAACAGCCCCATCTGCGCGGGCGATGCGCTCACCCTTACGGCGAACGCGACAGGGGTGGGGACCCTGTCCTACTTCTGGCAAGGCACGGGGACCCTCGTGCCGGTGGATCCCGCCTCACCCAATGTGTCCTTCCTCGGTGCGGCAACGGGAACCTACTACGCCACCGTCTCGAGCGGCTGCGGCAGCACCACGGTGCCCGTGGAGGTGGTCGTGAACGCCCCGCCCACGCTCTCTGCGGCCATCACCCCGGCCAGCTGCCCGGGCCAGAGCGACGGTGCGATCGACCTGACGGTGACCGGCGGGACCGGTTCGCCGACCTTCGATTGGGTGAGCACCATCCCATGCTCCTTCGCTGCGCAATGCCCGGGTTCCATCGGCATCTGCCAGATGGGGGTTTGCGGAGGCATGAACCTCACCGAGGACCTCAGTGGCCTGCCTGCCGCTTCCTACACGGTGACCGTCACCATGGGCGGTTGCACGGTGACGGAGACCTTCACGGTCGGCAACCTGAACCTCGACACCGACGGCGACCTGATTCCCGACTGTGTGGACAGCTGCCCCACCACGCCCGGCCAGATCGGCTCGGCCTGCGACGACAGCAACCCGAACACGGTGCTCGATGTCCTCGACGGCAGCTGCACGTGCGCGGGCCAGGCCTGCACCACCGACCTGGACCTGATCTGGCAGCCCGATGGCGTGAGCAGCATCACCTGGGAGCTGCGCCAGCAGGGCACCGACATCCTGGTGCAGGCCGGCGGCGGCATCTATCCGGAGACCCCCGCCTACAGCGAGGCCACCTGCCTGCCCGACGGCTGCTTCTACCTGGTGGTGGCCGATGATGCCGGCGACGGCATCGCCGGCGGCGGCTACCAGCTGAAGATCAACAGCGGCGCGCGCATCATCGACAACCTCACCGATGCCTTCGGCAGCGGCGGATTCACCACCGGCTACACCAGCCAGGTGGCCAATGGCGAGGGCTTCTGCCTGCCCCTGGGGATCGACCGCCTGATCTTCACCAGCTGCGACCGCGTGGACTGGAAGACCAGCCCCTGCGGCGGCGAGTTCGTGGTGGCCAATGACAACCCGGCCGTGAGCGCCCAGTACGGCGTGAGCAACGCCAACAGCGGCTACCAGATGTGGTTCTACAACCCCAACGGCGGCTACAGCTTCAAGCGCTTCCAGAGTCACAATGCCTCCAACGGCCTGCCCGCCAGCGCCACCCGCGCCTGCCACTTCCAGCTCAACAGCTGGAGCGGCAACCAGCTGCAGGAGGGCGTGGTGTACAACGTGAAGGTGCGCGGCCGCATCGCCGGCAACTACCTGCCTTGGGGACCGGCCTGCCGCCTGGTGGTGAACAACGCCGCTGCGCAATGCCCCCGCACCAAGCTCATGGACATCCCCGGCAACCAATACCTGAGCTGCGGACAGACCCGCCCGGTGGGCACCAGCCAGGCCAGCCTGGTGCATGCCAAGCCCGTGCGCCGCATGAACAACAACTGCAACTGGGTGAGCGCCAACCGCTACCAGTTCCGCTTCCGCATCGCTTCCGAGAACTTCGTGCTCGTGAAGACCAGCGCCACCGGCCAGTACTTCGTGAACACCAACGGCCTGGACCCCTGCAAGACCTACGATGTGGATGTGCGCGCCAGCTTCAACAACGGCAGCACCTGGTGCGTGGTGACCCCCAACCCCAACAGCGTGACCGACCCCGACTGGGGCGATGTGTGCGAGCTGACCACCGCCTGCGACCTCAACCAGAGCCTGGCGGTGCAGCCCGGCACGGCAACCGGTGAGGCCGCCGAGCTGCGCATGTACCCCAACCCGAACCGCGGCGACCAGCTGATGCTCTCGCTCGACCGCGTGGCGGAGGGCGTGGAGACCGTGAGTGTGGACATCTACGACGGCTTCGGCAAGCGCGTGAGCGCCCGCACCATCGCCGTGCAGGATGGCTTCCTCAACACGGTGCTCGACCTCAACGGATCGCTCGCCAACGGCCTTTACATGGTGAACATCACCGCCGGCACGGCCACCTTCACCGAGCGCCTGGTGATTCAGAAGTAGGCACCGCCTGAGCCGACCTTTGAGCGCGGCCCCCATCGGAAACGGTGGGGGCCGCTGCGTTTGGGCGGCTCGCGCCGCGAGCGGCCGGCGCACCGGTCCGTCCTGCTGCACCCATTGGCCCGCACGGCCTGTTCATCGATGACCCGAACCTGCCTGAACGCAGAAAAATGCGCTTCATCGATGGGAAAGCTTGACTTTCAATTCACACCGCATTAGCTTCCCCTCGCTTTTGCCGCGGAGCCCTGCAAGGCCGCACAAGAGCAGGGTGCGCCACCGGACCGGAAGACCGGGAACGCACCCGCGGAACAGCCCGAGGAGCCTGGAAGGGACTGCGGAGACCAAACCTCCCCGCCCCCTCCCTACTACCATCC
>ERZ761602.6626-NODE-6626-length-12822-cov-7.854077_pt1 | contig 12822 bp, 9 predicted proteins | sample MGYA00512165_ERZ761602 | MGnify/ENA primary metagenome ERZ761602 (study PRJEB28899, sample SAMN02445085) | bioreactor sludge metagenome | biome: EBPR sludge; isolation source: Thorneside wastewater treatment plant | place: Australia: Brisbane, Thorneside...
GTTAGGGGTTAGGAGCTAGGAGCTAGGGACTAAAGACATTGCCTGGGTGGACTCCGGGTAGGTCCACGGCCCTAATGGACGACCTCTGGCCCTACTTCCCACTCCCTAACCCCCAACCAACCACCCGCCCCCACAGCATTACGAGGGCAACGCTCAATCGGGGCGTGCCAAAATTGGGTTCTGCTTCGTCTTAAGACAAAGGTACTGGAGATCACTGTTGGACATTCTGAAGATGCTCGATCAATTGGAGGACTTGGCGGTCGAACAACCCCGCCATCTCGGACCGATCTATTGGGGGGTCCGAACCGAAGAGATCGCGATGCATATCGTGAAAATCCGGGCCAGCCTCCCCCGCGAAGTCAAAGAAGCCGCAAACGTCACCCGGGAATCTGAGCGAATTGTCGAATCGGCTCGCGAGGACGCCACTCAGACCCTGGAGCAGGCCAAGAAAGAAGCTCAGCAAATCATCGAATCGGCCCGAATGGAAGCCAACCTGATGAACGAGCAAGCCAAGCTCGAACAGCAGCGCCTCGTCAGCGAGAGCGAGATCCTAAAGCTGAGCAAAGCGCAGGCGGAAGAGCTCCGCACCGAGGCCCAACGAGAGGCCACCCAACTCCGCCGCGAGGCCGAAGACTATGCCTACAAGGTTCTGAACCATGTCGAACATGTCTTGGGCAAGGCGATGACTTCGGTCGAGAAGGGCAAGGCTGAATTGGCAAAGCCAGAAGAGATTCCTACTCCGATGGCTATTGTCGAACCCCGCGAGAGAGTTCGAGTTTGAGCCCCAGTGTCATAATTGCTAGCGGGGAACTCCCCGTCCGGTAATGCTCAGCTTCCGCACTCTGTTGCGCTATGGCCTCATCTCCGCTGTTGTCGGCGGGCTGGCCTACGTCGGTTCGCTCTTTCTTGAGAAGACCTTTGCGAGCTCGGCCACGCTGTACTTCCCCGCGAGCCAGGCTAGAGCTGCCGGAGGCGCTGAATTGCTCCTTGGTGGAGGAGGATCCGCACCCGACGCGGGCGGAGTCCCCCTCGCTCGGGGTTCTTTTGTCTCTCCGCTGGTCGGGTCGGGCGCCCAAACTGCGACCGGGATTCTCTTGAGCAATACCTGCCTGCGGGCGGTCATGACCGAGCTGAACCTGGCCGATCGCTGGGAAACTTCGGAGAGCAAGGCACTGAATCGCCTTCGCGGTTCGTTGGATGTCAAGACCGATACCAAGACGGGATTCCTCAAGATCAACGCGGCCGCAAACGACGATAAGCTCGCTCAGCAGATCATCGTCAAGATGCTGGCTCACCTCGATTCCCGCGCCGATGAGCTTTCTTTGAACGTAAGTCGCCGCAACCGTCAGAACCTGGAGAAGCGGGTCCAGAACTCGGAAGCAGAGGTCGAGCGGATCAAGCGCAAGCTGGATGAGGAGCTTGGCCGGGCCGAATTGACGGATAGCACCGAATTTGACAAGGTGATGGCCGAAGCCGCCACGCGCTATGACCAAGCTGCTGTCGAGCTTGGAGTCGCAAGAAAGCGCTATGAGGCCGTGAAGCAACTCAATGCGTTGGTCCTCAACCCCAACGCCAAGTATCCGCAGACCATCACCGCCCTCAACATCGTGGTTGCCAGCGCTCAGGATGCCACTGCACAGCTTTCGGCCAATGCCTCGAACATCATCACCGAGCTGCAGAGCCGCCGGATAGAACTGGAAGACGCAGCCCGAAAATATCAACCCACCGCACCCGAATATGCCGAAGCGGTGAAGAAGATGAACTCGGCCGAGGCGGTGGCCCGGCAGATGATCGCGGGGCAGGCCAAAGAGTCGCAAGCCGGCTTGCGACCCGAGCTCATCCAGGCCCAGGTTCAGATCCGCGCACTGGAGATCACGACCCAAAGTTACAAATCCCTTCTGGACCGCTATGAAGGGATGTTGAGGAAGGCACCGGCTCGCCGCTCGACCGGCGAGATCCTGAAGAACGAATTCACCACTGCCCTCACCAAGCTCCGCAATAACGAAGTTGAACTCGACTTCGCTCGCCTGGCCGAAGAACGCGACCCAGCTCGCTATGAGGTTGTGGATGAGCCTATGGTCGAGCCAGACCCCGTTGCGCCCCGGAAGCTGATGATCGCGGCCATCTTTGCCGTTCTGGCCTTTGCGGTCCAGATCGGTCCTTGGCTGATCCGAGGAGAGAGTCCGGCGCCTAAGAAGACAACAAGCGGAAACGACTCTGGGCCTGGGGATCGCGACTCAGCAGAGCCACTTCCGGGGTCAAGTCCTTAGTCAATTCGGCAAAAGACTTACCGTTTTCGGTATCCATGGCGTTCGCCCAAATCGACTCAAGTTCCTTTTGAGCTTCGCTGATGTTGGCTTTTCCGGTACTGAGCGCTTGGAGCCTTTCTCGGTCGGGACCACTGACCTCTTGGCCGCCGGCCAAGACCGCATAGCCTTGCCGGATACTGTAGTCCCCGTCAAAGTCGAGCAGATAGAACTTATCCTCAGACCGTTCGGCTCCCACCTCGGCAAAAAGCGACCGGACCACGAACGGAGACGAGTTGAAATCTCCGAAGGAGCGCTTCATCGGGGTGCTGAGGGCCGAGATCACCCGCTGGATCGTGACGTCGGGCTCGCTGCGTTGGTAGCCCTCTTGATGCGCAAAATCGATCGCGGCGACTCGGAGCGACTCGATATCGGACTGCTGACCTAACCCTGCGAAGAGGAGGCGGTCGTAAACCTCATAGATCTTGCGGGCCTGGCGGCGCACGGTGAGTGCCAACACGCCTTCTTCGAGGCTCACCGCCAGGACGGGAGCCCCGCCCGCTAATCGGCTCTGTACATAGCTGATCCGGTGGCCAATCGCCTCTTGCCAATCGTAAGGTGTGAGCATCTTCTCTCAGACTATACGGGTTTTTGGGAGTCGCTGACTCTATGCGAGGAGATTAACTCGTCGATGTTGACGCCCCGTTCGACTACTTCCCTCTGAAAAGCCTCGGGCAGGCGGGCAAAATCGCTGAAGTCCACCACGTAGGGAATTGAGCTGTCATCTGCCGCTTCGCTGAGGTCCGAGAGCAACGAGAGCGGTAGAACCTGTTGGCCGCGCAGACAGACGTCCAGATCGGAGTAGGTCCGCGCCCGGCCCAGGACCCGGGAACCGAAGAGAAAAGCCGGGACCTCCGTATGCTCCCGGATCATTTGATGAAGCAACAGGAGGTGGCGCGGTTCAATCTGGATCTTCTCGGAGTTTTGCAACGGGGTCACGCTCCTCACCGGAGGGCTTCGGCGGCGAATTTTCCACTCAGGGTCGTCATCGGCAGCCCCGAACCGGGCTGGACCGATCCGCCGGCGTAGGTCAGGTTGGGATATTCGGGGTCGCGGACAGAGAGCGGAAGAATGCCTCCCCACAGCCTGAACTTCTCATCGGGCCCATAGAGCGAACCCCGGTAGGAACCATCGCGGCTCTCGAAGAGCAGGGGGGTCTGGATCCTTTCGAAGTCAATTTCGCCGGGATCGAGCTCCCAACCAAACGACCGAAGAGAGGCCAAAACTCGGTCGCGTCCCTTCGCGGCTTCGGTGTTCCAGTCCAGGTGGTCCTCGATCGCGGGACAGGTCACGACGGCGAAGAGATTGCTGCAGCCATCGGGAGCGACCGACGGATCGACCTCATGGGTGGCGTTCAGATAGACAATTGGTGGGTCAGGAAAAACGCGGTGGTCGTAGAGCGCCTCGAATCCCTTTTCATAATCACGAGGGACGAGTAGCGTATGGTGACTCAGTCCGGGAAGTCGACGACGGATCCCCCAGTGGACCGTGAAGTAACTATAACTGGGAGGCGGACTGAGCTTTTCACCGAGCATTCGGCGGGTGGTCACGCGGTCTTGGTTCGAGATGACGGCATCGCATTCGATCCGTTCGCCGTTCTGAAGCCTTACCGCGTCAATTCGTCCGTTGCGACTTTCGAAGCCAACCACAGCCGCACCGGTGCGGAACTCGACCCCCAGCTCAACCGCAAGCCGAGCAAAGGCCTGCGGGATCACGCGGACCCCGCCCAGGGGGTACCAGACGCCCTCTCGGATCATGTAGTACGGGATCAAGAGTCCCGAGGGCGACTTGGCCCGGTAGCTCTGCCCGCTATAGCTGGGGAAGCCATAGAAGAAGGCGCGCAGAACCGGACTCTGGAACCAACGGTCCACCAATTCTCGGAAGCTCGCCCGGACGTCGAAGGAGAGCGCGAAACGGGTGAGATCGGGGTGGGCGAGTTGCCAGGGCTTATCGAATGGCCGGTCGAAGATCGTTCTGTCGATCAGTCCCGAGACTCGGTCGAGAGTCGCAAGAAGCTTCTGAATCGATCCCACATCTTGAGGGGCAACTTGGCGAAGAACCTCCAAGCAGCCGGCTTCTCCATCGGGGAGGTCGAAGGGCTCGGACCCCTCGAAGTAAACCCGAGTAAATGGGTCCAAGCGCTGAAAGTGGAGATAGTCCTCCATCTTTCGGTTGGCATGCCGAAAGACGGCTTCATAGAGCCGCGGAAGGATGATGATGCTTGGGCCAGGATCGAGCGAATATCCATGGGTCTCAATGGCTTGAGCCTTTCCGCCGATCTGGTCTTGACGCTCTAGAACCAGGACATCGTGGCCCAAAAGCCGGGCGTGGATGGCGGCCGATAGGCCCCCCTGGCCGGCCCCGACCACAACGACCTGCTTGGGCATCGGGAGATTAGTTGGAAGAGACGGCCTCGAGCAATCCGTCGGACTCGAGACGATCCAATTGGCCTTCGATCGATTGACTCAGCACTTGGGGATCCCGACGCTTCTGCCGAGCTGTTTTGAGGAGTGCCGAGGCGACAAAGCCTACTGCGATGCCAAAGCCAACGAGAAAGATTCCGCGTGCCACTGTATCTGAGTATACGCGCGAGACGGCGGTGCGGGTTACGCGATCCTCCGCGCAAAAAGAAGACTCCGCCACCCCTTAGGAGTGGCGGAGTCCGGATCTCTTGCGGGAGAACCGCTACCGATTGGCTGTTCGCGAAATGAACAGTGTTCCGGTTGTGGTTGCCCCGCTCGCATTGACCTCAGCGGTGAACCGTACGGCAACGTCGCGAGTGACGACCGTGGTCGGAACCGAGAAGTTCACCGTGCGAGAACCTGCCGGGACGGTAACCCGTCTTGGGAAGGTCACGAAGGCACTCTGGTCAACATAGAGGTTGATCAGGAGGCCTCCCGTAGGAGCGACCTGCTCCAGTGTGATGGTTCCCGTGGCAGTGTTGCCACCGATGACCGTGCTCGGGCTGAACGTGATGCTCGAGACCGTGGTGACGTTGACCGTCACCGTCGTCGTGCGAACGTCGTCATCTCGGCGAGCCGTGAGCGTGGCGGTTACCCGACCCGACACCGGAGCGGTCCCGACCACGAAGTTCACCGAGGTGGCTCCGCCAGGAACAGTCACGGTAGCCGGAACGACGACCGCCGATACGTTCGAGGTCAGACGGATCTGGAGTCCACCAGCTGGGGCTGGGCTGCTGAGCGTGATGGTTCCGTTGGCCGTCTGTCCACCGAGGAGGTTGTTAGGACTGACGCTCAGGGCCGTCATCCGCGGCGCGTCGACGATCAAGTTTCTCGTATCGGACACACCGGACGGACTTGCCGCGGTGATTCGAATCAGTCGGTCAATCGAGACCAGACTCGTCGAGATGTTGAACGTCGCGGTGGTTGCGCCGGCCGGAATCGTCAGGCTGGTCGGCAACGAGGCAACCGTCGGATCGCTAGAGGTCAACGTGAACCGCAGACCACCCGCAGGTGCCACTTCGCCGTTTCGGAGGGTAATCCGACCGGTCGATGCAGCTCCACCAGGAACACGACTCGGAGTCAACGCAAGGTCGAAGGCCAGGGCCCGGACCTGAAGCGTGGCTTCCGCCGCGTTGTAGCCGGTCTTGTTGGCACGAATCGTCATGTTCTGAGTTGTGCTGACCCCGTTCGTTTGCACCGTGAAGGTTCCAATATTGGAGCCCGGTGCAATCGTTACCGTCATCGGGGAAACCGAACCCGCACCGACGTTCGTGTTGTTCAGCGGGATGACAAATCCGCTTGCCGAAGCCGGACGGCTGAGAGTGATGGTGCCTTGCACCACGGCTCCACCGAGAACACTCGTCGCGTTCAGGCTAACGGAAGTGATGTCGGTTCCGCTGATTTGCAACACGCCGCTGGCGCTACTGCCGTTCAGTGTGGCCGTGATCGTGCTGTTGGTGGTGATGTTGGGCGAGGCCGTCGTCTTGACGATGAACGTCGCCGTTCGATCACCCTTGTTCAGCTTGATCGGGTTCGGCTCGACCACGCCCGGATGACCGGTGATGGCGAGATTGACCCGGGCGCCTTCGGCAGCTTCACCATCCAGCAGGATCGTTCCCGTGGCGGTTTCGCCGCCATTGACGGTCGGCGGGTCGAAGGTGACGTTGACGACGCTCACCGGGACGAGTCGAAGTCGTTGGGTAAGCCCGACGCCCTCCACCGAGGCTTGGACGTTGACATCCGTCGGAGCATCCACACCATTGGTGTCGATGTCAAAAGTGACGGTCTGCTGTCCGGCGGGAATCGTGACCGGATTCACGGGGAACTCGACGAAGTCGGGTCGGCCCGAAGAAAGCTGGACTTGAACCCCACCAGCGGGTGCCGGTTGGAAGAGTCGCACCGATCCTTGGAGGCTGTTTCCGCCAGGGATCTCTTCGGTGCTGATCGTGAAGGCATCGAGCCAGGGTCGCACGTTCAGTCGAGCGACGACCAAGTCTCCGTCATACTCCGCCCGGATATCCGAGAACGAAGGCTCGTTGACGGCTCGAGTGAAGATCGTGAAGTCGGCGAAGTTAGCTCCGGCCGGAACGGTCACCCGGATACTCGTCGCTCCCGAAGAGGAGAGCCGAGCGACCTGGGGATTCAGAACGCGGATCGTAACTTGGGTTCCACCAGCCGGAGCAACTTCTCGAAGGAAGACTGTTCCCGTCGAGGTCGAGCCGAGCCCGCCCGCGACTTGATCTGGATTCAGAACGATTCCATCGAGGATAGGAAGTCCGACTCGGATCTTCAGGAGATAACCGTCGGCGAAGATATCCGGAACGATCTTGAACGGAAGCCCGGCCAAGAAGGCTCCTGGAAGGCCTGGGAAGCCTCCGGGGAGGCCGGTATTGCCAGGGGCGATGAAGAAGCTATCGACCACACCGGAAATCGGAACGAAGATGCCACCCGAAGTCGTGATCCCCGTGAGGTACGCACTGTTGGTGGAATCGAGGTGAATATGGTTCACCTGCTCGTTCACCGGACCACCGACGTAGGTGCTCAGGAGCAACCCGGTGGCCGTCGAGTTCAGAACGGTGAGGAAGCCCTCGGTGGTGGAAACGAGCGCAGGAAGCGTTCGCGGCCACTGGAGGTTCCCGTTTTCATAGGTCGTATCGAGCGCCGGCTCTTGTCCAGGAACGTTGGGCGCAATCGGCGTCAGCACGATGGCCCCTGGAGTCGTTGTTCCGGGCAGCGGAGGTCGAATGTATCCGACAATTCCACCGACGTAGGCGTTGCCTCGGCTATCAACCTTCAGGGCGAGCGGTCGCACCGGACCGGTTGTCCGAAGGTTGGTGCTGTAGAGGACCTGGTTGGCCGTCGGAGAGAGCTTGGTCACGAAGACGTTGTCGGACAACGTGAAGACCTGACCAAAGCTACCAACCGTTCGCGGGAAGTTGAAGGAACGAGAGATCCCGGTGACATAGATGTTTCCGAGGCTATCGATCGCAATTTGAGATCCTTCGTCGTCGCCGCTACCCCCGATCAGGGTTGAGACCTGAAGGTTGCCGGCAGAGTCATACTTTCGGGCGAACGCATCGGTTCGTCGGAGAAGGTTCCCACCGGTGTAGATCCCGTTGGTCACGACAAAAAGCGGACTCGTCGGACTGAGGACGGCGTTGTTGGTGTTCTGGACGTATCCGGTCACGTAGGCCGAACCAGCTCCATCAACGGCGAGGCCCTTGACGGCTGTCGGCAAGCCTTCGGCGATGTAGCGACCGAGGCCCGACTGAACGGTGAACGTTCCGCCGCCTTGGTTATAGCGGTAGCGACTCAGGAATCCGAAGTTGTCCACATCGTCCGGCGGCAACGCGGTGATGTCGGGGACGGCCCCGAGGGCTGTTCCAGAGAGGACAAGGTCAACCGTGCTCGAAGGAGTGGCGACCGGTCGAATCGCGAACCCACCAAAGATTTGGTCGGCACTATCGTCGTTACCGGTTAGGTGAATGGTTTCGTTCTGGAACGGATTCAGAACGGTCGCCGGGTCGCTTGCCAGACGCTGCATGAACAGACGCTGGTTGAACTCGGTGACATAGAAGAATGCAGTGAGCGTCGTAGTGACGATGTCGTAGACCCGCGTGGCCGCTCCACCGGTGAGGGCAATGCTGATTGTGCCGGCGGGGAGCGAAGCCGGTCCAGAAGCCAGAGTCACTTCTCCTACCGGCAGACTGATCGGAGCGGCCGTGAGCGCGGCCACGATATCAGCCCCAGTGGCATCGAAATCAATCGGAGCGGTCAACGTACCGTTCACGCTGATCCGGAATGTTCCTCCTTGGGGCCGGTAGCCGAACTCACCAGCATCAGGATCGGGTGGAACCCAGCTCAGGGTCAGGCTGGCGCCGCCCAAGTCGGGCTCCACGGCCAGGGTGTAGGGGTGAACCTGTTGCTCAATCACAACCGGATTGAGATCTGGACCGGTGGCCGTGATGAAGACACGGTTCAGCGGAAGGGCTCCTCCGATGGTGGTAAACGTCCCCGGTGTGCTGATTTCGTCGAGCGAGGCGAGAACCTGCGCGGCGGTGGCGTTGAACGGAGTCGGAGTCGCCGAAGCGCCGTTCCATGTCAGCCGGAAGGTACCTGCGTCGGGAACTTCGTCTGGAGAGATTGGCTCGATTTTTTGCCGCAAATCCTTGGCGAAGGTCCCTGAGGTGGTTTCCCCGGCAATCCATACGCTGCCGTATTGGTCCACGGCGATCGCCTTCGGAACGTCGATCGCAACCCCTGCATAGTAGGCCACATAGAGCGGTGCATAAACGTCAGCGCTGAGAGCGACGACGAATCCGTCCAAGCTCTCTTTCAGATTGACGCTGTAGGGACCGACGGTGACCGGAAAGTCGGTGGCAAAAGTCGAACCCGTGACGAAAAGCTGGCCAGCGTTATTGGTCGCGCTGGCGTTGGTTTCGTCATAAGCGCCGTTGGGTGCGCCATCTCCACCGATGTACGTCCCATAGACGAGCGGGTCGATGACGAGAGGCTTGCTGCGGTCATAGCGACCAAACTTGAATCCGACGCGGTTCTTCCCGAGGGGGATAAATTGGGATTCCACTACGCGTCGCTGGTTCCCGACGATTTGGTAGGTTTCCAGGTTCTTTTGTCGGGCGGTTCCAATCGAGGTGTGGATCAGAAGATCGCCATTGGAATCGACTTCGACGCCCTTGGCACCATCGAAGACGAGCGTGATCTGCTCGGCCTTCACAAACGGTGCGGCGACGATATCGTATCGAGGAACGCCGGACTGCTTATAGTGGCGCATGTCCACGCCGGGGAGGACTTCATCGGTCCAAGCCTCAGCAAATCCACGCACGCCGCGAGTATTTCGACCCTTGTGCGGTCCCGTGTAATCAATCCGGAGCGGGCTGGCGTTGAGACCCTTGCCCCGCGCGCCCTGACCAGTGGCACCATCGATCCGCATCTGGACGACGTGGCCCACGCGACGATCCTCACCATCGACTTCGCGGATGGTGAAGTAGTCGAGCGTTGCGCCCGTGCGGGTCGCCCAGTAGGAATAGCCTGGCCCGTAGGTATGGAAAAGGGCTCGAGCATCCCACTGTCCCCGGTTCTCTTGGAAAAGGTTGCGGGCTTGCCCCAAACCTTCCGTCGCCTGAGCACCAGGCTGAACCTCCGAAGACCCCGCCTGCTGGAGAGCAGAAAGGAAGGGATTGGCCGAAGCCAAAGCCGCGATAAGGGTGGCCCCCACCACCAAGAACGTTTTACGAATGCCGATCACTCATGCACCTCAAGCAGGCAGTATAACTCGAAATTGTCCGTAGCTTGTTTCCCCACGGATCATAGGTTTGACGCATATTTCGGCCCTAAGAGCCGAAAGAATTTTCAGAAAATTGATCGAGCAAGCAAAATTATCCGTTGCTCGGAACGAATTGTCCAACTTTGTCGGATTCTCGCTGATCACGAGAAACCGTCAGTACACTGGCTTGGGCCGCGAGCATCCCGGCAATCTCCACGAAGGCCTTGGCTTGCTCGCGTTCGGGGTGGGCCACCATGCTGGGAATTCCCTCGTCGCTACAATGGCTGATGGCCGGATCAAGCGGAACCGAACCTAGGAACGGAATCCCGATCGACCGGGCCAAATCTTCACCGGGCATCCCAGTAAAAATTCGGGAGCGAGTTTTGCACGTCGGACAGACAAACTCGGCCATATTCTCCACCACGCCCAAAAGGGGGCTGTTCAACCGGCGGAACAGTTGAGCCGCCTTCCCCGCAATATTTGCGGCCACATGGTGGGGGGTCGTCACGATCACGACACCGGTGATCGGAGCCAATTGAGCGAGGGACATCGGCGCGTCGCCGGTCCCCGGGGGAAGGTCGACCAAGAGATAGTCCAACTCTCCCCAGGCGACATCGGCTAGGAGTTGTTTGACGGTTCCGGCGACCATTGGACCCCGCCAAAGAACAGCGTGGCCTTCTTCCAGCAAGAACCCGAGGGACATCAAATGGATTCCATGCCGCTCAATCGGGACGATCTTTCCATCTTGGGTGAAGGGGCGGGCTTCGGGGCACCCCATCATGAGCGGAATGCTCGGCCCATAGACGTCGGCATCCATCAGCCCCACTCGGGCACCAGTCTGGGCGAGAGCGATGGCAAGGTTGACGCTGACCGTGCTCTTTCCGACTCCACCCTTGCCGCTGGCGATGGCGATCACCTGCTTCACCTGGGGGATGAGATCTTCTTGCTGCGGTCGACGTGCGCGCACCTGGGCGGTCATCTCGACCTCCACCCGATTCACGCCCGGAAGAGCCGCGACCACTTCTTCGCACTGGGCCTGGAGTTGCTCCTTGACCGGACAGGCGGGGGTGGTGAGTTCCACCCGAAAGCGAACGGTTCCCTCTTCGATCTGGATCTCTTGGACGAATCCGAGAGAGACGATATCGCGATGGAGGTCGGGGTCTTGGACCGCGCGGAGGGCCTCGAGTACGTCTTCGGGTGTAACAGCCATTCGGTTTATGCCTAGAAGGTACCTACGCCAGACGGCTACCGGCTGATGGCAGGGACCCTCATGCAGTGACCGGCTCGGGCATCGGGAGGATTGGGTCGGGTTGCGACTTGATCCAGATGTGCTTGCCTTCCCGGGAAGAAACGTCAAAGGCCTCCATGATCTGGGTGACGTGGACGGGGAACTCCCCGGCGAGTCGGCCTACGGTGCCATTCTTGCTCGCTTCCACCAGGTCGATCAGACCAATGCCGCGGGAGTTTTCGGCGTATGGACGGTGGATCGGGATGTCGCTCCATTCGGAGCTTCCTTGCCGACGGATCCGGACCGGACCGCCAAACGTGTTGGGATCGGGGACCTCCATCACCCCTTCTGTTCCGAAGACCGTGATGGGGGGATAGGCATAGCCAGGGACATCGAAGCTGGTGGTGAGGGCGGCAGTGGCCCCGCTGACGAAGTCGATCACGCCCGTTTGATGGGTTGCCACGTGGACCGGGACCTCGGTTCCTCGCAGCGGTTCGGAGGTGATGGTCCGGGTGGAGTGGGTCATCTTGGTGCTGGCCGTGACTCGGGTCGCCGGACCGAGCAGCGCGACAAGGGCGCTGACGTAGTAAGGGCCCATGTCGAGCATGGGCCCTCCTCCATGGTCGTAATAGAAAGCTGGGCTTGGGTGCCAGGACTCGTGACCTGGGCAGAGCATGAATCCTTGGGCAAACACGGGCTGGCCGATCGCTCCCCGCCGGATCTGCTCCATGGCCGTCTGGATTCCGGCCCCGAGGATCGTGTCGGGAGCGCAGGCGAGTTGTCGCTGGGCAGCGACGGCGGCGGCGAACTGTTGTTCGGCTTCGAAGGCGCTCACGCCGAGTGGCTTTTCGCTATAGACATGCTTCCCTGCCTTCAGCGCGGCCAGGTTCAAGTCGTGGTGGGCCCGCGGGATGGTTAAGTTCAGAACGACCTCCACCTCGGAGTCGTTCAGGAGATCCTCGGTCGAGAGGACCTTCGGGATTCGGAACTCCTCGGCCTTCGCCTGAGCTTTGGCGAGGTCGAGATCGCTGCAGGCGAGCACATGGACTCCGGGATTCTGAGAAAGGGTTTGGAAGTAGATCCCACTAATGGCTCCACAGCCGATCACACCGACATTCATGGCCGTAGTTTATCGGATTCGGTGAGCGCCGCCCGGCGCGGGGCCGTATTCCTCAGGTTCGTGGAGCGTTGCGGAGCGGTTGGGGAGCAATGGGGGAGCGCCGCCCGGCCCGGGGCCAGTCCCGGGTGGGACCCCGGCCGCCTTCGGCAGCTCCCACCCTCCGCCCCGGTCGGCGTGAGCCTGCGGCTTCCGAAGAAGGCCGCAATGCAGTCGATGACCCAGCGACCGGGTGTGAATGAAGAGCAGTCCCGGCGTCCCGGTCGGCGCGAACTGGCGGCTCCGGAGCATACTCGCGGCCTAGCCTTCGCACTGCGTCTCGCTCTATCCACTCAGTGAGGTGATGCTCCCTCCGAAGAGCCACCAGTGCCGCTCGCCGAGGCGCAGCCCGAGCCGACAAGGCGAGGGAGGGCGTGGCCTCGGGG
>ERZ761602.6627-NODE-6627-length-12821-cov-18.128075_pt1 | contig 12821 bp, 13 predicted proteins | sample MGYA00512165_ERZ761602 | MGnify/ENA primary metagenome ERZ761602 (study PRJEB28899, sample SAMN02445085) | bioreactor sludge metagenome | biome: EBPR sludge; isolation source: Thorneside wastewater treatment plant | place: Australia: Brisbane, Thorneside...
CAGGTCGGCGGGCTGGTCGCGGCGCTCGAGCCGGTGCTCGAGAAGCGCGGCGGCGTCTGGCTGGGCTGGAGCGGCGAGGTCGCCGAGCGCGAGCCCACGCTGGTCGTCGACGCCACGTCGCGCCCGGCGCGCGCATGCTTCGACTTCCCCGCCGCCTGGCAGGAGCACTTCTACGGCGGCCTGTGCAATCGCGCGATCTGGCCGCTCTTCCACGGCTTCCCGGGCCGCGTGCGCTACTCCGACGAGGACTGGGTCGCCTACGTCGACGCCAACGCCACGTTCGCCCGGCTCGCCGGCGAGCTCGCCGCCCCGGACGCGACGATCTGGGTCCACGACTACCAGCTGCTCCTCACCGGCGCGGCCATGCGGCACCGCGCGCACACCGGCCCCATCGGCCTCTTCCTCCACATCCCGTTCCCGACCGCCGAGCTGTTCGAGACGTTCCCGTGGGCGGGCGAGCTGCTGCGCGCGATGCTCGCGTACGACCTCGTCGGCTTCCACACCCAGCGCTACGCCAACAACTTCATCGACGCGCTCGAGCGCGTGCTCGGCGTCGACGCGCGGGACGGGACGGCCCACGCGGCCGGACGCGCGACCCGCATCGCGGCGATGCCGATCGGCATCGAACCGGCCGCGTTCCGCCCCGATCCGACGCGGCCCACGTCACCCGAGGTCGACGGGCTGTGCGCGATGCTCGAGGATCGCAAGCTCGTCCTCGGCGTCGATCGCCTCGACTACTCCAAGGGCGTCCCCGAGCGGCTCGCCGCCTTCGAGCACCTGCTCGACCGCCACCCGGAGTGGCGCCGCCGCGTCACGTTCGTGCAGGTCTCCGTGCCGTCGCGCTCCGATGTGCCCGAGTACGCCGAGCTGCGCCAGCAGGTCGAGTACCTGGTCGGGCACATCAACGGTCGCTTCGGCGACGCCGACTGGTTGCCGGTGCGTTACCTCTACCGCTCGTACACGCACGACGTGCTCTCGCAGCTCTACCGCGCGGCCGACGTGGCGCTGGTGACGCCCCTGCGCGACGGCATGAACCTCGTCGCCAAGGAGTTCGTCGCCGCGCAGGATCCGGAACGCCCGGGCGCGCTCGTGCTGTCCCGCTTCGCGGGCGCGGCCGAGACGCTGCGCAGCGCGGTGCTCACCAACCCGTTCCACGCCGAAGGCATGGCCGACGACCTCCACCGGGCGCTGTCCATGTCCGAGGCCGAGCGCCGCGAGCGACACGCGCAGATGCTGGCCGAGGTCGAGCGCGAGACGTCGCACGACTGGGCCGATCGCTTCCTCACCACGCTGCGCGCGCAGGCGCGCGAGGACGCCGCCCATGGATGACCTGAGCACGATCCTGCGCTCACCCTACGTCGTGGTCGCGGGCCTGGTGATCGGCGCGTTCATCGCGAGCCGGCTGGCCCTCGCCATCCTGCGTCCCCTGATCGTGCGCGCGGCGCGCCGCAGCGCGTGGGAGTGGGACGACGTCCTGATCGGCGCGGTCGCCACGCCGGTGAGCCTCCTGGTGGCGGTGCAGGCGCTGCGAGCATGCCTGCCGTGGCTGCCGATCGACGCCCGCGGCGTCGGCAGCGTGTACTCGGTGATCGCGGTCGCGACCTCGGCGCTGGTCATGTGGATCGTCTTCCGCGCGATCGACGTGGTGGTGGGCATGATGGCCAAGCGGCCGTGGGCCGTGGAGCGCCCGGCCAGCCGCTCGCTGCTCAAGATCGCGAGCCGCGTCTTCAAGGTGCTGGTCGTCCTCCTGGCGATCATCATCGTGCTCGCCCAGCTCGGCGTGTCGGTGGCGAGCCTGATCGCCGGCCTCGGCATCGGCGGCCTCGCGCTGGCCCTGGCGGCGCAGAAGACGGTCGAGAACCTGTTCGGGACGATGTCGATCGCCGTCGATCAGCCGATGCGCGAGGGCGACTTCGTCAAGATCGGAGATCACGTCGGCACCGTCGAGGCGATCGGCCTGCGCTCGACGCGGGTCCGGACCCTCGATCGCACGCTCATCACCGTGCCCAACGGCGACCTCGCCGACCAGCGCGTCGAGTCCTTCACCGCGCGCGATCGCATCCGCCTCGCGTGCACGATCGGCCTCCTCTACGGCACGACGGCGGCGCAGATGCGCGACGTGCTCGAACGGCTCGAGGCCACGCTCCGCGCCCACCCCAAGATCTGGCCCGACACCGTCGTCGTGCGCTTCAAGGGCTTCGGGGCGTCGTCGCTCGACATCGAGGTGATGGCCTGGTTCCAGACCTCCGACTGGGGGGAGTTCCAGCTCATCCGCCAGGACATCCTGCTCGAGTTCATGGAGATCGTGGAGTCGCGGAGCGGCGGCTTCGCGTTCCCGACGCAGACGCTCCACGTGGTCAACGGCGAGAAAGCGCCAGCGCGACAGCAAAACAAGCGCAGTGCGTGAGGATGATGGTCGCGCCCGTCGGCACGTCGAGGTGGTAGCTCGCGACGAGGCCGAACGCGGCGCCGGCGGCGCCGATCGCCACCGCCAGCATGGTCGCGCGCGCCAGCGTGGTCCCGAGGATCCGCCCCGCCGCTGCCGGGATGACGATGAAGCTCGACACGAGCACGATGCCCACGGTCTTCACCGCGACGACGATCACGACCGCGGTCTGCCCGAGCAGGAGGTACTCGAGCGCGGCCACGGGCACGCCCGACACGGCGGCGAGCTCGGGGTCGAAGATCGCGTAGGCGAGCCGGGACCAGAGGAGGAGGGTCACGACGAGCGCCGTCGCCGACACGATGAGCACGACGTTCAGCACCTCCGGTGACACGGCGAGGATGCTGCCGAAGAGCAGGCTCTCGACGTTCACCGGCCGCGCGGCGGCCGAGCGCAGGCCGAGGAACAGGATGCCGAGCGCGAACGAGAACGAGAAGAAGACGCCGGTGGCGACGTCACCACGCAGGTGCGAGCTGCGCAGGACGAAGCCGATGCCCAGCGCGATGAGCACGGTGAACGGGATGGCCATCCACACCGCGTTCTCGACGTCGGTGCCCAGGTAGAGCCCGATCGCGATGCCGCCGAAGCACGCGTGCGCGAGCCCGTCGCCGATGAACGCGAGCCCGCGCTGCACGACGAACACGCCGATCACGGCGCACACGACCGACACCGCCAGCCCGGCGTACAGCGCGCGCTGCATGAACGCGAACGACAGCGGCTCGGTGATGAGGTCCATGATGTCCTCGCCTATTCCTCGTCGCGGTGGCGCGCGTGATCGGTGCCGGCGAAGGCCAGGGCGGTGAGCGACGACTGGCCGAGGAGCTCGTCGGGGAGCCCCCAGCCGAGGAGCCGGCCGGCCTCCAGGTAGACGATACGCTCCGCGGTGTGGGCGACCGCGCCGAGGTTGTGGGTGACGAGGATGGCGGCGAGCTCGTCGGAGCGCGAGATCTCGACCATGAGCCGGAGCAGCTCGGCGCGGCCGCTGACGTCGACGCCGGCGGTGGGCTCGTCGAGGATGACGAGCGCCGGCTCGGTGACGAGGGCGCGAGCGAGGAAGACACGCTGGGTCTCGCCACCCGAGAGGCCGGCGAGCGGCTTGTCGAGCAGCTTCTCGCCGCCGACCTTGGCGAGCACGGCGCGCGCGCGCTCGCGCTCCTCGGGCTTCACGTGGGCGGGCCAGCGACCGCGCACGGCGGCGGTGATGAGCTCGACCGAGCGGGCCGGGAAATCCATCGAGTAACTCTTGCGCTGCGGCACGTAGCCGACCTTGTGGCGCGCGCGCTCGGGCGGCTCGCCCCCGATGCGCACCTTGCCGCGCGTCGGCTCGAGGAGGCCCATCACCGCCTTGAGCAGCGTGCTCTTGCCGGCGCCGTTGGGGCCGCAGAGGCAGACGAACTCCCCCTTGGGGATGAAGAAGCTGACGTCGTCGACGATGAGCTTCCCGCCGCGCTCGATCGACACGTGATCGACGTCGAGCACGCGCGGCGCGCCGGGGTCGGGGCGCGTCTGCTTGAGCTTCTGCGCGTGCTCGCGGCGCTCGAGCGACGTCGCCCACGCGGGCGTCGGCGCCTGCGGCTCGCCGCCACCGACGGGGACATCACTCACTTCAAGACCTTCTCGAGCTGGTCGGTGTTCCAGGTGATCAGCGTCTCGTAGCTGTCGCGGCCGGCGACGCCGCCGACCGGGTCGAGCTCGCCCAGCGGGATCCTGGCCTCGCTGGCGATCACCTCGGCGGGGCGACGGTCGAGCTGGGGCTCGGAGAAGAGCGCGGCGGCCTGGCCGCGCTTGATGGCGGCCAGCACCTCGGCGACGTACTGCGGCGTCGGCTCCTTGCCGGCGAGCGGCTCGACGACGGCGGCGATGCGCAGGCCGTAGCGCGTGGTGTAGTAGCTCATCGAGCCGTGGAAGGTGACGATCGTCTTCTTCGACCACGTCTTCACGCGGGCGGCGGTGTCGGCGTCGAGCCTGGCGAGCGACTCCTTCACCGCGGCGGCGTTCTTCGCGAAGATGTCCTTGCCGGCCGGATCGAGCGTGGTGAGCTCGGCGGCGATGACGTCGACCGCGGCGCTCATGCGCTGCGGATCCATCCAGAAGTGCGGGTCGGGCGCGCCCTTGGCGGCGTGACCGTGGTCGTCGTGGGGCGCCGGCGCGGCTTTCTTCGCGTGCGCGTCGTGCTCGTCGTGGTGCTCGCCCTCGTGCTCCTCGTGCTCGCCCTCGTGCGCGTCGTGCCCGTGCTCGTCGGCGTGCTCCTCGTCCTCGCCGATCGGCTCGACGTCGATCGGGATCGTGGGCACCTTCGCCCCGACGTGCACCATGCGCGGCGAGCCGCCGGCGCTCTTCATGATGCCCTCGACCCAGCCGTCCATGTCGAGCCCGACCGCGATGCCGAGCTTGGTGCCCTCGAGCTTCGCGATCTCCTTGGGCGTCGGGTCGTAGCCGTGCTCGGACTTGCCGGGCGGCAAGACGAGGACGACGTCGAGGCGGTCACCCGCGATGCGGCGCGTGACGTCGTGGAGCGGGAAGATCGACACGGCGACCTTCGGCTTGCCGCTCTCCTTCGGCTTGCACCCGACCACAGCACCGGCGAGCGCGATCGCGAACGCGACGAGCAGGTTCCTCATCATCGTTGTCCTTTCCGGCCTCCTCGCGCTTCGCGCTCGGACCGCTTCGTCGTGGGCGCTACCCCCGAGCGCGCTCCGCGCGCCGCCCCACTCCTCGCGGTCGGCCGTCATCTGGGATCACACTACTATGGTAGGAACCTGCCCGATGCTCTACCGGGCGCTGTTCTGGCTGGTGCTCAAGCGCCTGCCCGCGGAGACCGCGCATCACGTCGGCTTCGCGCTCCTCCGCGCGATGATGTGGTTCCCCGGCGCCAGGGCGATCACGCGCTGGCTGTGCGCGGCGCGTGACCCGGCGCTGCGCATGACGGTGTTCGGCCGCGACGTGCCGTCGCCGCTCGGCCTGGCCGCCGGGTTCGACAAGGACGGCAAGGGCCCGGCGGCGATCGCCGCGCTCGGCTTCGGCGCGATCGAGGTCGGCACGATCACGGCGCAACCGCAGCCGGGCAACCCGAAGCCGCGCATGTTCCGCCTGCCCGCGGATCGCGCGCTCATCAACCGGCTCGGCTTCAACAACGAGGGCGCCGACGTCGCCGCCGCTCGCCTGGCGCGGCGCCCCGCGGTGCCGCTGCTCGGCCTCAACATCGGCAAGACCAAGGTCGTGGCCGAGGAGGGCGCGCTCGCCGACTACGCGGCGTCCGCCGAGCGCCTCGCGCCGCTGGCCGACTACCTCGTCGTCAACGTCAGCTCGCCCAACACGCCCGGCCTGCGCGACCTCCAGGCCGTCGACAAGCTGCGCCCGCTGCTCGCGCACGTGCGCGCCACGCTCGATCGCGCGAGCCCCACGCGGCGCGTGCCCTTGCTGGTGAAGATCGCGCCCGACCTCGCCGACGACGACATCGACGCGGTCGCCGACCTGGCGATCGAGCTGGGCCTCGACGGCATCATCGCGACCAACACCACGATCGCGCGCACCGGCCTCGCCACGCCAGCCGACGCCGTCAGCGCGCTCGGCGCCGGCGGCCTCTCGGGCGCGCCGCTACGCGAGCGCGCGCTCGCCGTCCTGCGCCGCCTCCACGCGCGCACCGGCGGCAAGCTCCTGCTCGTCGCCGCCGGCGGCATCAGCGACGCGGACGACGCCTGGGCGCGCATCCGCGCCGGCGCCACCCTCGTCCAGGGCTACACTGGCTTCATCTACGGCGGCCCGCTCTGGCCGCGCCGCATCCACCGCGGGCTCTCTCGCAAGCTCCGCGCGGCCGGCTACACGTCCCTCGCCGAGGCCATCGGCTCCGATCCGAGCGCGGCCCGTTCATCCTGAGCGAGCCCGCGCGTCAGCGAGGGCGAGTCGAAGAACCCGCTACGCCGGTCACGCCGGCGGGGCGCAGATGCTGACCGGCTGCTGCTGACCGGGCACCATCTGGCAGGTCAAGCCGGTCGGGCACTGGGTGTTGCCGGTGCAGATGATCGCGCACAGGCTGGGCGGCTGACCCTGCATCGTCGTCAACGCACACACCGGCATTCCGCCGGCCGGGCCGGTGTAACCGGTGCTGCAGATGGCGTTCATGTTCATGCACATCGGCGAGCACCACCCCATGGTCTGGCTCCCGACGCCCTGGACAGCGGTGCAGCTGTTGCCGGACGGGCAGTTCTGCATCTGGAGATCGCAGACGGTACCGAGCGAGTTGGTGGACGCCGGCGCATCGATCGACGTCGCGGCGTCGATCGTGCCCATCGGGGCGTCGATGTCGGCGCCATCGTCGTCGCCGCCGTCACCGCTACCACCACACGCGACAAGACCAAGAACGAGAGCGAACGCAGCCACGAGACGGAACTTCATCGGGGGCCTCCTGTTGGCGGGCACATTGCCTGAGGCGCCGCCGACGTTGGAAGTTTGCAAGGCGAGCGCACGCCTAACACAGCCTCTCTGGCGGTGCGGCGCCGACGACGCGACCCTCGACGGTCGGACCGCCCGCGCGCGTGACGCGGCGCGTGCGAGCTGGTACGACGCGTCGGTGATCACGTTCGATCCGCCGCTCGTCGAGGGACGGCTGGTGCGCCGCTACAAGCGGTTCCTCGCCGACGTGCAGATCGGCCGCGACACCGTGGTCGCGCACTGCCCAAACCCGGGCTCGATGCGCACGTGCGCCGACGAGGGTGGACGCGTGTGGCTCCTGCGCAAGCCCGCGACCAAGCTGGGCTGGAGCTGGGAGCTCGCGGAGATCGGCGGTCGCGGTGGTGCGCTCGTCTCGGTCAACACCGCGCGCGGCAACCAGCTCGTGGCGGGCGCGCTCGCGACCGGCGCGATTGCCGAGCTCCGCGGCTACGACACCATCGAGCGGGAGGTCGCAACCGGCGACAGCCGCCTCGACTTCCACCTCGCGCGCGGCTCACGCAACCGCGACCGCGCGTGGGTCGAGGTCAAGACCGCGACCATGGACGGCGGCGCCGGCGCGGCCGCCTTCCCCGACGCCGTCACCACCCGCGGCGCCCGCCACGTCGACGAGCTGCGCGCGCTGCGCCGGCGCGGCTTCCGCGCCGTGCTCCTGTTCGTCGTCGCGCGCTCGGGGGTCACGAGCGTCCGCCCCGCCGACGAGATCGATCCGGGCTACGGCGCCGCCCTGCGCCGGGCCGCCGCCGCCGGCATCGAGCTCCTCGCGTACGCCGTGGAGCTCTCCGTCGCCGGCCTGCGCCTCGGCCGCCCCGTCGCCGTGATCATCTGAAACTCCAGTCGAGCCGCCGCCCCGCCGCGGCGCGAAATCAATCCGGAATGCCCTGAAACAGGTCGGTCCATTGGTCCAGTATCGGGACATGGGGAATAATCCTAGAAAGGTCACGACGCGCGGCTGGACGAAGTCGAGCATCTCACCGCCTTGGTCACCGACGTCACCGAGATCGTCGATACGGCGCAGCGCCATTCGGTGCGCGCCGTGAACGCGGCGATGACGGCGGCGTACTGGAGCGTGGGTCGACGAATCGTCGAGGAGGAACAGCGCGGGGCGGTGCGGGCGGGCTACGGAGAACGTCTCATCGAGAGACTGGGCACCGATCTTCATCGGCGATTCGGGCGGGGGTTCAACGCCCGAGGGCTGAAGAAGATGCGAGCCTTCTATCTGGCCTACACGTCGATCGTGCCGACGCTGTCGGCCCAATCTCATGGATCGACACAAACGATATTAACGGCAGATATGTACCTGCTGAGCCGCGCGAGTGAGGCGTTCCCGCTGCCCTGGTCCCACTACGTCAGACTCCTCTCCGTGCGTAGCGAGCAGGCGCGCCGCTTCTACGAGGCCGAGGCGCTGCGCGGCGGGTGGACCGAGCGACAGCTCTCGCGGCAGATCAGCACGCAGTTCTTCGAGCGAACGGTCACGGCCAAGGATCGAGAGGCGGTGCTCGAGCGCGGCCGCCGTCCGCAGCCGGACGATCACGTGACGCTCGCCGAGACGATCAAGGAGCCGTACCTGCTCGAGTTCCTCGACCTGAAGGACGAGTACTCCGAGAGTGAGGCGGAAGACGCGCTCGTGGATCGGATCCAGGAGTTCTTGCTCGAGCTCGGCGGTGACTTCGCCTTCGTCGGGCGCCAGCGCCGCCTCCGCATCGACGACACGTGGATGCGCATCGACCTCCTGTTCTTCCACCGCCGCCTGCGATGCCTCGTGATCGTCGAGCTGAAGCGCGGCAAGCTGTCCGCCGCTGACGCGGGGCAGATCAACCTCTACTGCAACTACGCGCGCGAGCACTGGATGGTCGAGGGAGAGAACCCGCCGGTCGGCCTCGTGCTCTGCACCGAGCTGCGCCGTCGCCAGCTTCCGGAGACGAGCGCCCCGCGCCCGCGCAAGCCGCGCGGCGGTGGGAGCCGCAGCGGTGGGAGCCGCGCCGGCGAGGCGATCGCGCCGTGGATCGAAACCGCGATGCTGCACTGAGTGCGACGACCGGACGCGGCGCTATGCTGGCGCCATGGCCATCCGCAAGATCGCCCAGATCGGACACCCGGTGCTGCGCCAGCGCGCGCGCGAGGTGACGCGCGACGAGCTGGCGTCGCCGGCGATGCAGCAGTTCATCGATGACCTCGTCGAGACCATGCGCGACGCCAATGGCGCGGGGCTGGCGGCGATCCAGATCTACGAGCCCATCCGCATCTGCGCGATCGAGGTGCGGAACAACCCGCGCTACCCGTACAAGCCGGAGATCCCGCTCACCATCCTCGTCAACCCGGTGCTCACGCCGGTGGGCGACGAGACGTTCGAGAACAACGAGGGCTGCCTGTCGGTGCCCAACCTGCGCGGCACCGTGCGGCGCTTCGTCCACCTCCACGTGACGGCGTGGGACCGACACGGCGCGCCGATCGAGGAGACCGTGCACGGGCTCAAGGCCGGCACGTACCAGCACGAGGTCGACCACCTGGACGGCACGATCTTCGTCGACCGGGTCGCCGACCCGCGGACGTTCACGACGTGGACCGAGTTCGAGCGCTTCCACCGCGACGCCTTCGTCGAGCAGGCGACCGCCCTGGTGGCCCGCGTCGGCTCCTGACCCGGCGATCGGTTAGGATGCGGCGCATATGGGTGTCCCCAAGCGCCGCGTGACGAAGAAGCCCGCGGTTGCCAAGAAGCCCGCGCGCGGCAAGCGCGACGGCGCCGGCAAGAAGCGCGACGGCGCCGGCAAGAAGCGCGCGAAGCCCGACGACCCGGTCGTCACCGTCCGGCGCATCCATCGCCGCGACCTCAACCGGGTGTGGGAGTTCCTCAAGCTCTCGTTCGCCAAGGTCAACCTGGAGACGGTCGAGTACCAGCGGCCGCGCTCGATGAAGCGCTTCATGCGCACGTACGACGAGGAGGGCGTCGAGCAGCTCGTGTTCGAGGTCGACGGCGCGATCGTCGCCTACGCCGAGTGCGCGCACGAGGTGCTGGGCAAGGACAACTGGATCAACGAGAACTACTTCGAGCGGCGCAAGATGGAGCCGCTCTTCGTCGAGGAGCTCGCCGTCCACCCCGACTGGAACGGACGCGGCGTCGGCTCGTTCGTGATGCAGCAGCTCGAGCACCTGGCCAAGGTGCGAGGCCTGTCGCACATCGTGCTCGAGGTCGCCGAGAACAACGAGCACGCGCTGCAGTGGTACCGCAAGCGCGGCTTCCGCAAGCTCGACGCCGCGATCTTCATGTCGATGAGCGTCGACACCGAGCCGGAGCTGCTGCCGCCCCAGCCGGTGAAGCCGCGGGCGATGCCGTCGCCCGACGCGCTCGCCACCGAGGACGACACGGCGGGCGCGACCGAGGGGTGACGAGCGCGCCCTTCGACTCGCGTCGCCCGTTCAGGGCGAACGGTTCGGGAGCTCGTCGGCGAGCAGGTCGACGACGGCGGCGGGGGCGTCGACGTTGAGCCAGTGCCCGGCATCGAGCGTGCGCGTGTGGACGCGCGCGCCCTCGAGCGACGCCAGGCGCGCGCGGTCGTCCGGCGAGACGGCGCCCGAATGCTCGGCGACGACCATCCACACCTCGCCGGGCGTGGCGTCGCCGGCGACGGCCGGCCACAGGTCCGCCGCGTAGTAGTCGACGAGGAGCGCCCGCACGGCGTCGAGATCGAGGCGCAAGCGGTAGCCGCCGCTGCCGTCGGATTCGAGGTTCATCGCGACCCACTGCGCGAGCACCGTGGTGTGGCCACGCTCGACCATCGCCGCCACGAAGTCGTCGCGCCGCGTCCACGTGCGGTCGAGCGCGCGCATCGACTCCCACACCTCGCGCACCGAGTTGGAGGACGCCTCCCAGTGGTCCGGGCGGGCGCTCGGCGTCGAGTCGAGCACCCAGGTCTGCGCCGGCTCGACGTGCGCGCGCGCGGCGAGGACGACCTTGCCGCCGAAGCTGTGGCCGAGGAGCACGCGGATCAGGCGGCCTCCGCGGCCGAGCTCGTCGACGAGCGCGACCAGGTCGGCGGCGCAGGCCGCCACCGTGTGCGGCGGGTCGCCGGGCTCGGAGCGCCCGTGCTGGCGCAGATCGACGAGCACGACGCCCCACTCGGGCCGCCGGGTCACGACCTGACGCGCGATGGCGCGCCAGTTGCCGCCGCTGCCGTAGATGCCGTGGGTGAACAGCGCCCACGCGCGCGGCGCGGCGCCGCCTGGATCCGTGACGAGGTCGTGGTGCAAGCGCGCCGGCATGGTCAGAACGCGGGCGAGACCTTCTTGTGCTTCTCGACGAGGTCGATCATGTAGTTGGCGAGCGCGATCACGTCCTCGTCCTCGGTGCGGCGCGACACGTGCACGGTGCGCGCCTCGTGCTCGCCCTCGTCGACCTCGCGCATGCGCATGATGACGGTCCCGTGCTCCTCGTCGGGCTTGCCCTTCTTGCGGCCGCCGACGTCGACCATGTCGATGAGCTCCCAGAGCTTCTTGCGCTCCTTGGTCGAGAGCTGGATCGCGCCGAGCTCTCCCGACTTGGTCTTCTCGACGAAGCCGACCCACATCGAGTTGCCGCGGATGCGGAACGTCCACTCGGTGCCGTCGGGCTTGGTGCTCACGAACTCGAACGACCTCCCGTTCACCTCACCGCGCGGATCGTCGATGGCGCTGTAGTTCTCGCCGCCGCAACCAGGTACGCTGGCGGGAACGCACAGGGCCAATGCGATCGTGATCACCGCGGAGCGCACGAGGATCATTCGAGCAGGTCTCGGGGTCGCCGTCAAAGCGACCCTGGCCCTGGGGCTCGCGACGTGCGGTTTCTCGCCCGCGGGCGGGGGCGGGGGCGACGACGACCCCGACGCCGACGTCGCCGTCGACGCACCGGCGGGGATCGACGCCGACGTGACCGCCCGCCCGTTCTGCGATCGCGAGGACCCGGACCTGCGACTCTGCCTGACGTTCGAGGAGGGCGCGATCGACGAGGCCGGCGCCGGCGTCGTCGTCGACCGCGCCGCGAACCTCGGCTTCGGGCCGGGGCGCGTCGGCGCGGCGGTGCAGCTCTCGAGCACGAGTGACCTCCACGCCGCGGAGAGCCCGGCGCTCGACGTCACGACCGCGCTCACGATGGAGGCGTTCGTCCTCGTCGCGGAGACGCCCGGCAACCGCGCCGGGATCATGGACAACAACGGCCAGTGGGGCATGTGGCTCGGCAGCAACATGCGCCCGTACTGCACGCTGAGCGGCAGCACGGTGAGCGGACCGACGATCGCGATGAACACGTGGACCCACGTCGCGTGCGTGTTCGACAGCCTGACGTTCCGCATCCACGTCGACGGCGCGCTGTTCGGGACGGTGAACCGGCAGGTGCCGGCCCCGACGACGGGCCTCGACGGCGTCAACGTCGGGCAGGACTGCACGCCGGCGGGCGCCAACGACCCGCTCACCGGCGCGATGGACGAGGTGCGGGTGTGGGCGAGCGCGCGGAGCGACGACCAGCTCGCCGCGGCGGCGGCGCGAACGCAGTGAGCTCGGCGGTGTACCAGGTGATCGCGGCGGAGATCGCGCGACGGTGCGCCGCGGGTGGCGTCGATCTGTGCGCGGCGTGCGCGCAGGCCGACTACGACGCGGTCGTGCCGGCGGACTACCGGTTGCCCGACGTCGGTCGGCCGCGCGCGCTCGTCGTCGTCCTCGGCAACTCGCGCGCGCTGTGGCCGCACGTGCGCGACGCCGTCGCGCGGGGAGACGACGATCCGGTCGACGCGCACGTCACGCGCGTGGTGACCGAGGCCGTCGAGGCGGCGCTCGCGCCCTGGTCGCCGCGGCCCCGCGCGGAGCTGAGGTTCGCGCCCGAGCCGCCGCCGCGGCGGGTGGCGCTGCAGCGGCTCGCGCACGTCGCCGGGCTGGCGTGGCTCGCGCCCAGCCACCTGTG
>ERZ761602.6628-NODE-6628-length-12821-cov-4.181028_pt1 | contig 12821 bp, 8 predicted proteins | sample MGYA00512165_ERZ761602 | MGnify/ENA primary metagenome ERZ761602 (study PRJEB28899, sample SAMN02445085) | bioreactor sludge metagenome | biome: EBPR sludge; isolation source: Thorneside wastewater treatment plant | place: Australia: Brisbane, Thorneside...
CATCAGAACAACCCTATACAGCAGAATGTTTGAACTGCATTTCCTTTTTAAGGTATTGGGCTGTATAGCCTTTATTAGTCAGAATCATTTGTTCGGGGCTGCCTTCAAACACGATTTGACCGCCTTTTTTGCCGCCTTCCGGACCCATATCTATGATATGATCGGCACATTTCACCACATCGAGGTTATGTTCAATAACAATTATGGTATTTCCGCGATCAGCCAAAACATTCAATACATCCAAAAGCACTCTTATGTCTTCAAAATGAAGGCCTGTTGTGGGTTCGTCAAGCACGTAAATTGTATTTCCGGTGTCTTTTTTATTGAGTTCCGATGCCAATTTAATTCGTTGTGATTCTCCTCCGGAAAGGGTCACAGCGGATTGACCCAAAGTAATATAACCCAACCCGATGTCGTTCAGGGTATTGATTTTGCGGGATATTTGCGGAATCGCACTGAAAAATTCCACTGCGTGTTCAATTTCCATATCGAGCACATCGCTGATGGATTTGCCTTTGTATCGCACCTCAAGGGTTTCGCGATTGTAGCGTTTGCCGTTGCAGGTTTCGCATTTCACATGCACATCGGGCAAGAAATTCATTTCAATCGTTCTTACTCCGGCGCCCTGACAGGTTTCACATCTGCCACCTTTCACATTAAAAGAAAAACGTCCGGGCTTGTATCCCCGAATTTTTGCTTCGGGCAAATCGGAAAACAAATTTCTGATATCAGAAAAAACACCGGTATAAGTGGCAGGATTAGAGCGGGGTGTGCGCCCGATAGGCGATTGGTCGATGCTGATGACCTTATCGGCATGGTCAAGACCAATCACTTTTTTATAGGGCAAGGGCTTTACAAGGGAATTGAAATAATGTGCCGATAATAAGGGTAAAAATGTTTCACGTATTAACGAAGATTTACCGCTACCCGAAACTCCGGTGACACAAATAAATTTCCCCAATGGAATTTTCAGGTTCACATTTTTCAAATTATGGCCTGTAGCTCCCTTCAGTTCGATGAATTTCCCATTGCCTTGCCTTCTTTCGGAATTATAGGCTATTTCTTTTTTGCCACTTAAATAATCAGCGGTAACTGTAGGATAGTTTTTCAACTCAGCGGGCGGACAGGCTGCAATGATCTGCCCTCCGTGTATTCCGGCGCCGGGCCCGATATCCACCACAAAATCCGATGACAATATCATGTCCTTATCGTGCTCCACCACCAGGACTGAATTTCCGGAGTCAACAAGTTTTCGGAGCGAAGCTATCAGTTTATCATTATCGCGCTGGTGCAATCCAATGCTGGGTTCATCCAGAATATATAACACCCCTACCAGTTGAGAACCTATTTGAGTGGCAAGCCTGATGCGCTGCGATTCGCCGCCGGAAAGCGTTCCTGCTGGCCTGCTCAAAGTGAGGTATTCCAGGCCTATATCCAACAAAAAGCTGATTCGTTTGCGAATTTCTTTCAATACCTCAACGGCAATTATGTTTTGTCTTTCGCTCATTCGTTTTTCAATTCCCTCAAACCAAATTTGAAGTTCCTGAATATCCATTTCGGATAACTCGTGAATGTTTTTTTGGTCTATTCTGAAGTATAGCGATTCTTTTTTAAGCCTGGAACCATTGCATTCCGAGCACACTTTTTTCTCCATGAAGCTCAAAGCCCATCGTTCAAGCACCGCAGAATCGTTTTCTTTGATCTGACGATCGATAAAATTTGCGATGCCTTCAAAATTCATCGAATAAGAACTCACACCTCCCGAATCCTGGGTTCGAATCACTTCATCAGTGCCGTATAAAATTGCATGAAGACCATCCTCAGAAATATCTTCTATGGGTGTGCTAAGGTCGAAACCGTGATTTTTTCCTATGGCTTCAATCTGCTTAAAAATCCATGAATTATTGGTATCTTTTAGAGGAGCAATACCACCCTGTTTGATGCTTTTTTTGGGGTCGGGAACGATTTTCGACATTTCGATTTGCAGCACTGTTCCTAATCCATTGCACTCGGGGCAAGCCCCATAAGGTGAATTGAATGAAAATAAATTCGGTGCAGGTTCATCGTATGAAATCCCCGAAACGGGGCACATCAAATGACGGCTGAAATGCCGAATAGAATTGTCGGCGGCCTGAAAAATCATCATGGAACCTTTACCCTGTTTCATGGCCAATTGGATGGCTCTTTTTACCCTGCTTTCGTTTTTTTCGTTGATGAGTATAGTGTCCATCATCAGCTCGATATCGTGCACTTTGTAACGGTCGAGCTTCATGCCAAAACTAAGTTCTGTTACCACACCGTCAATTCTGACTTTCAGATAGCCCAGTTTTCTCACCTTTTCGAGTAATTCCCTGTAATGTCCTTTTCGGCCTTTTACCAATGGTGCAAGGAATGTAACTTCCTGATCCTCGCAATCCTTCATGATGAGCCGGAAAATTTGCTCTTCGGTGAACCGCACCATTTTCTCGCCCGAAACATAGGAATATGCATCACCGGCGCGCGCATAGAGCAATCGGAGGAAATCGTAAATTTCTGTAACTGTTCCCACTGTAGATCGCGGATTTTTGCCGGTGGTTTTCTGTTCTATTGAAATTACGGGGCTTAGTCCGGTAATTTTATCCACCTGTGGCCTTTCGCCTGAACCTAAAAACTGCCGTGCATAGGCCGAAAAACTCTCGAGATATCGTCTTTGACCCTCGGCATAGATGGTATCAAATGCGAGTGAAGATTTTCCGCTTCCGCTGAGGCCTGTGAAGACCACCAATTGATTGCGCGGTATTTTCAAATCCACATTTTTCAGATTATGCTCAGCAGCGCCAAAAATCTCGATATATGTTTCCTTTTTTTTGGACATGTTTATGTTTTCCTGCGCTATGAGGTTTAAATCGGGGTGCAAAATTCGCTTAATAATTTGGATATGGCAAACAAAGTTTCGTTAAAGAACAGCGGAGCATTTGCTTTGTTTGGAGTTAAAACAAATCAGGCAATGATAGCGTCCACAAAATACATATCGATTTCACCCTTCCCTTTTGCCTGAATTTTGCCTCTGTGTGTGCAATGAAATTTAGATTGAATCAATTCGTAAGTACTACCGCTGATGTTCACTCGACCTACTTCGCCGCTGCTTTCCATGCGTGAGGCGGTATTTACTGTATCGCCCCAAATGTCGTAAGCAAATTTTGAAATTCCCACAATTCCTGCTACCACAGGGCCGGAATGAATTCCAATGCGAATTTCGAAATAGGGCAATCCTGCACTTTTTCGTTCCAGGATATAACTATCCATAAACTTGCATATTTCCAATGCAGCTTTCACGGCCTTTTCAGCATGGTTGGCATCTTCTATTGGCAAACCGGCCACGCACATGTAGGCATCGCCGATAGTTTTAATTTTTTCTATTCCAATACGAGCAATAATTTTGTCGAACTCGCTGAAACAATGGTCAATTTCAGCCACAAGATGTTCTGCGTCAAATTGTTCGGCCAGGGTTGTAAATCCTTTAAAATCTGTAAAAACCACCGACACAGATTCATATTTCTGGGCCTTGGCTTTTCCATATTTTTTGAGTTCATCGGCAGTGGTTTTGGGCAAAATATTGAGCAAAAGCTTATCGGATTTGTCTTTTTCTATGGCGATAATACGGTTGTCGGCACGTTTCACCCTGTAGGAATAATAGGCCATTGCCGCGGCCACCATCGCCATCAACAAAGCCAGAATCGTAACATTGCGAATCACTACTTGTTTTGAAAGTTGCACTTTGGCCAATTCTGCCTTGGCAGTGAGGTCGCGCTCTATCATCATTCTTTCCGACATGGATTCTTCCACCTGCAGGTTTTGAACGCTTTTTTGCTTCAGCATGGCATAATCGGCTTCGGCATAATCGCGGTAATACTTTAATGCTTCGTAGTAGTTTCCTTTCTCCATTTCAATATTATAGAGGGTGCGGGCCGGATTGATGAGGAGCTGCTTCACCTTGGTTTCTTTGCCATAGAGGTAAGCCAATTTCAGATAATACTGAAACAGTTCGTAGTTCTGGATGATGGAATATAACTCTGCAAGCGACCATGAAATGGTGGAAATCGCCTTAAGATTTCTGGCAATTTTTAGCAACGAGGTAAGCCTTTCTTCTGCTTTATCATATTCTTTGCGATGCATGTGTATGGATGACATGCTAAAGCTAAACCGAGTAGAGTAATACTCATTACCAATGGATTCTGCGATTTTTAAACCCAGCTTCGTTACCTTTTCTGCCTTTTTCAATTCAACCTCACTGGACTTTTCGTTTAATGACAAGTACATTGCCGAAAGTCCGAATAAAGGGGGCAAAATATCTTCAATATTTCGGCTTTTAATTGCAATTGATAAAGCAAACTGCAAAATGGATTCACCCTTTTCGCGCATATTTTCAATCCAGTAAATATTGCCTAACTCGGTTAATGCTTTGCATATTCCCACAGTGTCGGAGCTTTCCTTGAAAAGCGATATTGACTTTTTCAAAGTACTTATTGCAATTCCTGTTTGGCCAAGTGAAAAATAAGGCGCCTGCAAATTGTAAAGAGTTTCGGCCTGCTGTTTTGTCTCTTTCAGGTCTCCAAATTGAAAATACGCACCTTGATAGTATTGAACCGATTCTTTAAAATTACCAATCAGATAATGTGCATTTGCAATTTTCGTGTCTAGTTTTGCCCTATAGAGTGGATTAGTTTCAAATTCCGGATTATCATCTATTGATTCTGCAAATGCAAGCACACCCTCGCCATCACTAAAAGAAATTCTCTCATCCATTATTTTCAGGATGGAATCCGGCGATAGTTTTTTAACATCCTGCGCATTCAAAAGATTGTTCAACAGGATAATTATCAAAATAACAACAACAGAATTACGGCCCATGCGAGATGTTGATTTCACGGGTAAAGTTATAAAGATAATAGAAACTTTCTGATAAAATTCCTTAAGCCGGTTGGTACATTTGAGCGCGCATTTCTTTCACTTTCGGGTCGGTGATGTACTCATCGTAAGTCATTTCTTTATCAATGATTCCTCCCGGTGTGAGTTCAATGATTCTGTTGGCTACAGAGTTCATAAACTCATGGTCGTGGGTAGTGAAAAGTACAGTTCCGTCAAATTCCATCAAGCCGCGGTTAAATGCAGTAATTGACTCAAGGTCGAGGTGGTTGGTGGGTTCATCCAATACCAAAAGATTGGCATTCTGAAGCATCATTCTGGAGGTCATGCAACGCACTTTTTCGCCACCGGAGAGTACATTCGCTTTTTTAAGCGATTCTTCGCCCGAAAAAAGCATTCTGCCCAAAAATCCGCGGATATAGGTTTCGTCTTTTTCTTTTGAAAACTGACGCAACCAATCAATTAAATTTAAATCTGTGTTGAAAAACGCTGAGTTATCGTTAGGCAAATAAGCCGTGGTGATGGTAACACCAAAGTTGTATTCGCCGCCATCAGGTTTGGTTTCGCCCATAATGGTATTGAAAAACGTGGTGACAGCTAAGCCTTCTTTGCTGATAAAGCCAATTTTCTGGCCTTTTTTCACACTGAAAGTAACATCAGAAAACACCAATTCGCCATTTACAGATTTAGTCAAATTCTCGACCGATAGGATTTGGTCACCCGCCTCGCGCTCTTGCTTGAAGAAAATTGCGGGATATTTTCGGCTACTTGGCTTGATTTCATCTACATTGATTTTATCGAGCAATTTCTTACGGCTGGTTGCCTGGCGTGATTTTGATGCATTGGCCGAGAAACGGGCAATAAACTCCTGCAATTCCTTGCGTTTGTCCTCAGCCTTTTTGTTTTGCTGCGAACGCTGGCGAGCTGCCAACTGGCTGGATTCATACCAAAACGAATAATTACCTGTGTACATTTGAATTTTCGAGAAATCGATGTCCACGATCGTGGTGCAAACGGTATCAAGGAAGTGCCTGTCGTGTGAAACCACAATTACCGTATTAGGGAAATCAATAATAAAATCCTCGAGCCACATTACGGTTTCGACATCCAGGTCATTCGTAGGCTCATCGAGGAGAAGAATATCCGGATTTCCGAACAGTGCCTGCGCAAGCAAAACACGAACTTTTTCGGTTCCGCTCAATTCCTTCATCAATTTATAGTGAATGCTTTCTTTAATTCCCAAACCGCTTAATAAATTTGCAGCGTCGCTCTCGGCATTCCAACCTTCCATTTCGGCAAATTCGGCTTCCAGCTCCGCGGCCTTGATTCCGTCTTCATCGCTAAAATCGGGCTTGCTGTATAAAGCATCTTTTTCTTTCATCAAATCATACAAACGACGGTGCCCCATGATGACCGTGTCTAAAACGGTAAAATCGTCGAATTCGAAGTGATTTTGTTTAAGCACTGCCATGCGGGCTCCGGGCTGAATAAAAACATTGCCGTTGGTGGATTCAATTTCGCCCGATAGTATTTTCAAAAAGGTGGATTTTCCGGCTCCATTAGCGCCTATCACTCCGTAGCAATTGCCGGGAGTGAATTGTAAATTTACTTCATCAAATAAAACTCTTTTGCCGTATTGGAGTGAAAGGTTGCTTACCGTAATCATTGTGCCTGAAAATTTGAGGGCGCAAAGGTAAGGTTTTCAGGCTGAATTTCCTATGAATTCAGGTGTGAATTTAACATAAATAAAACAAGCGACTAGGATTTTGGGGAATGTTGTTTCAGGCGCTCATAAATCGTCACATTCATGAGCAAAAGCAGCATGGAGTAAATCGTATCTTCAACCGGGATGGTAAAAATTCTGCAACCTATATTTTCAGCATCGTTATAAGTAACCACCGGTAAGGCGGTGAGAATGCCGTTTACAATTAAAAAGGGAATCAGGTGCACGAAATAGGTGAACCAGAATTTTCCTGCCACTTTTCGTCCCAAAACAAAATGGTGTATCAACAGAAAAACGAAGGTAAACGGAAAGGTGATGATGGTGTAAATCCTGTCGTAATAAAACACAGAACCGGCCAGCAACAACAGCAAAAACACGATTGTAATGTAAGGCGCCGGGCGATAAAAAATATCTTTAAAGTAAGCAATCAGGCATTCATAAATGAACATGACGGCATAAGGAATGGTGAAAAAAAACATCCATTCTTCGATTGGTAAATTGACGATATAGATTCCTAACAAATACTTCGGATTAAAGTCCCAAACCCCAAGTGCTGTCTTAAAAATATCCCAAATGATGAATACCACCGCCGTGAAAAAAATGGCAGGAAAGAGGAACTTCCAGTTTTTGTAAAAAGCCACTTTCTTGTCGAATGACATCAAAAAAGGCGGCACGATGGTCACTATATTGATGAGTAAATAGGTATAATGGTCGTCCCACATAGCAAATGCCTGAGTTTAGAACATGTTTAGCTCGTAGCGGGCATAGGACTTGGCCATGATATACATTTTGGAGGCATTGTTGATTCTGATGCGCTCTTCGCGAATGGTTTCCGGGCGTTTTTGCTTGATTTTCTTGAAAAGCTTGGTGTAATAGCGATAGGCAAGATAAACACCTTTTTTGGAACTGGAAGGCAATTTTTTAATCCCTTCCAGGGCATGGTCAAAATCTTTCTGAATATCGGCTTCTATGTGGATTTTGTCGTTGGGTGTGAATTTCGAAAAGTCAACTCCTGGGAAATACACCCTTCCCCTATCGTCGAAATCATCCTTGAGATCGCGCAGGAAATTCACTTTTTGAAACGCTGCACCCAAACTCCGGGCAGGTTCTTTTAATTCGTCATAAAGTGCCTGATTTCCTTCGCAGAATACTTTCAGGCACATGAGCCCCACCACCTCGGCCGAGCCGTAAATGTATTTATGGTAACTGGTTTCGTCGTAAGATTTTCCCTGCAAATCCATTTCCATGGAATCGAGAAAAGCATCAATCAGCTCATGGTCAATTTTAAATTCGTTCACCACGATTTGAAAAGAATGTAATACCGGATTCAGCGAAATTTTTCGTTCAATGGCTTTGTAGGTATCGGCCTTAAACTCTTTTAAAAGCAGCTCTTTGTCATATTCATGAAATGTATCCACGATTTCGTCGGCATAGCGCACAAAACCATAAATAGCATAAATGGCATCGCGTAATTCCCTGTTGAGTAGGCTTATTCCAAGCGAAAATGAAGTGCTGTAAAGTGATGTAATAATCTTACTGCACTTAAAAGTGGAATAATCGTATAGGGGCTTATCGGTGATTTGCGACATGATACAAAGTTAGATTTTATTTCTTTTGAATTTACGCCATTTCTGTTTTTACTACATTTGTAGTAGCTCCTGCGGGGGTACCATGGTCTTTCAAAACCCTTTCTGTAACAAGCCGTGAGCCAATTACAACGATGGGCAAACCGGTTCCCGGAATTGTGGAAGCGCCTACATAATATAAGTTATTAAATACTTCATCTTTATTTTTCGGGCGATAAGCGCCGATTTGATTCAAGCCATGCGCTAATCCCAACCCACTTCCTTTGTAAAGGTTGAATTTATCGCGCCAGTCCACCGGATTTAAAATTGTTTTGGTTACAATATTTGATTTGATATCAAAATTGGTTCTTTTGCTCAAATCGTCAATGATGGTATCTGCCAGTTGATCGGAATCCGACCAATCGGGCTTATGCCTGAGGTCGGGTACCGGGCAAAGTATAAATAGGTTCTCACATCCTTCGGGAGCGCATTCAGGATTGGAGCGCGAACTCACATTCACATAGTAATACGGCTTTTCGGGATTCACGGACATTTTGAAGATTTTATCGGCATAATCCTGGAAATTCTCACCTAAAAAGTAGTTGTGATGCGCCAGGTCTTTCATTTGACCTTTCACACCTAAATAAATGGTAAACGGAGCTAGTGTCCATTCTAATTTATCAAGCTTGGCCTCAGTGTATTCGGGGCGTTCCAACACTTTGCCACGGAAGGCCGCTGCGTCAGAATTGCAAACAAAAATATCGGCTTCCCACACTTTTCCGTTTTGGTCAATGAATCCGGTTAGTTCGCTGTGATGCTGCCTGTAGGATTTAATGTCGACTCCAAATTCAAACTTCACCCCTCTGTTTTTCAATTCTGCCACCAAAGCTTCTGTAATTCGGTACATTCCGCCTTTGATGTTCCAATAACCATCGTGCTTCAGTTCTGTGAAACTCAGCAGTTTGTAAACCGCGGGAGTATCAAACGGAGTGGCACCCAAAAAGAAGGCTACAAGGGAAAAGATCACTTTAGCTTCGTTGGAATCAAAAGTTTTTTCCAGGTCCTGCCACATGCTGATGAACATACGCGGGGCATGTTTCCATGGTACCTGGGCCAATTGAAGTAAATAGCCTAATTTAGAATCGAAGTTATTCTTAATTACCTTATATTCAGTATCATGAAAAACCTCTCCGGCATTTTTTAAATACTTTTCAGCCTTTTCCACAAAATTATTTTCAAGGCCTTCAAACTCCTTTGCCAGTTTATGCAAATCAGTGTAAATCCTGAATCTGCGTTCCATTCCGGCAAAATTCACGGTGTACAAAGGGTCAAGTTTCTGGTAGGTAAGTGGATTTTTAATATTGCAGTACTTGAACAGCTCATCAAATTCATAGCTCATGCTAAAAAAAGAAGGGCCAACATCGAATGTAAAACCGTCTTTTTCCATTTGATTTAACCTGCCACCTGCCTGGTGATAGCGTTCAACGATGGTGATATCTGTGTAGCCCTTTGTGGTGAGCCGAAGTGCGGTGGATAAAGACCCTAAACCAGCCCCAACGATTAATACTTTCTTTGACAATTTCTTAAATTTTAGTTGAAATATTTTCTTTTCACAAAAAGGAATCCAAAGGCTTCAGCGCCTTCTTTGGTCATTTTTTTATGATGTATTTTATGTGCTTTGCGCAATGCTTTTAAGTAGAAATTATTGGTACGTGTAAAGATTTTGATGCGTTGATGTACAAAAATGTCGTGCACGAAGAAATAAGCCACACCATAAGCAGAAATTCCCAGCCCGATGAAAAACCGATAATCAAATTCCTTGTGGCCGATAACTATCAATACAATTGCAATAGAGCCGAAAAAAACACCAAACAAATCATTGAGTTCAAACATTCTGTAGCCGGGCTCGTGATGGTCTTTATGAAGATTCCATAACACACCGTGCATAATGTATTTATGGGTGGCCCATGCTACCCCTTCCATCAAGAAGAAGAATGAGAAAAAGCATATTAAATTGATAACCCAATTCATTGTAAATTAACTTTTAATAGTTCGAATAGAATATAAAATTACAAAAAATAAAAGTTGTATTAAATACAATCTTAATGCGATTTTGTTTTTAACATTCAAATTTAAGTAAAAAAAAGACGAGGTCATGGCGAGACCGATTAAAAACCAGGCCAAATAATTTTGCAGAGGAATCACGTCTCCGACCCAGGTCCACATGTTTAAAGCCGAAGCTGATTGCTCCAGAGCAAGGTCATAAATCACCATTAAAAACGCTGCCAAAATGGCCTTTGCCCATGTGGGAATTTTGAATAATCCTGCGATTACACAGGTGGTGTACACCATAAAAAACCAGTTCAGGCCAATGATGAGCGGCACATCAAATAATTTTGCGCCCAGGCCCTCGTCGTAGCTGTACTCTCCAAATATTACTCCTGTTGTGATTCCGGCCAATTCTACCAAAAAGCCTGATATAGCTATGACCAAAGAATGCAGAATAAACTTGGTGGTAAAAGGCTGGTGATAAAGCAAAAGTACAGCAGCAGCCATCATGATATTCAACGGAGTAAGAAAAATAAACAACCCGCGCAACGATGGCGTGCTTAGGCCGCAAACCCCCACTGTGTAAATACACACCAGAATGAGATTAATATTTTTCTTAATATGATTGATAACAGCTTCGGCCATTTTTGAAATTCGGCTGCAAAGGAACGAATAATTGGGAAGATGGCTAAATAAATGTTAGGGGCTTAAACTCATTTTTGCCCACCAAAAAAGGTGAATTTGATGCAATTAATCCCCTTTTAAATAAACCCTTTTCACTCTGGGCGAAATGGAAGTGAGCACTTCATAGGGTATAGTGGCAGATGCAGCGGCAAAATCTTCAATACTTTGAACCCCACCAAAAATAATTACCGGATCTCCTTCCTCGGCTTTAGTAGCGCTTACATCCACCATGATCATATCCATGCATACATTTCCTACAGTGGGGCATAAATGTCCATCCACTTCCACAACTCCTACCCCATTGCCCAGGGCTCGTGAAAATCCATCGGCATAGCCAACGGGAATGGTGGCAATTCTGGAAGGTTTTGTGATTTTACCCCTGCGTCCATATCCTACTGTTTCGCCGGAGCTTAGCGATTTTATCATGGAGATAACTGACTTCCAACGAAGAGCGGGCTTCAAATTTCGGCCTTTGCCACTTGAAGATTCTATTCCATAAATTCCAATCCCTAAACGCACCATATCTAAACACAAATCCGGGAATCGCTCAATTCCGGCGCTATTCAAAATATGGGTCATAAAAGGATATCCCAATTTGTCTTTCAGCAATGCTGCAGATTCCTTCAAAATATTTGCCTGTTGGTATGTAAATTGATCATGCTCCGGATTTTCAGAAGCAGCCAAATGCGAAAAAACCGACTGAACAATTAAATTGGGATACCGGGAAAGTTTTTCACATAAAATTGGCAAGTCAGCTTTTTCGAAACCAAGGCGGTGCATTCCGCTGTCAATTTTGATGTGCACTTTTATTTGCTTGGATTCCTGCTCATTAGCATCCTTTAAAGCTTGTATTAAAAACTCAAGGGAACGAAAAGAAAATACCTCAGGTTCAAGCTCATATTCCAACAATTTATGAATGGCCGGTAACTCCGGACTCATTACCATAATCGGAGTTTTGATTCCGGCATTTCGGAGCTCCACTCCTTCATCCGTAAAGGCTACAGCCAGGTAATCCACTTTGTTAAACTCAAGCAAAGAGGCCATTTCCACGCCACCCGTTCCATAAGAAAAGGCTTTGACCATAGCCATGATTTTCGTACCTTTCGGAATCATGGATTTGTAAACATTCAGGTTGTGAATGATGGCATTTTGATTGATTTCCAAAAGTGTTTCATGATTTTTCAATTCCAGATTTTGTGCGATTCGCTCAAAGCCAAATGCTCTGGCTCCTTTGATTAAAATTACTTCATCACGGAAATTCTGAAGCGAAAATTCTCGCAAGAAATTCTCAGTTGTATTAAATGTAACCACCTCACCATCGAACAAATGAGAAAACCTTGTGATTTCTTTTCCAATTAAAATACATCGCTGCACTTTATGGTATTGAAGCAATGATGCCAAATCAGAATAAATCACTTCTAAATCACTTCCATGCTGGGGTATATCGGACAGAATCACCGATTTGTTTTGATTTTCCCTCACTTCAAATAGAGATTCCAATGCAACTTTTACCGATTGCAGGTCGGAACTGTAAGCATCATTGATGATGGTACAATTGTTCAAACCTTTCATGTATTGCATGCGCATTTCCACCGGGGTTAATTCCTCCATCCTTTTTAAAATTTCGGGGCGAAAACAACTCAAGACCAAACAGGCGGCTATACAATGGATAGAATTCTGAACAGAAGCTTTGTCCTTGAAGGGAATTTTATACTCAAAGTTTAAGCCGTTAGAAATGCATTTTATGAGAGTTTCGTTGGTTTCCGAATGAATAATTTTCACTTTCAAGTCCGCATGAGCATTGGCCGACCATGAAAATAATTGAATCTTACTTTCATGAGCAAATTGAATAACATGCGTATTTACTAAATCATCATCCTTGCAATAAACAAGGG
>ERZ761602.6629-NODE-6629-length-12820-cov-12.278026_pt1 | contig 12820 bp, 5 predicted proteins | sample MGYA00512165_ERZ761602 | MGnify/ENA primary metagenome ERZ761602 (study PRJEB28899, sample SAMN02445085) | bioreactor sludge metagenome | biome: EBPR sludge; isolation source: Thorneside wastewater treatment plant | place: Australia: Brisbane, Thorneside...
CGTCTGCTTGGCCCTGCCAGCCGACGTTGGCCACCCGGCCGACGGAGAGTTCGTCGGCGACAAAGGCGGTGAAACGGTCGTTGGTTTGATTGATGTCTGCATCGGCCAGGCCGATACCGCTGACGTTGTAACCGATGCGCAGATGGCCGAGGCGATCATCGGCGCTACCGACAGTGAAGTCGATGCCGTCGGCGATGGTCATGCCGCCGCTGCCGAAGTTGAAGCTGGTGTCGGCTCCGGCAAAGGTCAGACTACCGCCGCGAAAGTCGAGCATGCCGGTGGCGCCGCCCTCGGCGGTGCCGCCCATCCCGATATTGGCGGTGGGGGTCGTAACCACGGTGCCGTCACCCATGATCAGAGTACCGTCGGCGGTCCCCCGTCCGGAGGTCAGGCCGACGTTGAGTTCGGAGAGCTCGGCGGTCAGCGCGCCTTCGCGGGCGTCGAGCAGGCCAATGGCGCTGCTGTAGTTGAGATACTGGCTAAAGCCGGAACTGCCGGTTGATTCATTCCAGCCGATATTGAGCGTGGCCGGTGCTGCGGTTGTACCGAGATCGATCGTGCTGTCGGTGCCGAGCACCAAGTTGCCGTCTGCTTGGCCCTGCCAGCCGACGTTGGCCACCCGGCCGACGGAGAGTTCGTCCACGTTCGACGCCTCCAGCGATGCGCCGCTAGTGACGGTCAAATTGCCGGTGACCCTGCCAGTGCCAGCCGTATTTGCGCCAACATTCAGCTCCGTGACATTTGCCACAACGGCGGTGCCATTGGCGATAGTCAGGTTGACCCGCGCCGCCGGATTCTCCGCGCCCACGGTGGCAGCGCCGGTGACCGTCAGCCTGCTACCGCCATTGAGGTCGGTAACGTGATCGGCAGCGAGGGTGACAGGGGCGATCGCCCCTGTGTAGTTCAGGCTGGCGACGGTGGTGTCTTGGTCCACGACATTGATGCCACCGGCACCCCCGTCAGCGAAGATGACCTCATCGCTTGCAGCAGGTGCGCCTGCCGACCAGTTTCCGGACTCGCTCCAGTCGTCGGAAGCGGCGGCGCCGGTCCAGATGACGCCGGCCGGGGCGGCGGCTGTGCTACCGATGTCGAATTGGCTGGGCGCTGCTGCGCTGCCGATGATGACCTGGCCGCCGTTGGTCCAGATGATCGTCGGGTCGATGACCTTGACCGACACGCTGGGGGCTCCGGCATTTCCGGCGCTGCCGATGAACGACGGGTCGCAGGTCAGCGCATAGTCCAGGATCGCGGCCTCGCGTAGTGCCGGGTCGGTGATCCCGGCCGCGTCGAGAAGGGCGGTCGCCTCTGCAACCTTGTCAGCTGGGAGCGACCCCAGCGACGTCTTCTGGATCGGGCAGTTCAGACTGGTGAAGGTCGCTGTGCTCTCTCCCGGACGGTAGTCGAACAGCGATTCGGTCTGGCTGATACGCCAGCTGTTCGCATAGGTTTCGTACAGTTGCTCGAAGCCGATTTGAACAGGCAATACGGTTCCGTCGCGCGTTGCCAGATCGTTCGTGGCGTTCCCGTCGAAGTTGCCAAGCAAGCCGCGCAGGGAGCCATCCGGCCGGTCGGCCAAGGCGCAGAAGCGCACATCGATGGAGCCTCCATAGTCGGTTACGCGCAAGAGCTCCTGGGTCGGGTAGACGATCGAGTAGATGCCGTCGGCGAAGGAGATTTGGCCGGCACCAACCGCTATCGTGCTCCCCGAGGGGATGGCAGTGCTCTGCCCGTCTATCCGCAAGGGCTGGTTCTCAGCCGTATCGATGGTCACCCGGTGGCCATCGAGCAAGGTGGCGACGGCAGTGTTGACAGAGACGTTGGGCCCGGCAGAAGCCGTTCTCGTTTGCACGGTGACCGGATTCGGGTCGTTGGCGCTGCTGGTTTCGACGAGGATGAATTCGCCGCATCCTTGCATGTCGTATTTCAGCCCGTCGGCGGTGACGTAGTGCGGGTCGCCCCAGGTGTAGCCGCATTCGATCTCTTCGTTGTCCAGGATGGTGCCGGTCGCCTGCAGATCGCCTGGCTGGGCATTCACGCTGACGTTGCTCAGGCTGACCGTGAAGGTCTCACGTCCTTCGATCTGTTGGTCGTCGAAGCTGCCGACCGAGATCAGTACCGACGTCTGTCCAGCGGGAATGATCGCCGTGCCGGTGAGGGGCGTCTGCGGAGCGAGGTCGCTCTGATCGGCCGAACCAACGCCGACCGGTGCGAACTCGATGCTGTAGTTTGCCGTGATGGGGCTGTTCGGGTCCGCGATATCCACCGAAACGAGGAAGGCCAGCGTGTTGCCTTCGGTCGCCGTCGCGTCGGCGATCGATAGCGTGGGCAAGGTGGGTATTGTGTCGTTGTCGATAATGGTGCCGGTGGCGATGGCACGGGTGATCGTGGCGTTGCTCGCGCCGCTGAGGGTGACGATGAAGTCCTCGGTGGCTTCCGGAAGGAGGTCGTCGGTGACGTCCAGCGTGATGGTCTTGCTGGTTTCGTTGGCCGCGAAGCTCAGCGTGCCGGTGAGTGCGTCGATGCTGTCGTTGTAGTCGTCGCTCGCCAGGGCGCTGCCCGGGTTGACGGCATAGCTGACGGTCGACGGGCTACCGTTGTCGCCACTGCGGGTGACGACGAAGCTGATCGTCGTTGCCGTCGCGCCCGGGTCGCCTTCGGTCGCGGTTGCATCGGCAATCGACAGCGTCGGCAGGTCGTTGTCGATGATGGTGCCGGTGGCGACGGCACGGGTGATCGTGGCGTTGGTTGCGCTACTGAGGGTGACGGTGAAGTCCTCGGTCGCTTCCGGCAAGAGGTCGTCGGTGACGTCCAGCGTGATGGTCTTGCTGGTTTCGTTGGCGGCGAAGGTGAGGGTGCCGGACAGCGCGTCGATGCTGTCGTTGTAGTCGTCGCTCGCCAGGGCGCTGCCCGGATTGACGGTGTAGCTGACGGTCGACGGGCTGCCGTTGTCGCCGTTGCGGGTGACGACGAAGCTGATCGTCGTTCCCGTTGCGCCGGGGTCGCCTTCGGTCGCGGTTGCATCGGCGATCGACAGCGTCGGCAGGTCGTTGTCGATGATGGTGCCGGCGGCGATGGCACGGGTGATCGTGGCGTTACTGGCGTCGCTGAGTTCGACGGTGAAGTTCTCGGTGGCTTCCGGCAAGAGGTCGTCGGTGACGTCCAGCGTAATGGTCTTGCTGGTCTCATTGGCCGCGAAGCTCAGCGTGCCGGATAGCGCGTCGATGCTGTCGTTGTAGTCGCCAGGGGCGACGGCGCTGCCCGGATTGACGGTATAGCTGACGGTCGACGGGCTTCCGTTGTCGCCACTGCGGGTGACGACGAAGCTGATCGTGGTAGCCGTTGCGCCGGGGTCGCCTTCGGTCGCGGTTGCATCGGCAATCGACAGCGCCGGCAGGTCGTTGTCGACGATGGTGCCGGTGGCGACGGCACGGGTGATCGTGGCGTTACTGGCGTTGCTGAGTTCGACGGTGAAATTCTCGGTGGCTTCCGGGAGGAGGTCGTCGGTGACGTCCAGCGTGATGGTCTTGCTGGTTTCGTTGGCCGCGAAGGTGAGGGTGCCGGTGAGCGCGTCGATGCTGTCGTTGTAGTCGTCGCTCGCCAGGGCGCTGCCCGGATTGACGGTGTAGCTGACGGTCGACGGGCTACCGTTGTCGCCGCTGCGGGTGACGACGAAGCTGATCGTCGTTGTCGTGGTGCCCGGGTCGCCTTCCGTGGCGCTCGCATCGGCAATCGACAGCGTCGGCAGGTCGTTGTCGATGATGGTGCCGGTGGCAACCAGACTTCCAGTAGCAGCGTTGGCGCTGACGTTACTCAGGGTAACGGTGAACTGCTCGTTGCCTTCGATCAAGTCATCGTCGACCGTTGCTATCAGGATCGTCGTCTGGCTTGCCCCGGCGGGGATGCTTACTTGGCCAGTGAGTTGCGTGCCAGCACCAATATCGCTTGAGTCGGCGTTGCCGCTAGCCGCTGGCCCGAAGCTGATGGTGTAGGTCGCAGTGATCGCGTGGCTGGGATCAGGCTCGCTTACCGAGACGACGAACGCCAGCGTGCCGCCTTCGTCGGCCTGGGCGTCGGCGATGGAAACAACAGGAAGTTGGGATTCCCGTTCGACCACCACTTCCAGTCGTTCCCAGTTGCGCACCGCGAGATCGAAACTGGAGAACTGGAATACGGGATTGCTGGCCAGGTCCGGCTGCTGGTTTTGCGCCAGAAATGTCTCGAAGGCTGCAATGTCGGCACGAATTTCTGCCGAGTTGGCCTCTGCCTGGGTGAGTATCAGGCGCAGCGTGTCGTTGCCCCCGCCACCGTCGTAATAGTTGCTGTAACCCGTGTTTTCGGAGAGGCGGTAGATGCCGGTATCGTCACCGCGGCCGCCGGACACGCGGTCGTTGCCCACGCCGCCGTCGAGAGTGTCGTTGCCGTTCTCGCCAAACAGGCCATCATCGCCGTCGCCACCAAAGACCAGGTCATCACCTTCGTCGGCAAAAATGCGGTCGTTGCCGCTGCCGCCATCAATGGTGTCGTCGCCGCGCCGGGCGAGAATGATGTCGTCACCCTGCAGGCCAAGAATATTGTCGCTGTGGCTTCTACCCCTGATGATGGCCATGACGTTCCCCCAAGTTCTCACAATGAAAGGTCGAGCACCCCGATGGTCAAGGAACGAGAAACGACTGTCAGGGCGCGGCTAGCTGAATGCTGTTTCTGGAACCCGGTTTGCGGGCGCGCAACTCCGGGTAGCTTGCGACGGTGAACGCGGGCCTCTGCCTGCCCTCCGTTTCTGGTCGACTGCATCTGAGCTCCCCACTAGGCTGAAATGGCGTTGGTGACGCCGGCCAGTTTGGGCAGTGGTCCGTTTTTCTACAGCGGCGAGCGGTGCCGCCTACGCCACAGCAAGAGCAGGGTGAGCCCCAGGAGCGGTAGCAATGGCGGCTCGGGTAGCGCCGTTTGGCGGAAGCGCTGCATGAAGCTGCCGAGTGCGACGGTATCCGGCAGGTTCTCACCGGTGATGAGGATGTTCGTCTGGACCAGAAGCGCTGTTTGCGAAGCGAAGTCGATCGAATCGGAGAGCAGCGAAGGCAGGGAAACGATTTCCAATACGTCCTGCTCACCAAGGACGTCGATGCCGTTCGCGGTAATGACGTCGCTGGAAACGGCAACAATTCCGCCAACGTTGCCGGCACCGAATTCGAGCGCCGAGAGCTCCAGAGAACTGCCGACGATTGGTGAGGCGCCGCTGACGACCGAAACATAGAAAGCGAGGTTGATGTCGATGTAGTCGAACCCGGTGACCCTCATGGCGCCATTCGTCACGAGTTGGAAGCCAGGATTTAGAGCCTGGTCGTCCAAAGGAATCACGCTGACCAACGACATGTCGACGGGTGCCACGGTGTACTCGTCGTCGGCACTCCAGTTGGCGAAAACTTGGTCATTGATCCGCATGCTTCCGCCGCCCACGAGTTCGTCCAGGGTACAGAATCGATTAATGCTTGCGCAGTCGCTGGTTACTATCGCGGCTGGTGTCTCAATGGACCACGTGCACAACATGATCGCCATAGTCATTGTGAAAGCGTGCGGCCAATGAGCTTTCATTGCTGTCATTTCTGTATCTCCTCGTCAGAGCAGCCATGCAGCAGCCATCGCGAGCCAGGCAAGATCAGCCCGATCCCTTGTTGGCTGTTACGGCCGAGAACCGTGTCGTGAAAGTGGTCGGCTGTGGCGACCGCTGGCGGACGCACGCGAGATTCGTGGTGGCCGAAGACCGCCGCATGCGGGTGATCACCTGTTGCATAGTGCCTCCCAGAAGCCTCTTGGCGGGACAGACTGCGCTCCCTCTGGAGCGATCCGAGTTTGTCCCGGGTTGCCGCCTGTCCTGTGTGCCGTAGAGGCGTCTCGGTCCAAAGATTTTCTAAATCCCTACATTAAACCAAGGTTAATGGCTCGCACCGCTTTCCACAACCCCCCAAAACAGGGGGGTAACGGGTGCTTCATTTTGTGCTGGTCGACTGTCAATCCGGGGCGCTCGAAGGTATTTCCACGTCATGCCGGTGCTGCCGCTTGTGTGGTTTCCTTCGTCGCGTGAAGGAAAGGCGATCGGGATCCTGGCAGTTGCCAATGGCCATGCTGGCCGGGTCAGCGTTGCCGAAGCTTTAGTGAATCGGCGGCGGGCAAACGGCCAGGTTTGGCAAATTGCGACCTCGTGAGATCGCGGTGCTCAAGTGCTTGGGCGCTTCGTCGAAGGGCCGCCGGCGGTCGCACCGGATAGCGTGCGGATGAGTTTGTCGTAGCCATTAACGCCAGCCCGGCGATAGATTTCCTTCACGTACTCGCGCACGGTGTATGGCGAGAGCGCGAGGATGTCGGCAATCTGACGTGGCTCATAGCGCTTGAGCAGGAGGATCGCCACGCGCTTCTGCTGAGGTGTCAGCTGCAATCCGAAAATCTCGCCGCGTACCTCCTTGTTGACGTCGAGTTTTTCAAAGGTGACAGCAAACTGGTGGCGCTGTTCGCCTGCGGCAACCCGCAGCCGTCGCGCCAAGCGGTCGATTGCCGGCGATGGCGCCACGCGACTGACATGGCCGAGGCCGATGATTCGCACCGGATCGACACGCCGTGTGCTGACAGCGAAAACCTCGCTGCTAGAGCGCCAGATGCGGAAAGATTCCGTCCGTCCGGGCAGAATTTGCGGGGGCGTCTTGTCAGGTAGCGATTCGAGAATCTGCATCGCTTCAGCACTCAGCGCCTGGATACTTCCGTCGCAGGAGATTACCAGGACTGCCAGCGAGCGCCGCTGGTCTCGCTGGCGCTGAAGCGTGAGGTAGTCGATCGCGGTGGCGGTATGGCCAACGAACCATTGAAACAGCGCCATCTCGCGCGCGTCGAAGTCGCGTTGCCGACGACGCCGGTGCACCGCGAAGGCCCCCAGTGGAAGGCCGCTCAAATGCGGAATCACTGCCAGTGCATGGAAGTAGGGAAGGCGATTCATGAACTCGCCGAATTCCCCGCGCACCGTCCGGCCGATGTCGGTGACGTCCGACAGGCGAACCACGGTGTCCGGATTTCTGAGCGCAGGTTGCCAGATCACGTAGGGATCGAGTGTCTGGTAATGGGCCAGGTAGTCACCCATGGCGTGCCGGTCACAATCATGCGCATAACCCGGGCACAGACGGCCGCCAACCGGGTCGATGGGGATGAAGACGCCCGACGAGAATGACAACAGAGGGCGCAAGGCGTCGAACCACTCGGGCATCAGGGCCAGCGGATCGTGAACCGGCGGCTGCCGATTGTAGATAATATCGATCAGAGCAAACAAGCTGCTGCTGCCGTGTCTCCCCATCCCCATTCCCCCTACGGCAGCAATGGTATCACCATTCTTGCCTTGGTCGCTACGCCATTGATGGTCGAGGGTCAATCCCTTGGCGATCCGCTGCCGCTTGCAGACCCATCTTCCGGTTGAAGTGCGCAAGGGCGAGGCGCGTGCCGACGAGGTCGGGAAAGCGGCGGAACGGGTGTGTTGCTCGGCTGAGCGGGAAATTGCCGGTGGGGGTGCTCGGGGGCTGGGGGCGCTCAGGGAGAAAAACCTCTACCTGACGTTCGGCGAGCAGTGGAATGCCAGATACGTTTCGGCGCTTATTCGGCGTTACCCGTTTGTTTCTCGTCCAGCGCGGATCGCAAGACGTCGACGCTGTGCATCGACGAGTCGCCTTCCGGCTTCAACCGCGAGGGCCGCTGTAGCCGGCGAACACGCTGCGCCAGTCGATGCGGGCTACGACGGCCTCGCGCAGGATATCCAGGTACTCCAGCGCATCCACGCGTTCATCGGGCGGCATTGCTCCCTGCTCGTGTTCCGCGAGCAGCCGCTGCCTCTCCTTCGGGCCGTCGTCGAGCGCATGTAGTCGGCTGTAGGCCTCGCAGGTGTAGGCGAACGTCTCGCGCTTGCAGTTGTGGAAGATGTGCGCCGCCTCGTGCGCAAAAAACGTCTTCGAAGCGACCGGGCGCGTCGAAAGAGGCTGCCGACAGGTAGCAGGTCGTTTTCTCGCTCAGACCCAGCAGGCCGGGAGCGTCCTCGGCAAGCAGGTCCGCGCCCAGTCCCGCCGGATGGAGGTTCGCCAGGTGCCAGGCGGTGGCCAGCCATGGCGTGTTTTGCAGCTGCGCATCGATCGTGGCCGGAGTGACAAGAATGACCGAGCGTTCGAGCAGATTGAGGACCGCCGCCTGTTCGCAAGCCGGGAACAGGCCACGCACCATCGGCGCCACCTTCTCGCGCGTGAAGGCGACGATGTCGATGTTGGCGACGGTTTCGGGGGACGTGATCGCTTTCGGGTCGCCGCTCGGCCTCGCAATCGCTTCAGCCAGCGGCGCTTCGGTGGCATGCATACTGGCCGATACGGGGCGTTGAGCCAGGTACCCCGACCCAGAATGTTCGCCTTGCCCGCAGCATGCGCGAATGCTATCTTCGTCGTACGGTTATTCGGCGTTCTTGCCTCAGGTCACCGATGCGGACGCAGCGACAGGAGCGCGAATCGCATGACTGTCCGGGGGATGTCACCAGGCTTGGCGAAGTTGAGCCGCCCGCGGCTCGCTCGCGTTCATCCTCGCGAGCGCTTGTTTCAGCGCCTCGACGAATGTCTGGAACATCCGGCGGTGTGGGTGAGCGGTGTTGCCGGCGCTGGCAAGACGACCTTGATCGCCAGCTACCTCAGTGCGCGGAAGTTGCCAGCCCTCTGGTACCACGTTGACGGCAGCGATATCGATCCCGCGGCGTGTTGCCATTACCTTCGCCTCGCTGCGGCCCGCATTGCGCCGCGGGCCTGCAGTCAACTCCCTTCGCTTCCGCCGACCCTGAACGCTGACGAGGGGTCATTCTTCAGCAGCTTTTTCGCTGCGCTGTACGCCTGCAGCAGAAGTCTGCGCATTCTCGTCGTCGACAACAGTCACGAAGCGCTCGCTTCGCCCGGGTTTCGCAAGCTTCTGCGGGCCGCGATCCGCGAAGCGCCCGAAAACGTCCGCGTGATCATTACCAGCCGTACGCGGCCCAGTGGTGACAGCGCGCGTTTGCGGGCCAACGGCTATCTGGCGGTGCTGGACGCGGAAGAGCTGTCGTTTACCGAGGAGGAGTCCATCGCCGTGCAGCGACTCGCCGCCGCCGGAGGCCGGATGCGCAGCATCGATCAGATGCGCCACTTGCACCAGATGACCGGCGGCTGGCCCGCCGGTGTCAAGCTGCTACTGCAGTTGGAGGCTCCCGATTCCTTGCCGGCCGCCGACGCTCGGCTCGCCAGGGGCAGCGCGCTTTTCGAGTTTCTGGCGAAAGAGGTCTTCGACCGCCAGTCAGAAGAAGTCCGTGGTGTCCTCCTCAAGCTCGCGTATCTGCCGCGCATCAGCCCGGCGATGGCTTGCAAGCTTGTCGCCAGCCCCGAGGCAGCCCAGATTCTCGCAACGATGCACGCTGACAATATCTTCACGTCGGCGCACGGCGTCGATGGAGAGTTTCATTATCGCTTTCATCCCTTGCTGCGCGAATTCCTGCTGCTGCGCGCCGAGTCTGCCTTACCGGGCGAAGAGCGCGAGGGCATCGGGCGCCAGGCCGCCGCCCTTCTGGCGCAGAGCGGCGAAGTCGACGCCGCGGCGCAGGTGCTCATTTCTGGCCACCAATGGGATGAGTTGCAGCGTCTGGTGCTCGAACAGGCGTCGAATCTCGTCGACCGCGGCTGGCACCGGACCCTGTCGGTGTGGCTCGACGCCTTTCCCGAAGCGAACGTCACTGGCGATCCGTGGCTCAGCTACTGGCAGGGTGTGGCGCTGCTGCCCTTCGATCCGCCCGCTGGCCAGCGGCGCCTCGAGGATTCCTATGCTCTGTTCAGAGAACGGCATCTTGGTGAGGGTTCTTTTCTCGCCTGGTCTGCAAACGTCGATCTGATCTGTCTCGAGTGGGCGGATTTCAGCAAGCTCGATCACTGGCTCGACGAGGCGAAGGCTCTCCTCGGCGAATTTGGCGCGCCGGCCGATAAGCACGCGGCGCGCTTCGCTGCCAGCATGTTCGGTGCTTTGCTCTTTCGTCGTCCGCAGAACCCGACAATCCATGTTTGGGCCAAGCGTCTGTTGTTGCACATCGAGGCCTGTGTCGACCCCAATCAGCGCATCCAACTCGCCTGCAACCTGCAAATCCACTACACCGTCGGCGTCGGCTTGAACGTCGAACTCGATCGTCTGATGAAAGCGATCGAACCTCCGGCAGGAACAAGGCTCGCGCCACTCACCGGGGCGTTGCTCTGGGCTTTGCGCTCGATGCACCACTGGAGTCGCGGCGAGAGCGAACAGGCGGCGGCGGCCGCCGAGAGCGGCGGCAAACTGGCACGCGAGAAGCACCTGCGCATGTGGGATTTCATGCTCGGCGCGCTGCTCGTGTACGCGCGCCTGAACAACGGTGAACTCAGCCGCGGTCGTACCGCTCTCGCGCGACTAAAAAAATCGCTCGATTCGAAGCGCAAGATCGACGTTGCACACTTCCACTACCTCGCCTGCCTGGCCAGCCTGAGTGACGGCGAAGGCGCGCCAGCCCTGGCCCACATCGAAACCGCCAACGCCATTTCCCTTCGCTATGGCGGACCACAGCAGGAGGCGCTCGGCGCGCTCGCCCGCGCGCAGGCGCTGCATGCTGTGGGACGGACACTTGAAGCACGGCCCGTGCTTGAGCATGGCCGCCAGATCGCCCTGGCGATGGACAGTGGCATCCTGTCTTTTCAGGCCGACCTCTGCGCAGCTCTGTTCGCTCTCGACGCCGGCGACGAGGACGCTTGTGCCAAGGCGCTCGAGAGCGCTTTCACCGTCGGTGCCGCACGCGACTACCTCAACCACAACAGCTTTCGACCGGCGGTCATGGCGCGGCTTTGTGCCTTTGCCCTGGCGCATGACATCGCCCCCGACTACGCTCGCCGCCTGATCCGCGCGAGGAAGCTCAAGCCACCCGCTCTTGAAGTGGACGGCTGGCCATGGCCGGTGAGAATCTACACCCTCGGGCGTTTCAGTCTGGTCGTCGATGGCCGGCCCATTGCCGAAACCAGCCCGCTGCAGCACAAACCGATCGAGCTGTTGCAGGCGCTACTTTCCTTCGGAGGGCGCCAAGTCGCGATAGCCAGACTGATCGGCTGTCTTTGGCCCGAGGCCGAGAGCAAGAGTGGGCGCGGGGCCTTCGACACTGCTCTTCTGCGCTTGCGCCGACTGCTCGGCCACGACGATTCACTGATCATCGAGGGCGGCCGGCTGACGTTGAACCCGATGTTGTGCTGGGTCGACGTATGGTGCTTTGAACGGCTGCTCGGTGCGAGTGAAGAGGGTCTTCTTCACCCAGGGGACTCCGACACCGAGGACCTGCTGGCGCGAAACGACACCTTGCTGGACTTCTACCATGGCGACTTCCTCGAACACGAAAGCGCTCACCCCTGGGCCTCGCGGCGACAGGAGCGTTTGCGCGATAGGCTGCTGAATGTGGTCGATGGCATCGGCAGACGTCTCGAAGCCGGACAATTCTGGGATAGAGCGGTCACGCATTACCGGCGTGCCATCATCCTCGAACCGCTCGCCGAACCCTTCTACCGCCGTCTCATGGGCTGTCTGCAACAACTCGGCGAGCGCGCCGAGGCGCTGCGCGTCTATGCGCAATGCCGCAAAGCCTTGTCGGGTGGACTGCAGGCGACGCCATCCCCGGCGACGGAAGCGATCCGTGAAGCCATCGAAAGTCTGTCGCGCTTACAGGACGGCTTCAGCGGCTGAAAGAAAGCCAGACGCTTCCGTCCGCTTTCCCCAACGACGGCCCCATCGCGCCGCTCGTCACGTCAGGACGCCGATTTATTGCAGAAATCTGCCCTTGTGTATGCAAGCTGTAAGAAGGGTCATGCGATATTGATGGCGTCTTTGTGCTGCTCGTACGGGGTACGGGTAGGGAGAGCGGGGGAAGCGTCGCGGTGCTCAGCATGTTCCCCAAGCGCGTCGGAGAAGCCCGCGTGAGGGCCTTGCCGATTCGCGCAGGGACCGATGATCGCTCCTGGCTGCCCGCGTTGCTCCCGCCACGCCAAGGTTTTTCATCGTATTGCGCTTTGCCGGTCGAGCGAGCCGTCGATCACAAGGCGCCGTGCTTGGAAAGGAGCCGAAATGGGTCGCCGTCCTCCTGTCTTCGATGTCACTTCTTCGCGAGCCTCATTTGCCCTATCCAGGCTCACCAGCGCCCTACGAAGTGCGCTCAAGCTACCCTGGCCGTTTGCTGACAAGCCAGAACGAGCAGCTATCGCAGCAGCAGCGGCCCGCAAGATCTTCTTCGAGAGCCTCGAACAGCGATTGCTGCTGTCGGGTGATGTGCTCCCGGCGGCGTCAACGCTGCTTCAGGAAAACGAGCCAGAGAACAACTCCCTGCTGACCGCGACGGTCATGCCGCTCACCGAGGATCCGCTCGGCAGCGGCCTGGCGATTGGCCGTGCGGAGGGTCAGCAACAGCCGGCGATCAGCGGCGACTATTGGTCGGACCCGGACTGGTGGCGGCTGCAACTGCAGCAGGGCGACGTCATTTCCGTGAGTGTCGATACGCCGACGAGTGACATGGACCCGTATCTATGGCTCGGCGATGGCAGCGGCAGCGGGATCACCTCGGACGACAACGGCGGTCCGGGAACGGATGCGGCGATCAGCCACTACACGGTCACCGCGACCGGTGTCTATTACGTTCAGGTGGGCCGAAACGGGAACAGCGCCACGCCGGGCGCCTATGAATTGCATGTCGAGCGTGCGCGTGGCATCGAACTGGAGTCCGACCTCGGCTACAGCAACGACA
>ERZ761602.6631-NODE-6631-length-12819-cov-4.594563_pt1 | contig 12819 bp, 12 predicted proteins | sample MGYA00512165_ERZ761602 | MGnify/ENA primary metagenome ERZ761602 (study PRJEB28899, sample SAMN02445085) | bioreactor sludge metagenome | biome: EBPR sludge; isolation source: Thorneside wastewater treatment plant | place: Australia: Brisbane, Thorneside...
GCTCAAAGGTCCGGGTGTTCAGGACGCTGCCGGGCCAGACAGGGATGGGCGGCGGGATCAGTCCGCCGAAGACCGCGTATAACAGGAGGCCAATGCCGGCCGCGCGCAGCATCGTGACGATGTGCGGGGCCTCCAGCGGCGCCACGAACCGATGCGCCTGCACACGCAGGCCGTAGGCGGCCAGAAGCGCGCCCGGAAAGCCGATCAGGTAACGGGCCAGGGCATTGGCCACATTATGCCAGCCGATAGGGTCGGGGATCATTTGGGGGAGCACAAAGAGCGCGACCAAGAAGTAGCCGGCCAACAAGCCGGCGGCGAGCCGGCTGAGCCAGCGCCAGCCCTCCGCCGCGCGCATCAGGCCGGCCCCGAACATGAACAGGCAGGCCAGCGAGGCGCTGAGCAGGATCAGGTGGACGCTATGCAGCGCCTCGATCCCGGCCGGGTTGAGGACGGCTTCGTGGACCGGTGCAAAATGCTCGCCCCATTCAAACAGTCCATGCGTGAGGCCAAACGCGGCCAGCCAGCCAAGGGTGCGGGCCAAGGCCAGGCGCGAGGACCGGCGCGATTGCAGGGCGACCACCAGCCCCATGACGAAGAACGAGAGCCCATAGCCGAACTCGAAGATCGGCCGGTTGATCTCGTAGAAAGTCCGCAGCGCAGTCAGCCAGTCAGAAATGCTGCCCTCGCTATCGCCTGGCATAGGCGTCGCCCGATCCCACCGACTAGTGCGTGGGCGGCTGCCAGCGCAATTTACGCGACAATCGGGGAATGCGTCAACCCCTGCCCTTGGTCTGGCAGGCGGAAATGAAGCCCGGACCGCCGTTCGCGGCGCCGCCTGCCCGCGCCCGGCAACGGGCGGCGCCGGCGTACGCCATTTGGCGGGCAGACAACGACGCGAACCCCGTCTACAGTCACAAGCAGACGGCGCGCAATTGGCTCAGGAACGCAAGTTCTGTCATCCCGCCCGGTCTTCGCCGGCGGTTCAAGAAGGCTTCATGAGTTCTTCACACGCGCTGACTATCGTTGGCATTGAGCCCGGCCAATGCTGGCCGGAAGTCACGGAGGTTAACATGAGCAAATCACTACAGTGGGTCATCGGCCTCAGCGTGGCGCTGCTGGCGCTGGCCGTCGCATTCTCCTTGATCTGGCCGCTTTTCGCGCCCCAAACGGCCTGGGGCGGTTACCGGGGCATGATGGGCGCCGGCCACATGGCCGGCGGCTGGGGCATGATGGGCCTCCCGTTCGGCATTGGCATGGCCGGCATGCTGCTGTGGCCGGCGCTGTTCATCGGCCTGATCGTCCTGGGGGCAGCCTGGCTGGCGCGCGCCGCCTCCCGCCCGCCGGCCGGCCCCGCGCCGCGGAGCAGCCCGCTGTGTGCGCACTGCGGCCAGCCGCTGGAGGCCGGCTGGAAGGCCTGCCCGTACTGCGGCGAGAAGGTCTGAGCGTCCGGCACTCAACCCGCTGGCCGGCCAGGAGCAAAGCATCCTGGCCGGTTGCGTTCATACTTCCCTCATGCCCCAGACGATCCTGGTTGTGGACGACGAGCCGCAGTTGGTCCGGGCCCTGCGCGGCTACCTGGAGCAGGCCGGCTACCGCGTGGCCACGGCCGGCGACGGGCCGGCGGCGCTGGCCCAGTACAAACACGAGAAGCCGGACCTGGTCCTGCTCGACCTCAACCTCCCGGGCCTGGATGGCCTGGAGGTGGCCCGCCGCCTGCGCACGCTGGCGGAGGTCCCCATCATCATGGTCACGGCTCGCGTGGAGGAGACCGATCGTCTGGTCGGCCTGGAATTGGGCGCGGACGACTACATCACCAAGCCCTTCAGCCCGCCGAGCCGTTCCGGGCCGATCTGGTGGCCCGGGTCCGGGCCGTGCTGCGCCGGGCCGAGGGCCCGCGCGCCGCGCCGGAGGTCCTGCGCGTCGCGGACCTAATCATCGACCTGAGCCGTCACACCTTGAAACGCGGCGAGGCCCTGATCGGCGTAACCCCGACCGAATTCAACCTGCTTGTCGCGCTGGCCCGCGAACCGGGCCGGGTGTTCACGCGTTTACAGCTCCTGGAAGTCGTCCAGGGTGACACGTTCGAGGGCTACGAACGCACCGTGGACGCCCACGTCAAGAATCTGCGCGCCAAGCTCGAACCTGAGCCCCGGCAGCCGCGTTACCTGCTCACGGTGTACGGCGTCGGCTACAAGTTCGCCGACGAGTAGGCCGGCCATCATGCGCCTCTTTCCGAAACTGCTGCTCGCCTTCCTGGCCGTGATCGTGACCGGGGTGCTGGCCGTGTCCTTCCTGGCTAACCAGGCCGCTGCCCGCGAAGTGCATACGGTCATGGCCCAGGGCGGCATGACGACCGAGGCCGGGCTGGCCCAACAGTTGGCCGGCTTCTACAGCGACCAGGGCGCCTGGGACGGCGTGGAGGCGCTCCTGGGCAGCGGGCGGGGGATGAGCGGGATGGGGGCCGACAGCACCGGGCGCCGGGTCGGCCAGACGTTAGCGGCTCTGGATTTAGCAGGCTCAGTGCCCATTGAAGTGGACGGCCGGCGGGTGGGCGCACTGCTCGTCCAGGGCGGCATGCTGGGCAGCGGGCTGGGGGCTGAGGCGGGGCGGGACTTGCTCGCGCGCGTGAACCGGGCCGTCTGGCTGGCCGCGCTCAGCGCGGCCGGCGTCGCCCTGATCGTGGGTGGCCTGCTGGCCTTCGGCCTGGCCCGGCCAATCCGGCAGCTCACGGCCGCGGCCGGCGCGCTAGAACGCGGCGATTTCAGCCGGCGCGTCGCCGTCCGCAGCCGGGACGAGATCGGCGACCTGGCCATCTCTTTCAACAAGATGGCGGACGGCCTGGCGCGGGCCGAGCGCCAGCGCCGCGACCTGACCGCCGATATCGCTCACGAACTACGCAATCCTCTGGCCGTCCTGCAGAGCCAATTGGAAGGCTTGATCGACGGCGTCTTTCCGGCGACGACCGAGAACCTGCAGCCGCTGCTGGACCAGACCCAACTCTTATCCCGGCTGGTGGACGACCTGCGCACCCTGGCGCTGGCCGAGGCCGGCCAACTGGAGCTCCAGCGCGCGCCGGCGGACCTCGGCCGGCTGGTGGCCTCCGTCGTTGCCCGGTTTGCGCCCGCGGCGGCAACCAGGCAGATCACGCTTGAAGTGGATACACCGGCGGACCTGCCCGAAATCGCGCTTGACGCGCAGCGCATTGAGCAAGTCTTCGGCAACCTGCTGAGCAACGCGCTGCGCCATACGCCCGCGGGCGGCAACGTTATCTGTCGGGCCGTGGCCGAAAGCGCCGGCGCGGTCACCGTCTCCATCTCCGATAACGGCGCCGGCATCCCGCCCGAGTCTCTCCCGCACATCTTTGACCGTTTCTACCGCGTCGACCGCTCCCGCTCACGCGCCGAGGGCGGCACGGGGTTGGGCCTGGCCATCGTCCGGCAGTTGGTCGAGGCCCATGGCGGGCGCGTCTGGGCCGAGAGCGCGCCCGGCCAGGGCACAACGGTCGCCTTCAGTGTGCCACTGGCGGGGCCGCCGCCGGCCCGCTAACGGTCAGTCCGGCGCAGGATCCACAGACCGGAATTCATGTCGCTGGCGTAGATCAGGCCGGTCGCTTCATCATACGCCACGCCCCAGACCTGCGGCGCATTGGACAGCACCCCGCGCTGCGAGGGCTTGACCGGATTGTTGGCCGACGGCGGCACGAAGTAGGCCACCTCGCGCAGCGCGCCCGGATCGCTGGCGTCCACGATTCGGATACCATCAGAGTACCAGGACAGATACACCTCGCTGCCCACCACGAGGGGGTTGTGGATGACGTAGTCGCCGGCCGCCTGGCTGTCGGTGCCGAGCGAGTTCGGCGTTCGATATTCGCCGATCTGCACCGGCGCCGCCAGATTGGCATAGTCGTAGACCCGCAGATACCCATACCCCTTCTCGATACCAGGGCCAGAGGTCTTGCAAAAATCTTCATCCGCCGTGAACAGCAGCCGCCGGCCTTCGTCATAAGAGCTGGAGTGTGCGTCGCCGTCGGCGTTCGCGGGATAGAGTGTGCGGCCCTTGAAGACCGGCGTGGCCGGGTCGGTCACGTCCAGGGCGATAAAGCCGCTGTCCCAGTACGAGACGAAGACCAGCTTGCCGTCCGCCGAGGGCTCGGCGCTGTGGCCATAATTCGGGTCCGCGTCGCAGCCCTGGCCGGCGCCAAACGGGCCGCCGTTGTCCTGGATGCCCCAATCAGACACCTGCACCGGCCGGGTCGGGTCGGTCAGGTCGATCAGGCGGAAATCGCCGTAGCCGGCCGCGTCGCGGTAGCCGCTGGAGGTGGCGGCATCTGGGTAGCGGCTGGCCGGCACGCTGGTGTAGGCCAAGGTGCGGCGCAGGTCGGTGCGGTGCTGGATCTCGAACTCGTGGACGCCGCGCGTGCAGCAGCCGGTGTTTAGGTAGCCGAGCGGCGCCGGCGCGGCGGCGTTGGTGACATCCCAGAGCATCAAGCCGCGGTCGGCGTTCGCGTCGTAGCGCGAATCCCCGCAGTATTGGATACCCACCACCGCTATGTTCCGGCCCTTGAAACGGCCGTAGCGGGCCGTGTAGACCACCACATCCTCGGCCGAGGTGTTCGGCGGGTTCTGCAGCCGGGCCACCACCTGCGGGTTAGCCGGATTGCGCGCGTCAATCACCAACACGCTGGTATTGGAGCCAGATGGGCAGAAGCGATCCTTGGAGCCGGAAGCCCAATCCCCGAAGCCCTACTGCCCCACATACGCGTAGCCGGCGTGGACCCAGACGTCGGCGTTGAAGCCCCGGCCGCCCAGGTCGGTATGGCCGACGACGGCCATATTCCAGGCCGCGCCGGCGTTGGAGCCGTTGGACGCCGACACAGGCCCGGCGCCCAGCACCATGAGAGTAGCGAGACAGCTCAACCCAAAACGGAGCATGACCTGGCGGTTCATTGAGCCTCCTGGCGGCGCGCGGCTAAATTCGACTGAGATTGGCGGTTTACAAATTTTCGCATCCGTTGACATAGGGATATCGCTCGCGATGGTCAATCTCATGGGCTGGCCCTTCAGTTTGGCGGCGGGTTGACGCCAGATGAACCTAGCTGGCTAGGTTCGGCCGCCACTATTGTGAAGCAGAGAACAACCCTACTATAACGAGCGAAGATTTCCGCCCTGCGTTTCTCAAGGAGAAGACCCGCTATGCCCCGCAGACTCTTGCTCGTCCTGAACGTCCTGATGGCCGCGGCCGTCGTCCTGGCCGCCTGTGCGCCGGCGGCGACGCCGACCCCGGCGCCGACCGAGCCGCCCCGGCCTCTTCGTCGGCAGCGTCAGATGTGTATAAGAGACAGCCCCATCCCGTGGGAGGCGCCCAAGGGCGCCCTCGTGTCGGTTCCGGCCGCGGCCGCGCCTGTTTTGGATGGCGTGGCGGACGAAGCGGCCTGGGCCGACGCCCCCGTGACCAAGATCAAGGTTGAGTACGGCGCCAACATGGGCAGCACCACGGCCGAGTTGAAATCCGTCTACGCCGGCGACATGGTCTACTTCCTGCTGGTCTACGCCGATCCGACCGAGAGCCAGCAGCGCGCGCCGTGGGTGCTGGGCGCTGATGGCAAGTGGACGGTGCTGGTGGACCCGAATGACAAAGGCGGGGACAACAACCTCTACTACGAAGACAAATTCTCGATGCTGTGGCCGATCGCGGACAGCGTGCCGGACTTTGCCGAGAAGGGCTGCGGCACCGGCTGCCACTTCGACGACGGCACCGGCAAGCCGTTTGGCAATAAGTACTTCGAGACCCCCGACGCCATGGCCGACCTATGGCACTGGAAGTCAATCCGCAATGACGCCCAGATCGACGACCAGTACGTGGACGCGACGCCGTACGATAAAGAGAAAGCTCCGGAAGCCGGCCGCCACAGCGACCCGAAGGGCGACGGCAGCATCGGCTATGTGACCAACCAGACCGAGGATAAGACCCTGCCGGCTTTTGCCCTGCCCGACAACCAGCCGGCGCCACCGTACTACATCCTCGACAGCAAGAAGGTGCCGTTCGACCCGACCAAGTACCAGGCCGGCGACGAAGTGCCCGGCATCGTCAAGGGCCCGTACACGGGCGACCGCGGCGACATCGCCGCCGGCTGGAAATATGCGGATGGGCAGTGGACGATCGAGTTCGGGCGCAAGCAGGTGACGGCGTCTGAGAAGTACGACGTGCAGTTTACTGACTTGACCGCCACCTACTACTTCGGCCTGGCGATCTTCGACAACGCCCAGGTGCGCCACGCCTTCGAAGCCGGCGCGACCCCGTTCGTCTTCCAGCCGTAAGCACCGGCTGAGGCCGGACAACTGAATCGTCTGACCAACTGGCCTTCCGTCACCCGTCGTGGCGGAAGGCTTACTTTTCGCCGGGCGGCATCACCTGGGCCGGTAGCTGGTACCGGGCCGCGAAGGCGGCCAACTCGACGCGGTTGCCCAGCTTGAGCTTCTCCAGGATGTTGCTGACGTAGTTGCGGACCGTGATCTCGCTCAAGCCGAGCTGCGCCCCGATCTGCTTGTTGCTCAGGCCGCGGGCCACCCGTACCAGCACTTCCCGCTCGCGCGGCGAGAGATCACGGAAGACGTCGGCCTCGGCCTGCGCCTCCAGGTCCTGCAGCCGAGCCACCACGCGAGCCGCGGTCTGCGGATCGAGCGCTATCTCGCCGTGGGCGGCCGCCTGCACGGCACGCAGCAACTCCTCCCCGCCGACCTGCTTGAGCACAAAGCCGGAGGCCCCGGCCCGCAAGGCCTGGCCGATGGCCTGGTCGTCTTTGTGGGAAGTCAGGATCACGACCCGGGTCTCTGGAAAGCGCTGCCGGATCTCGCGGCAGGCCTCCAGCCCGCTGCGGTCCGGCAGGCGGACGTCCACCACGGCCACGTGCGGGCGGTGGCGTTCGACCTGGCGCAGGGCCTCGTCCGCCGAACCGGCCTCGGCCACCACCCACATCTCCGGCTGGGCTTCCAGCAGGCTGCGCAGGCCCAGCCGTACCACCTCATGATCATCTACTACTACGACCCGGATCTGGCTCATGGCTGGACCTCTAGCGGGATGGCCAGGGTCACGGTGGTGCCCTGACCGGGCGCCGAGGCCAGCGCCACCTGGCCGCTGAGCAGACGCGCACGGTCCCGCATGTTGCGCAATCCATAGCCGGCTTCGACCTCGGCTGGCAGCCCGCAGCCGTCATCCCGGATCGTTAGGTGCAGGCGGCCGGCCGCACACCTCAGATCTACCTGGATGGCGCGCGCTTGGGCATGGCGGACGGCGTTGCTGAGCGCCTCGCGCGTGAAGCTCACCAAGTGCGCCAGCCGGTCGGCCGGCATGGCCGGGGCTAGGCTAGCGTTGAACTCGACCCGCATGCCCGAGGCGCGCCCAGCCTCCTCCACGACGCCGACCAGAGCGGCCTCCAGGTCGGCGCCAGCCTCGGCCGGCCGCAGTTCCCCCAGGAAGGCGCGCAGATCGGCCAGGGCATCGTTGAGGGTCAGCATCAGGCGGTCCAAGCCATCGCCCAGCGGGCCATTGAGCCGGGTCCGCAAGGCCTGCGCCTGCAGGCCGGCGGCATAGACCCGCTGCACGGCCCCGTCGTGCAAGTCCCGGCCGATCCGCTCTCGCTCGACGGCGATGACCTGGGCCTGTTCCATATGTTCGATCAGCCGATCGGTCTCGACTTCAAAAATCTCTAGCGCCTGGATGATGGCCACCATGATGATCAGGCCGCACACCGAACGCCAGACCGCGGCGGGCGCGACCAGGACCTCGGCCAACCAGCGGGAGTTCAGCGTATCGGCCGGAAAAAAGGGCGCGGGCGTCACGATCAGGCCGGCGAAGACTGCGTACGCGATCAGGCCGGCCCCGGCCAGCCGCAGTGTCCACATCAGGCGCGGCACACCCAGGGCTGCCACGCGGGTGCGGGCCTGGTGACGCAGGCCCAGGGCGGCCAGCACCCCTCCTGGCAAGGCCATGCTGTAGCGGGCCAGGACCTTGGCCGGCGTTTGCCAGGCGGCTTCGTCCATCCAGTGCTGAGTGGCTAACCCGAGCAGCACCGCCAGCCAGACGAGGCCCAGGCCGGCCGGCAGCCACCTCAGCCAGCGCCAGATGGCCGGGGCCGGCTGCATCAGATCCAGGCCGAACTCGAACAGGCAAGCGAACGAGAGCCCCAGCAGCACCAGTTGTCCGGCCCGGAGAGCCAGGATCACATCGGTGGCCAGGAACTGCGCCTGTAACGGGATGAACATATCGCCCCACTCATACAGGCCGTGGGCGAACCCAAAAGCCGCCAGCCAGGGCAGGCTACGGGCCAACTCCAGCCGCGAGCGGCGCCGTGAGCGCAGCGCGATGGCCAGGCCCAAGACAAAGAAGACCTGGCCATAGACGAACAGCACCAGGGGACGGTTAACGTCGAACCAAGTTCGGAGAGCATCCATAGATCAGAGCGATAGGCCGCTTCGCCGTCGTTGACAATGAGCGTTCAAGACACGTATTGTATCGGCATTCGCGCGCGGCTGGCGGCCGGCTAGGCGCCTCAGATCCCAGATGTGACAGGTGGCTCCCAGCGCTGCCCGGCCTGGTGTTGTCGGTGTTCTTCGGACGCGCGGCGCGCGGCTATATCCAGCCGGAAGCCCCGGCCTCCCCGGCGGCTACGGGCGGTTTGCCGACCGTGGATAGGGTTGACAGTCATGCACGCCCGACTATCCTATTCCTGAGCAGCGCTCACGACTTGAGAGACACGCAATGAACGGCCGGCGACCGCGCCAGAAGGAGCACAACGATGGCCGCTTTCGCGTCCGCGTCGATCCCCGCCACCGAGGTGAGAGTGCTGCGTTCGTCGGCCAATGGTCAGGAATATCTCATCTCCGTCGCCCTGCCGTTCCATTACGCTGACCACTCCGAGAAGGCTTACCCCGTGATTTACGTTCTGGACGCCAACCTGTTCTTCGGGCTGGTGGTCGACATGGTTCGGGCTATGAACGTCCGGGTCTCTTTCTGCAGTGAGTTGCCCGATGCGATCATCGTCGGCATCGGCTACCCGGTGGCCGGCTCGCTGGCCGAAAGCCACGCCCATGTCATGCACTTGCGAATGCGGGATTTTCTGCCCGTGCCTGATAGGGGAGCCGAGGAATTCATCCGGGCGACCTTCCCAATCCGGGACCCCATCGCCTCGGGCGGCGCCGCGCAGTTTCTGCGCTTCATCCATCGAGAACTAGTACCCTTGATCGAGACCGAATACCGGGCGGATACCGCCGACCGGACCCTGATGGGCCACTCGTGGGGCGGCCTATTGGCGCTCTATGCTTTCTTCCAGCAACCGCAGCTGTTTCAGCGCTACGTGGTGGTCAGCCCCGATTTGGCCTTCAACTACGAACAGCAGTCCGGGGAACAGCCCGACGGCCGGCCGGTTCGACTGCATTTGTCGGCTGGCGAGCGGGAACTGGATGGCGAGGAGTTGGCGCGTTTCAATTCATTGGTCAGCACTCTGGAGACCCGGCAGCACGCGGGCCTCACGCTGCGCCATCAGATCATTCCCAATTGCACCCACTGCGCGGTGGTCGCGCCGGCGTTTCAAGCCGGCCTGGTGAGTGTCTTTGCGGGCCAGGCCGGCTCAAGGGATTGAGCCGTGCCGGCGCCGGAGGGGAAGCACATGCAGGTCACACTGCTCGCCATCGGCACCTGGGGGGACGTTCATCCAGTGGTCGCGCTGGGAGCCGCGCTCCAGCGCACCGGCCGGCATACTGCGCGCCTGGTGGCGCCCGACGACTTCATGGCGTTGGCGCAAGGCGCCGGCCTGGACTTCCGCCCGTTCGGGCTGCGGGTGCGTGACCTCCTGCGGAGCCCGGCCCTGCGACCCTTCATCGCGCCGGGCGGTCTCCAGGAACTCTGTGACCATGTCGCGGCTGAGAAGCAAGTTGTCGCCACGCCCGGGATCATGTCGCGGGAGTTGGCGCGCCTGAAATTGCCGCGTAAAAAAGAGCCTTCACGACAGTCAACGCGACACGCCGCGGGTCCAGCAAGACCCGCTACGTTCGTGGAGTTGACTGAGACGCGGTTGAACCCAGTACTCGAGAAACTCAAGTTTCTCGACGAAAGCGGGGCGAACCTGGGGTTGACGCGACTGTACGGGCGTGCCGCCCCGGGGGAACGGGTCGTAGAGAGTACCCCGGGGCATTCGGGACCGCATTACACGATCGTGGCGGCGCTGAGTCTGACCGGTATTTCGGCGCCGTGGGTTTTTGAAGGGTCCATGACCAGCCTGCGCTTTCGGGCTTACGTAGAACAAGCCTTGGGACCGAGCTTGGAACCGGGCGATATCGTCATCTTGGATAACCTGGCAGCGCATAAGGACGCCGAAGCCCGCACTTGGATTGAAGCCCGGGGTGCCTACCTGATCCACTTGCCGTCCTATTCCCCGGATCTCAACCCGATCGAGCTGTGTTGGGCGACGGTCAAGAACGCACTGCGAACCGCCAAGGCGCGGAGTTTCGACGCGCTGGTAGAAGCCTTGCGTGAAGCCCTCTTGGCGATAACGCCCGCGCAAGCGGATGGCGGGTTCGCTCATTGCGGATACTATCCGGCGTAACTCAATTAGGAAGTCGCTCTAGGGAAGCACAGAACCGGGAAAGCCTGCTTGTACCTCAACCGGCTGGATGACGTGCACCTGCCGACGTTGAAGAGATTGATCCAGCGTTTGGTGAAGCACATGACGAAGGCGTCGCGCTAAGCCGCCTGCCAAACCCCCGCCTCTGCCGCGACGCGCGGGCCGGCGGGCGGCCAGGCCGCAGGACCCCGGTCTCTCGCCGGAGTCTCTGCGGCCCGCCCAATGCTGGCGGAGTGGCCTCCTCCCGCGTCGCCCGCTGCCTACTCGCCAGCCACGAGCAGGCCGTCGATCACTGCGCCGCCCAAACCGATCGTGGAGCCGTCTAGGAAGAGGCTGAAGACACAGCGGGTACTTGGGCCGGCGGTCAGCGCCCCGCACCGCAGGATGTCGGCGCCGTCGCCGCTGGCCTGATAGGCGCCCCGAGTGGTCAGAAAGAGATCGCCTTTCAGGAGGGTGGCGCCTGTGACGTCCTCGCCGTCACCCTCGCCCAGCCCAACGTCCGAGCCGTCGAAGAAGAGCGTCCAGGTGCCGGCCGTGGCGTCTCCGCTCTGGCTGAGCGTGAGTTGCATCAGATCCTCATCCGCGCCGTTGGCGCCGGGGACAGCGAAGTTGGCGGTTGTGCCGACGAGAAGCACGGAGCCGGCGTCGTCCACCACTGCCAGGCTGTCGATGTCTTCGCCCTTGGTCGTCAACCCGATATCTGATCCGTCGAGGTACAGGCTGAACGAGCCGGCCGTCGTCGGCCCCAACGCGCTCGAGCTGAAGCGGAGCACGTCCGAGTCGTCGGCCGCGATACCGGCGATAGTGACCGGATCGCTGAAACTCAGCAGCAGAGTCCCATCGCCCAGACGCGAGAAGGCATCCACATCGGCGCGCGCCAACCCGACATCCGATCCGTCAAAATACAGAGACCAGGCGCCGGCGGCGAGGTCGTAAGCCAGGATGTCTTCATCAGCGAAGGCCACGCCTCCGACGTTCCCGCCCGTGGTCGCGCTGACGTAGAGCCGGGTGGGTCCACCGCCCGGCGCCGGTGTTGGCGTGGGGGTGGGCAGCGGCGTCGCGGTCGGGACAGGGGGCGGCGTCGCGGTCGGGCTGCCCGATCCATCGCAGACGTAGCGCAGGATCAGTGTGCGTTGCTCGCCGTACGGCGGCGCCTGATCGTAGTAGTAGCCGACCGCCCAGCCATCGGTGGCTGAAAGGGCGTCGACACCCAGTAAGACGTTAACATAGGCACGGCTGGTGGACCCTGCTGGATTGCCATTGGCGCTGGGCACGATGTTCCATTGGGCACCGTCCCAGCGCTGCGCCAGCGTGAAGTCGCCGGCGTACCCGACGGCCCAGACCTCATTGGCCGATAACGCGCTGACGGCATTGAACCCTTGGTCATCGGACGTGTTGACCAGGCGTGGCTGGCTGCTGGGCGCGGACGACGAGGCCCAATTGACGCCGTCAAACTGGCGGCTGACCGGGCGAGCCGGGATCGGGCCCGATTCGGACGGCGTGTAGCGGGGCTGGGTACCCACTGCCACGACATTCTGAGCGTCGACGGCGTCGACGGCGATGAAGTTGTTCCCCAGGAGGCTGTCCTCCTGCACCCATTGGCTACCATTCCATTGGTAACTCCAAGGGGGCGTGGGCCCGACGGCGATGACGTTGTCTGCAGCCACCCCGGTGACGCCGGTCAGGGAGTATCCGAAACCGGGGCCGGCCGGCGGGATGGCCGGCGTCCAGGCGACGCGGTCCCAATGCAGTTGCAGGCCGCCCTGGCTCTGGGCGACCCCAAAGCCGCGCGCGTCGCCGCCGACTGCCCAGGCGTCTGTGGCGGAGATCACGGTCACGGAGTTGAGCGCCAGGATATCCGGCGCGTTGAACGTGCCCAGGTTGCTGGGCACCGGCACTCTGCTCCATTGGATCCCGTCGAAGTGGATGGCCAGCGGGTGCCAACTGGTGTCAATGAAGTAGCCCACGGCCCAGATGTCGTTCGGCGCGGCGGCGTCGATCCCCAGCAATTTGCTCTGCGTTGCGCCGGGGATCGCGGGCGCGGGGAAGATCGTCCACTGAACGCCGTCCCAGTGCTGGATCATGATCTGGAAATCGCCGTCGCCCACTGCCCAGGCATCCGTAGGCGACAGGGCCAGGACAGCTTCTAGAGCGTGTTAGGCACTTATTGTCCTGAGCGTGCTAAGCTCAGGGCATGAGCC
>ERZ761602.6632-NODE-6632-length-12819-cov-3.669148_pt1 | contig 12819 bp, 10 predicted proteins | sample MGYA00512165_ERZ761602 | MGnify/ENA primary metagenome ERZ761602 (study PRJEB28899, sample SAMN02445085) | bioreactor sludge metagenome | biome: EBPR sludge; isolation source: Thorneside wastewater treatment plant | place: Australia: Brisbane, Thorneside...
GGTAACTTTCGCGCTGACCCGCAACGGCTGGCCCGCGCGTCCGGGAGCCGAGCCGGGGCTGGTCGTGCTGATCGATGCACGCGATGAGGCGGCTCGTCTGACCACGTTGCTGACCGAAGGCCGGGCCCGCATGGTGGCCGGCGGCGCCTCCATGCGCACGGAACGCATCGGAACCACGGATTTCACCGTGCTGACCGTGCAACCGCCGGCGGCACAGGAGCCGGATGGCGAAGAGGAGGGGGAAGCCGGGGAAGACGCCGTTGAGAATGACCTCGCGGAACCGGCGCAAGTGCGGGAGTTCTTCATCGGCCAGTCGGGATCGCTGCTGCTGGCGGGCAACAGCCGGCTGGACATGGAGAAGATTCTCATCCTGAAAGGCGGCGGCGCGGTGCTGGCGCTGGGGGATTCCAGCGCGTTTCTGCCCGACTTCACCACGACCCTTCGCGAGGCGACATTCTACGGGTGGTTGAACCTGGAACCCATGCTGAACATGGCCCGCCAGTCCTTGAGCGGGGCGGATGGCAGCCTGCCGATGGGGCTCAACCCGTCGCGGATTCTCTCGGCGCTCGGCTTGAACAGTTTGCAGACGGCGTCGTTCACCGGTTCGTTTCGCGCCGATGGGGCCGCGAGCGAGTTCCGGTTGCGGCTGCCGGAAACCGAGCGGCGCGGCTTGTTCCGTTTGCTGGCATTTGCGCCCAAGGACTCCGCGCCGCCGGCTCATGTTCCGGACAGCGTGCTTGCCTTCTCGCGCACCCGCATCGATCTGCTGAAGTCCTGGCAGACCCTCGAGGACATGCTTACTGAGATTTCACCGCAACTCGGTGGCATCGTCAAACTGACCGTCGGCGCGATCGGCAAGGACAAGGATCCCGGCTTTGACTTCCGCCGGCAGTTCGTCGGCAACCTCGGGGATGACATGATTTCCTGGCAGTTGCCCGCGACGGCGTCCGCCACGGCCCAGGCCACGCCGCCGCAAGTCGCGCTGATCAGCTCGCCAAAACCCGAGGAACTGGCCGCCGCGCTGAAACTCTTGATGGGCATGGTACCGCCGGATGTCGCCCAGTTGCAGGAGAGCGAGGTCGCCGGCCAGAAGCTCTGGTCGCTTTCGATCCCGATGGGGATGCCGGTCGAGGGCCAGCCGCCGCCGCCGATGCAGACAATCGCGTTTTCCGGTGGCAAGGGTTACCTCGCCGTGGCCACCGATGTCGCGCACTTGGAAGCGTATCTCGCTGCGCCCCCGGCCGCCGCCAATGCGCTGGCCGCGCGTCCGGGTTTGCGCGTCGCCGCGGACAAAGTGGGCGGACTGGGCACCGGCATGTTCGGTTACACCAACGACCGCGAAACCATGCGCGCGCTGTGGGACTCATTGCAGGTTCCGGTCGAAGAAGGCACCAGCCCCGGTGCGCTGCTCTTGCAACAACTGCTCTCCGCCACGGCCATGCTCGGGGAGCGCGGCGGCTTGTCAGAGTGGTTTGATTTCAAGCTGCTGCCGCCCTTCGAGCAGGTGGAAAAGTACTTCCACTACTCGGTGTACGCCGGGTCTTTCGACCAGGAAGGGTTCTCCCTGAAATACTTCGCGCCCAAACCGCCGGGGCTGTAATCGGTCCGTCGATTCTGCGGGGCGCGCGGTCACGCATTGGCCGGCGTGACGGTGTGGGCGACGACCGTCACCTCCATGCGCTGGTAGTCCAGGTTGGTGCCGACAAACGAGCCGCTGACGGGCATGGCTTGGGCCGGTTCGCGGGCGACGGCGGTGCGCACGTGCAGATCGGCGGCCAGCGCGCCGATGGTGGGATCGAAACCCTTCCAGCCGGCACCCGGCAGATAAAGTTCCGCCCAGGCGTGAGTCGCGTCGGCGAAGGGGCTGTAGTTTTCCTGATTCTCGCCCCGGCACAGGTAGCCGCTCACAAACCGCGCGGCGACGCCCATCTGCCGGGCGGCTTCCATCAGCAGCAGGGCGAAGTCGCGGCAGGAGCCGGAGCGTTTGTTCAAGGTCGTGCCCGGCGACTGCACGCCCGGTTCCTCGCGGCGCGTGTACTGGAAGAACAGCGGAACGCAGCGCGTGAGGGCGGTGAAAAACTCGAGCGTGCCCGCGGTGCCGCGGGCTCCGAGGAACGGGCGCATCCACTGGGCGACCGCACCCGTTTCCTGCGGATGAGCGAGCTGTCTGCAGGGGGCGAGGTCCGGCACTTCACCCGGTTCATATTGGAACGGCAGCGTGCGCGCGTACGGTTCCAGCGAGAAGTCGAAGGGGTTGGTGTTGAACTGCTCGACGGTGAGCGTGCTGTGGAATTCGAGCTGGCTGGCCGGCTCCGGAAACTCCACCAACGCCACCGAATTGCCGAAGACATCGCGCCACCAGCGCACCTTGTGGTTGGGGGCGATGCGCAGGCCCGACTGCCGGATCTGCACGTCATGCCCCTCGATGGCCCGGACCAACAGCCGGTGCGGACCGAACCGGACCGGCTGGCGGTAAAAATACGAGGTCGTGTGGGCGATGCTCAACAGCATGTCGGCAGTCTGCGCGAGAAGCCCGCCACTGACAAACCTGTCTTTTCCGGCCGGGCCGGCGCCCACGTGGGACGAGTTTGCAAACCTGTCCTACCCTGGGCGGCTGGCGGCGGGTGTGGCGTCCCGAAAGCGGATTGGGAAAGGCCAACTGGTGGCCAGACTGTCGTCATCCACCAATCTTCCTGCGGCCGGTTGCCTTGGTGGGTTTGCCAAGTGATGAGCCGCACCAGGGACAGAAATCAATGGTCACGAATGAATGGCCTCCATCGTGGATGATGATGCCTTAGCGAAGCGAACGGGGAGAATAATGGATCAGGATGTCGGGGCAGTCGAAGCTTTCTGGATGGCGCTCGCAACTCGCAGCAACCGCTTCTGACATTCGCGTGCAGCAACGAGTTTTCACATTAGCTATGCAAGCTGACGGATAAGAGTTAGGCCACACGGTCATGCTCTCTCCCAAACAAAACCGCTCATTTCACCTTCACCGCCAATCACAAGAAAACGGTCGGCAACAACTGTAATGTCCAAATGCTCATCCTCTATGTCGTCGGGCATTCCAACGACCAATGTGAGCCGATTGTCTCCTGTGGACGTCTGACTCTTGATCGGATGGTCACTGTCGCCATCAGTGCTGCGCATCGAAAGACGGTCCTGCGAAATCTCCATCCGCATGGTTGTGGCAAGCTCGTCCTGCTGGTATTCGGAAATAATCTTCTGAATCTTCGCCTCTTTTTTGGGGTCTGCCGGAATGTCGGCAGGGCGCAATCCGACGTAGCCCAACATCCGCTCAATCGTAGCATCCTCTGACTCGCCAAGCTTTCTGACGGTCTGCTCGATGTTCACTTTGTATGTTCCTTCGATATTCATGTGTGATCCGCGTAGTGTGGCCTAGCAGATATTAAGTGCCGACTGGTTTTGATCCGACAGCATGGGGAGCGCTGGCCGTTGGCTTTCTCATACTGGATTGGAGGTTAACGGGCAGTGTGGACGGCGCAAGTTTCCAGTTCGGCCGACGGTGCCGAATTCAGGGATCAAGCGCGGGTGTGTCCGCAAGGATCACCCGCAGCCGGCCGGACTTTGCTGCGGCTGACGCTGCGCGCACAGCCGCGCTCCGGCAAATTCGAAGGTCCGTCTGCGCCTCCTTTTGACCAACATGTCCGTTACCCCAAGGGCTATTGCGGAACCTGGGGCAGGCTGGCGGTCGCGCTGCCAGCGGCAGCAACCGCTGTTGGGGTGGTCGAGGGGTGCATGTAAACCTCGAGAATCGCCGCGCCGAGTTCGTTCAGCTTGAGCTGGAGTTCATCCATGACTTCGTGCAGGCCGCGCGCCCAGATTTCCTCGATGGAGCTGAAGCTCAGTTCGCTCAGAAGCCGGCCGCTTAATTTTTCCGCGCAATTGGAGAAGCGCCCCGGGGCCACGCCCGACAGGCGTCGCAGGGCTTCATCCACGGCGCGGACGCAGAATTCGACCGAGCGCGGAAACTCGTCGTGCAAGAGGAGCAGGTCGGCCACCTTCATCGGATCGACTACGGCGGCATGAATACGTTGGTACGATTGCCGTGCGTTGGAGGCGCGCAAGATCGCCTGCCACTGGACCAGCGCGCCGCCGCCAGGGCTGTTTTCCTTGCGGACCAGGAAGAACTCGTCATCGAGCAGCCGCGAAGTCTTGTCCGCGCGTTCGAGGTGGCGGCCCATCTGCAGGAACTCCCAGCCCACGCCGTGCATCATGACCGAGTCCGTGATGCCCTGGAAGAGTTGCAGCGACTTCTTCACGCGCTGGAAAAAATCGTAGGCGTTGCGTTCGAAGAACTGCCGGGCGCCCTTGCTCATCAGCCAGAGGTACGTGCGGTTGATCTGCTCCCACATCTCGGGACTGATCTGCTCGCGCACGGTGCGGGCGTTCTCGCGGGCGGCGGCCAGCGAACCGACGATCGAGTTGGCGTGGGTGCGGTCAAACAGCAGAAACTCGGTCACCGCGCCGGCGTCAGCCTTCTTGTAGCGTTCGCGGAAGGCGGTTTCATCGCCGAGGCACGCCACGACCGGGAGCCAGTTGCGGGCGATCCGTTCGGACTCCGGCCGCGGGAGGTCGAGCAGGAGCTGCGAATTGACATCCACGATGCGGGCGATGTTTTCGGCCCGCTCCACCTGGCGGCCCATCCAGAACAAACTTTCAGCAACGCGGGAGAGCATGGCTATTCCTCCCCCTCCAGCACCCAGGTGTCCTTGCTGCCGCCGCCTTGCGAGGAATTGACGACGAGCGAGCCTTTGCGCAGGGCCACGCGCGTCAGCCCGCCGGGGATGATCGAGATTTTTTCGCCGTAAAGAATGTAGGGTCGCAGGTCGATGTGCCGGCCCTCGAAGTGGTCGTCGAAGAAACAAGGATGGCGGGACAACGCGAGCGTGGGTTGGGCGATATAATTGCGCGGGTCGGCCTTGATCAGCTTGCGGAACTTCTCCACCTCGGTCTTCGTCGCGTGCGGCCCGACCAGCATCCCGTAACCGCCCGCCTCGTTGGCCGCCTTGACCACCAGCTCCGGCAGGTGGTCCATGATGTACTTCAGGTCCGTGGGTTCGCTGGCGAGATAGGTCGGCACGTTCGGCAGGATCGGGTCCTGGTCGAGGTAGTATTTGATCATGTGCGGCACGAAGTAATACATGACCTTGTCGTCCGCCACGCCGGTGCCGATCGAGTTCGCGAGGCTGATGTTGCCCGCGCGGTAGGCATTGACGATGCCCGGCACGCCGAGCAGCGAGTCCGGCCGGAACACCAACGGATCGAGGAAGTCGTCATCGATCCGGCGGTACACCACATCGACGGGTTGCAGTCCCCGGGTCGTCCGCATGAAAACGTGGTCGTCCTGCACGATCAGATCGCGCCCTTCGACAATCTCGACACCCATTTGCCGCGCGAGAAACGAGTGCTCGAAGTAGGCGCTGTTGTGGATGCCCGGCGTGAGCACGGCGACCGTGGGATTCGGTTTGGCGTGGGGGGCGATATATTTCAACAGGTTCAGCAACTCCTCGGTGTAATGCTCGACCGGCCGCACGCCGTAGGCCTCGAACACGTGCGGGAACACGCGCTTCAACGTCGAGCGATTCTCCAGCAGGTAGGACACGCCGCTCGGGGAACGCGCGTTGTCCTCCAGCACGAGGTAGGTGCCGTCGCCGTCGCGCACCAGATCCGTGCCGCAGATGTGGATGTAAATGTTGCGGGGCACGTTGAAGCCCATGAACTCCTTGCGGAAGTGCTTCGCCTCGTCGATGAAATGCCGGGGAATGACGCCGTCCCTCAGGATGTTCTGCTGATGATACAGGTCGTGCAGAAACAGGTTGAGCGCGGTGATGCGCTGCACCAACCCGGCCTCGATGTGCGCCCATTCGGCGGCCGGGATGATCCGCGGCACCAGGTCGAACGGGAAGATACGCTCAGTGCCCTGGTTGTCGTTGTAAACCGTGAAGGTGATGCCCTGGTTGAGAAAGGAAACATCCGCCATCTGCCGGCGCTCGTTGAGCTGCGCCGGCGACATCCGGTTCAACCGCTGGACCAGCTTGCGATACGCCGGCCGCACCACGCCGGGCGCGCTGAACACTTCGTCAAAGAAGCCGTCCAGCTCGTAGCCGGCAAACGGACCGGGCGCGGCGGCGGTGGCGCGTTTCGGCCGGCCGGCTTTGACTGGTTTGGTGGCCGGCATGAATTACGAGATGCCGATGCTTTTCGCGCGTTCGATCAGTTCGATCTCGTAGCCCTCCGGCGCATCGACGAACGCGAAGCCGCCGCCGCCTTCCTTCATCGTGGGGCCGTCACTGAACTTGACGCCGAGTTTTTCCAGGTGCTTTCCAAACTCGGCAAGACTGTCCACCTCGAAGGCGAGATGCGTGAGATCGGGCTGCACCTGGACGGGGCCGCTGTCGGGGAAATAGCACAGCTCGATCAATTCCTCGCTCTCGGGCGCCTTGAGGAAGGCCAGCTTCGAGCCGCGGGGTGATTCGTGCCGGCGCACCTCGGTGAGGCCCAGCACGTTCTTGTAGAAGGCAACCGATTTCTCGAGGTCGTTTACGCGGTAGCGGGTGTGATGCAATTTGCGAACGCTCATACGCGGGGAGCTTTTCACGAAAGGGCAACCCGTGGCCAACTCAAACTTCTCCCGGCGGCGTGTTGAATCCCGCCCACGGACTGCGTGAACGCCGACCTATGCGGGCTCTTTCCACAGCCGGCGTTCCTTGATCCACTCGGCCATGAGTTCGCGGAAGGCCGCGGCCGCGGGCGAGTCCTGGTCGTTGGACCACACCATGACGAGATCGACCGTGCGCCAGGGCTTGAGGGGGCGGACCACGAGGGGCCGTCCGGTCCCCAGCGCGGCCACGCTGTCCGGAATGATGCCCACGCCCGCGCCGGATTCGACATACGCCAGCACGGTGCCCATCACACTCGGGGTGTGCGCGAGCCGGGGGGCGAAGCGCGCGCGCCGGCAGGCTTCGACCACGGCGTCGTGGAGACCGACGCCTTCGCGCCGCGACAGGATGATGAGCGGTTCATTCTCCAAATCGCGCCACTTTAGCTCGCGGTGCTTCGCCAGCGGATGCCCTTCGCTGAGCATCGCCTGCAACGGCTCCCGGCGCAGCAGCATCGAGGAGAGACCTAGCGCGCGGCCGGAAAGCACGGGCCGGGTCAGCCCGATGGCGAGGCGTCCGCGGGCGACCATTTCACAGACCCGCTCCGGCGTGCGCTCCTCCAGCGCGATGTTCACCCGGGGATGGCGGGCGTGAAACTCGGCGAGGATGCGGCCGAGAAACAATTGCGTGGGCGGGCCGATGTAACCGAGCCGCAATTCTCCTTCCTCGCCCACCGCGGTGCGTTGCACCCGGCGAATGGTTTCCTCCAGGCGTTCGAGCAGCAGGCCGGTCTCCCGCAGCAACACCGCGCCGGCCGGGGTCAGCGAAACGGAGCGCCGGTCGCGATCCAGCAGCACCACACCGAGCCGATTTTCGAGTTCCTTGACCGTGCGGCTCAACGCCGGTTGGGCGACGTGCAGACGCCGGGCGGCCTGGGAGAAGTTGAGTTCCTCCGCCACCGCTTGAAAATACCGCAACTGCCGCAGTTCCATGCGGAGCTTTGTAATGCCCATCCGGCATGACTCCCATACAAAAATGGAATTTCCGTTATTGCGGGGTGTCCGGCAAAATGCGGTCAGTGAGGTGCCGAAGCCTCCAATTTTTCATGACCATTCGTCCTCCCCGCAAACAATATCTCTGGGTCTGGTTTCTCTGGCTCGCCGGCTTCTACGGCGTCTGGTCCTGGCTGGTCTTTGGCCAGGGAAAGTGGGACGTCGTGACCGCCCACTGGCCGATTGCGCTGGCGATGGCGCTGGGCAGTTATGTCGCCGGTTCAACCCCGATGGGCGGCGGCACTGTGGGTTTTCCGATCCTCGTTTTGCTGTTCGGCATGCCGGCCAGCCTCGGGCGCGATTTCAGTTTTGCCGTGCAATCCATCGGCATGGTGAGCGCCAGCATCTTCATCCTGGCCCGCCGACAACCGCTGGCCTGGTCGATGTTGAAGGGGGCGATGGTGGGTTCGTTGATCGGCACGCCGCTGGGCATTTTCTTCATCGCACCGCTGATTCCCGAGTTGTGGATCAAGATCGTGTTTGCGGTGATCTGGTGCAGCTTCGGAGTGTTGCATCTTTATCGCCTCGGTGAAATCGCCTCGCATGACGGCATGACGGAGTTCGATGAACGCTGGGATTTCCGCGTGGGGCTGACGCTGGGAGCGCTCTCGGGAGCGACCATCGCCGCCGTCACCGGTGTCGGCATCGACATGGTGCTCTACGCCGCTCTGGTGCTGCTCTGCCGCGCGGACCTGAAGATCGCCATTCCCACGTCGGTCGTGATCATGGCATTCACCTCGGTGCTGGGCGTCGTGGTGAAGAATCTCTCCACCGGCCTGCAACCGGGGGCGTACGACAACTGGCTGGCCGCGGCACCCATCGTGGCCCTCGGGGCGCCGCTCGGCGTCTTCGTGGTCAGTCTGATCGGCCGCAAACCAACCCTGTTTGTAGTGGCGATCCTGTGCGTCGGCCAGTTCGTCTGGACGTGTTTCACCGAGCGCCAGGCGCTGGGTGTATTGGGGTTGGTGATCGCGCTGGCGGCGGTCGGGGTTTCGTTGCTCGGCTTCGAGAAACTGCGGGCCTGGGGAGCCGTGCTGGTTGGTGAAGCCAAGGCGAAGGCGCACGCGAAACGACAGGCCGTCGTGACGCACGAGCGCCCGGCCTGAGCTTGAGCGGGGAAGCTCGACCGTAAATTGCGAAGCCAATCGGGCGGAGCGTTGACCCGGTCACCGTGGACACGTCATCATCCACGCATCGCTCAACCCGCATCCAGTTCAGCGCCGGATTCCGGCTCCACAAATTCACTGCCCGTCGTGATTATCGGCGGCGGCGCGGCGGGCATGTTCGCCGCCATCACCTGTGCCGAGGCCAATCCTCATCGGCGGGTCATCGTGCTGGAGAAGGGGGCTTCGCTGCTGGCCAAGGTCCGCATTTCCGGCGGCGGACGGTGCAACGTCACGCACGCCTGTTTCGATCCGAAGCAACTGGTCAAAAATTATCCGCGGGGAAGCCGCGAACTGCTCGGGCCCTTTCACCGCTGGCAACCGCGCGACACGGTCGCGTGGTTTGAATCGCGCGGCGTGCCGTTGAAGACCGAGGAAGACGGCCGGATGTTTCCCGTCACCGATTCCTCGCAGACCATCGTGGACTGCCTGCTGAATTCCGCGAAACGAGCCGGCGTGGAGGTGCGCCTCGGGGTGGGCCTGGTCGCCGCCCGCTCAACGATCAGCGGTGGCTTTGAACTGGATCTGAGCGACGGCAGTTCACTGGCCTGCTCACGATTGCTGATTGCCGCCGGCGGTTTGAAGCCGGGGCCGCTCGTGGAAATGATCAAAAGCTTCGGCCACACCATCACGCCGCTGGCACCCTCGCTCTTCACGTTTCACGTGCGCGATCCGCGCATCGAGGGACTGATGGGATTGAGCGTCCCCCAGGCGGAGGCTTCGATTCTGGGCACCAAGTTCGCGCACCAAGGTCCGCTGTTAATTACGCATTGGGGCTTGAGCGGGCCGGCCATTTTGAAGCTTTCCGCGTGGGCCGCCTGCTGGGCGCAGGAACGGGACTACCGGTTCACGGTGCGCCTCAACTGGAACGGGACCAGCGAGCAAGACGCCCGGGCGGCAATCGAATCCGCGCGCAAAAACTTCGCCAGCCGGCAGGTTCGGAAAGCGTCGCTGCTGGAGCTGCCGACCCGGTTGTGGGAACGGCTCGTAAGTGCGGCTGGGATTCCCGACTTGATGCCGTGGAGCCAGTTGCGGCGCGAGCAGGCCAGCGCACTGGTGACCCAGCTCACCGCCTGCGACCTGCCGGTCACGGGCAAGAGCATGTTCAAGGAGGAGTTCGTCACCAGCGGCGGCGTGGCGTTGACGGAGATCGACTTTAAGACCATGGGCAGCCGCCTCGTGCCCGGGCTGCACTTCGCCGGTGAAGTGCTCGACATCGACGGCGTGACCGGTGGTTTCAATTTTCAAGCCGCCTGGACCGGCGGCCGGCTGGCGGGTCTGGCGATGGCGGAGTGATACGCCGCGAACTCCCGGAACGATTCCTTGTCGGGGCGGGAAATCACCATTTACTCTCCAGCCCAACCGTGGACAAGAGACTTCCCTTGACGCGCTGGTTGATCCTCGCGGCAGTGCTTGCCGGGGTAGTTGCGGCGCGTATTTATCTCAGCCGGCAACCGGAGCCGGTGTGGATTCCGAGTCCGGTCATTGATCCGAAGAATCAACACGCCACGGTGCAATGGGATTTCCGAGAAATCGCACCTGCTGAATTGAAACTCCACCCCGAGACGCATCCGGGGCATCGACTCGCACTGGCGCATTGCACGCGCTGTCATCTGCTTCCTGCTCCCGAGCAACTGCCGCGCGAGACCTGGCCGTTCGTCCTGTCCTGGATGGCCAACTACCTGGGATATCGGAACGTCTATGGCCCCCTTCAAGTCATCGTCGATGAAGTACAAATTCCGGGCAGCCCATTAATTGGTGCCGACGAGTTTCGGGAACTTTCAGACTATTACCTGCTGTTCGCCAAAGCCGAGGCGGGACCTGGCGACGGAGGGGTTGATCACGCTCCTTCATTTCGAGGAAGCGACCGGTCAGTTCTACGTGGGCGATGGCCGGGCCAGGGCTTTGCAGATCCACGAGCGCGACGGCCGGTTGATCGAGAAGCTTGAATTGACTTCCGAGCCTGTCGGCGTGCAAGTGCTGCCGACAGGATTTCGCCTCGCGTTGCTGGGCGATTTCATGATCGACCAACAACGCGGCCAGGTCATCGAGTTCACCCGCGACGCGCAACGGCAACTGCGGGCACACAACGTCGTTGAAGGTTATCACCGGCTGACGCAGGCGCTGCCCGCTGATTTGAACCAGGACGGGGTCGAGGACTTGTTGCTCATCGGGTTCGGTCAGGGTTCGGTTGGCAAAGTGTCCATCCTCTGGCGCGCTCCGGATGGCGCTCCGGCCGGTGAAACGGTGTTGCTCGACCAGGCCGGGGCCTTGAATGCGGTGATTCATGATTTCACCGAAGACGGCCGGCCGGACATCCTGCTGTTGACCTCGCAAGGTCAGCAGGAGTTGCTCGCGTTTCTCAACGAGGGGGGCGGGCAGTTTCGCCGGGAATTGATCGCCAAACAATTCGCCGGATTCGGTTACAACCATCTGGCCATCGCCGATTTCAATCAGGACGGCCGCATGGACTTGGTGCTCGTCAACGGCAACAACATGGAGATCAAAAACGCACCGACCAAGCCGTATCACGGCGTGCGCATCTGGGAGAACCAGGGTGGTCTGCAATTCAAGGAAACGCATTTCTTCCCGCTGCCCGGCGCGCTCAAGGCCGTGGCCGATGACTTTGACGGCGACGGTGATCTGGACCTTGCGGTGATTTCCTTTTATCCCGACTGGTCCGCCGATTTTCCGGAGACCTTTGTCTATCTGGAGAATCAGGGCGGCTATCAGTTCGCACCCTCCTCGTTGCCGCCGGAACACTGGGGCCACTGGCTTACCATGACGAGCGCGGACGTGGACCAGGACGGCCATCCGGACCTCATCCTGGGTGGTGGCTATGTTTCCAATGGCGTGCCCACCGACCAGCGCGAGAAGTACCAGGCCATGACACGGAACAAACCCTCCGTGGTGGTGCTCAACAATCTTGGCAAAGCGATCCGGTAAAACGCCCGCGTGCGCAGGAGTTTGGTTGGAGCGGACGACCGTTGCGTACCTGCATCTCCAGGCATTTGATTCAAGTCGCAATCAAACGCCTGGCGCCATCAGCGGTGGGTTGAGCCCCGCCGGTGTCCAGGTTCAGGCAGTGGCAAGATTCTTCATCCGGGCCACGCCAGCCATCACGGCTTCCCGCAGCGCCTGCCAGTCGGCGTGCGTTGTGTCCCAGCCGGCGCTGAAGCGCAGCATGCGGTCGGTCTTCGCCGGATCGCAGCCCATCGCGAGCAACACATGCGAAGGCTGCTCTTTGCCGCTGGCGCAGGCCGAACCGGTCGAGACGGCGAAGCCCAGTTTGTCGAACTGCACGACCCAGCGGCGACGGCAGTCATTCGCCGGCGGCATCAGCGCGGCAACGGTGTTCCAGAGGCGGGGGATTCGTTCGCCCAGCACTTCGATTTCAGGCAAGGCGGCGCGCAACTCGGCGATGAACTGATCCCGCCATGTTTCGCGAATCTTAGCTTCACCGGCGGCGAGTTGTCGTTCGCGTTCCGCCCAGGCGGCGGTCATGGCGAGGATGCCTGGTACATTCTCGGTGCCGGCGCGGCGGCCGTCCTCCTGCGGTCCACCGACGATCAACGGACGAAATCCAGCCGGGACTTTCATGAAGCCCACGCCGGGTGGTCCCCCGAACTTGTGGGCGCAGCCAAGCACGAAGTCACATTCCCCCAGCCCGGCGGCGGGCAGTTTGCCGATCCATTGCGCGGCGTCGCATGCGAACGGCACCCCGTGTCGCCGACACATTGCGAGGGTTTCGCGCCAGGGTTGGAGCACGCCGGTTTCATTGTTCGCCGCCATAAGCGCGACGAGGCCCGGCCGCTGGCGGCTGAGTGCATCATCAAGCCAGTCCACGTTCACCACGCCCTCCGGCGTCACGGGAATCAAACGCACGCGCCCTTCCAACCACCGGCGGGCGGCGGCCAGAACACACGGATGTTCGATGGCGGACATCCAGACTTCGCCGGCACCGGTTTGCGCGACGTGGTG
>ERZ761602.6634-NODE-6634-length-12814-cov-4.371032_pt1 | contig 12814 bp, 8 predicted proteins | sample MGYA00512165_ERZ761602 | MGnify/ENA primary metagenome ERZ761602 (study PRJEB28899, sample SAMN02445085) | bioreactor sludge metagenome | biome: EBPR sludge; isolation source: Thorneside wastewater treatment plant | place: Australia: Brisbane, Thorneside...
TATCTAAGGTGGGCAAAGTGGCGGTGTTCGGAGATGCGGACTTCGGACAAAATGGCCTCATTCAAAGCGGGTATAATCGAGATCTTTTGCTGAATTCCACCAATTATATGGCCGGCGAAGAAACGACGATGACCATTCGACCAAAGATGTGGACGACCTCAACTCTGAATGTGCAACCCGATGATATGCGACTTATTTCCTACGCGAGCATATTTGTGATTCCTCAGCTGATTCTCATTTTGGGGGTCATGATCTGGCTGTTCCGTAGGCATCGCTCCGTCACCGCTTAAAGACCACACGAGGATATTATGAATTTGAAAGCGCTACTGATTCTCTTAGCTCTCTCCCTTGGATTTGGGAGTTACCTTTATTTTGGCATTCAAAAGCCCGCGGAGGAAAGACAGGCAAGGGAAGATGAGGAGAATCGAATCGCAGAAGGTGATTTCACTCTACTAGAGAGCATTAAACTTTTCACAAAGGGTTTCATGAAATCCCCGATCGTTCTCACGCGAGACAAAGATCGTAACACCTGGTCCATCACTTCTCCCGAGAAGGATCTTGCTGCCACGGGAAAAGTAGAAAGTCTGATCACTGCGCTCGAGAAATTTAAGAAAACTAAAGAAATCATGACGGCGGAGGAGGCCAAACAACAGAATAAGCGATCAGAGGAAGCCTATGGCCTGAATGAACCTCGCTTGAAAGTCGAATTTAAAACTTCCGCAATGGCGTCCCCTTCTACGTTTACTCTCGGGGCGCTGAATCCCTCATCCTCTGGAACCTATGCTCGGTTGGGGGACGACGGGGCGATCGTTTTAGCCACTACCGATCTTGATACTTACGCGAATCAAAAGGTCGAAGATTTTCGAGAGATGCGCCTCACGACCGTGCCCTCGTCCGACTTTCAGGAGGTGGAAATTCAGAATGGCGTAAAGAAGATGAAGTTTGCTCGAGATGCAGCGAACAAATGGAGCATGGTTTACCCCGCTGGATTCCCCATCGATCAGGAATATACCGAAAACCAACTTGAAAAGGTCTCATTTCTAAGAGCGAACAAATTTTTGGCACAAAAACCGACAGCACTTTCTCAACCTGAAATTCGAGTCCTCGTCGGCTTCAAAGAGAATGTTCACGATGGGCGCACTCATGCTGGCGACAAGCGCCCGAGTGGAGTCGAAATATCCTTAGCTCGCACTAAGCGAGCTAAGCTCGCGGCAAAAAAGCCTGGGGAAGAAAGCGCCGCAGAAACTCACAATTTCTATGCGATGACGGACAAAACTCAAGCGTCGGAAATATCTAGATTTCATTTTGAAAATTTTGCGCGCTCTCCGGAGGACTTCGTGAAGAAGAGCTTTGATGATTACGAGACCTCTGAGATCAAACAAGTGACCTTCTTAAAAAAAGGGGGGCCAAAGATCGAGATCCTTCGCGAAGACGAAGGATCAAATGCCAAATTTACGCTTAAGTCGGGAGATAAAACAAAATCCATCAATTTAGAGCGAGTCGAAGCCATTTTGCGCCCCATCCGAGTGATTCATGCTACAAAATTTGACTCCGTCTTAAAGGCTCTTCCGGCTACAAAAGACTTCCAGGTGGATTACGAATTTGTAAATGGCAAGAGCCGGACTTACGCCTTCACCCTAGGTAAAGATGCTTCCCGATTGGCTTTTCGAAATGAAACGGATTGGAGAGGATCCTATGTGCTGCCAGGAAATGCTCTTCAATTGCAAGATTTCGACTATGCTGAATTGGCGAAGGAGGAAGGCGCAGCACCTCCCCTTCCAATAAAGGCCGATGTTGAGAAAGCCGATCGAAAAAAGTAAAACCTTAGATATGGCAGATTCACCTTCCAAAGAACCCTTTCCTCCCATCAACTTCGAGACTTTCGTTCTTTCTCTCGGCACCGCAACATTGGTGGCGCTTGGCGAAATTGACAATCCCATGACGAAACAAAAGGAAAAAGACAAGGTTTCAGCGCGTCAGCACATCGACATTTTAGAGATGCTTCTCTTAAAAACGAAAGGCAATCTAGAGGCTCGAGAATCTAAACTTCTCGAGGATATGCTGTACGAGCTCCGAATGAAATTTCTGAATATCTCTCAGTAAGAGAAAGGACTGAATTATGAAATCCCCTTTAGCTCTTTGGTTTCTCGCATTGACCGTCTCCACATCATTTTCGACGGAGCTTTATGGCCAAAAACTCTGGTCGGAAAAAGATGCCGCCGCGCAGCCACTGGTGCAGCTGCCAAACTTTGCTCCCCTTATCGAATTCGTCGATCAAACGATCGTCAATGTTGCGGGAAGTTCGGATCCGACCAAGGCGCAACGTCAGACTCGACGTCGCGGGCAACAGCGTCCTGGACCGCAGGGCCAAGGTCCGATGGATCCTTTCTCCAATCCTGAAGAATTTTTTGAAAAGTTTTTTGGAAACCCCTTTCAAGATCAAGCTCCTCAACCCAAGAGAACATTGGGCTCTGGATTTATTATTTCAAAAGATGGCTACATACTGACGAATAATCATGTGGTCGAAGATACGGACAAAATTGAAATCACAGTTCTTGGAATGGTTGGAAAAAATTCTAAGAAGGGAAATACCTTTCAAGCGAAACTGGTCGGGCGCGATCCGAGTACAGACGTGGCGCTTTTGAAAGTTGATACGGGCTTTGATCTTCCCTTCGTACCCCTTGCGGATTCGACCAAAATAAAGAAAGGCGAATGGGTATTGGCCTTTGGCAATCCTTTTGGATTGGACCATTCCGTCTCGGCCGGGATTATTTCTGCAACGGGACGCGAAATTTCGCCAAACGCCAATCGACGATTTGACGATTTCATTCAGACCGATGCTGCGATTAACTTCGGAAATTCCGGCGGACCCCTGGTCAATTTGCGTGGCGAAGTCGTAGGGATTAACACCGCCATCACTGCTCAAGGAAGTGGGATTGGATTCGCAGTGCCCATTAATATTGCTAAAGACATCATTCCTCAATTGAAAGACAAGGGGTCCGTAACGCGGGGATACCTCGGTGTCATGATCCAGGATGTGAACGATGAAATTAAGGAAGTGATGGGACTTTCTGCGGCGAAGGGCGTGCTCGTCAATGACGTCGTAGCTGATGGTCCTTCCGGTCAAGCACTCAAACGTGGTGATGTGATTTTGAAAGTAAATGGCGCTGAAGTGGAAAATGCCAAACGCCTCCAGCAAGAGGTAGCGAAAGTTAAGCCAGGCAATGAAGTGAGTCTGGAAATTGTCCGTGAGAAAAAACCTTTGAAAGTGCGATTAAAAGTAGGCGCTTTAGGAGATGAAAAGGAACAACCTTCGAAAAAGTCGGAACCGGAAGGCAAAGCCGACAAGATTGGACTCTTCGTCGATAAGACTCCTGACAATGCCGCCGTCCAAGTGGTCGACGTGGAGCCCGGCTCTGTTGCGGGCGAAGCTGGCGTAGGCCCTGGAGATATCATCCGAAGAGTGAACGGCACCGATATCAAAAACCTCGATCAATATAAAAAGATCGTAGGCGCCTTGAAATCGAAAAGCCCTGTCGTGCTCGATTTAGAGCGTGGAAATTTAAAGATCTTTTTGAGTTTGCGGCTGCCCTAGCTAACAATTTCGGCACCTTGTCAGTCGCCCGTTTCTGAAGTAGAAATCGGCGACTGATTAGGAAAGGTGCCTTCATGAATCATCTCCATCGCTTCTCCGTCGTCCTCTCCATTGCTTTAGCTTTGACTGGCTGTAGTCACGATAAGCTAGGCCAATCCGTTCCGACGAAAGCTCAAACTTCCAAGAGCAATCCGGTCGTCAATAAAGAGGCCGAAAAAGCGAAAGACCAAGCCGCTCTCCAAGATCGCGCCGATCTATCGGCGATCGATGTGGAGTCCTACTCCTTGAAAGGTCACTTTAATGCGGCAAGTGGAATCCTGAACGCGAGAGTAGACATTGCGCTTGAAACGCTAGAGCCCATCGAAGTCGTTTCGCTCGATTCAAAGGGCAATGAAATCTTGAGAGTCCAGTATTTAAAAGACAGCTTGGGAACGCCTCTCACATTTGCCCTGGATAATGATAAACTTCTCATCACACTTCCAAGCATCGTCCAAAATATCACCCATCAAAAAATTAATTTGCGAATTGAATACAGAACAAAGGCAGATAAGACGCGCTCTTTGAAATATGTAAAGACTCGACACGGGGATCCCGTGAATGTGCCAGTCCTCTACACCGCTTCGGAACCCCGAAATGCCTCGATGTGGATGCCCTCCAATGACCGCCCAAACGATCGCGCCAAAATCACCATGCAATTTTCAATGAAGCCGGATGAGCGATTGATTGCCAATGGAACTCTCATCGAGGACCAACTATCCAATGAGATTCGCACGATGGCCTATCAAACTCAGTACGAAATCCCCACTTACGTGATGGCATTCGCGATGGGTAAATTTGAATCGAAATCAAAGGTCGTCAATGGAAAGGATATTTCCCTTTGGTGGAGAAGAGGCCTCCCCGTCGATGCCGAGAGCCTCATCCATGCGACGGAGATGCAAATTCAGCATTTCGAAAAATTATTAATTCCCTATCCATATGAAAAATATGCTGTGGTTCTACTTCCTGATTTTGGCGGCGGCATGGAAAATGTTTCTATTACGTTCAACGATGAAGAGAGATCTTCGCAGGCCCTGAATGCCGGGGACTACAGCTTGATGGCCCATGAACTTGCCCACCAATGGTTTGGCGATTACGTCACTGTCGAGCACTGGGACGATGTGTGGATTAAAGAAGGGATGGCCACGTTCTTGGCCTCCGAGGCCTTCCGCTCCTTTTATGATGAGAGAAATTCGGGCCGATATTTTGGCGACACCTTTGATTTCAATCCGAGCGATGCCATTCGAGACCCAAGTTTAAAGCCCGAAGATAAATACACGAGCGGACCTTATCCGCGCGCAGCTTGGCTCATCACGCAACTAAGAGCGATGACCGGGGAGGAAACATTTTGGGCGACTCTTCGGGACATTTTGGAGACTCACGCCTTCGGCACGGTCTCTACCGAAAGTTTTCTCGCAGCCTTTCAGCCTCATCTTGGCGATGAAATGATTTCTCGGGTACGTCGCGCTCTCGCAGCGAAAACCGTAGCCACTTTAAAGCTTACGCCTTCTTCAGTGGAGCCCGAGGCACGTGTGGATGCAAACCTCTTTGATCCCGACGGAAGCACACTGCTTCCTCTTACCTTTCAAACTCTGCAGCTTACGGACGGAGCTCCCACTGTCATTTCCGAGATCAACTTGAATAATGGTGCTCCAGCAGAAAGCATTCGAGCTCCGGCGAATGGTCAAATTCTGGCTTTTGATTCGAAGGACATTCACGCTCCCCTCTTCATGTTTACTGAGGAATCTGAGTACGAGCTTTTTAAAAATACTATTGAAACGTGGCTTACACCGACCGCTACGGCACGACCAATTTTTGAACATGTTCCTCCAACGGTGCAATCCCAAATGCTTCGCACTCGAGAACATCATCGATGGAGCGATGTCTCTGCTCTGGAAGCGGAACAAATGTGGAAAATGGCATCGGCGGCCTACGTGCGAACTCAAGTGCTGCACCTCGTCTGTCAAAAAACTGCATCGGGTATTGAAAGAATTTCGAATAGCACCGATTTTGCAGTGGTCCAAAAATTTGCAGAACAATGGTCTTGGGCTTCGTTACTCCAGCAGATTCTCGCAAAGCCCGATTACATTGGACTCGATTGGGGAGAAACATTCTCCGAATGTAACGGAATGGCGGATGAAACTTATAAGAGCGAGTTGGAAGCGCTTCGAAAGCCGGATACGCGACGCAGTCTTTCTGAAATTCGCGTGGAATACCTAAGTCGATTTAATTTGGAGCTGAACAACATCGCAAAGACGTGGTTTCCCGTAGCTCTTGAAGGCGAAAGCGCCCGCATGCGACTTATCGCCATCACCGCCCTCGCCGCTTTGACAGCGGGGCGAGCATCAGAAATTGCGAAACTCCCGGTAGCGGAAGTGGAGTATTGGAAAAAGGCCGCGCGTGCCACGCTGGAGTCGACCCGCCTCCGGCGAACGATGGCTCCTCTTCTGGCCCTCGTAGAGACCCTCAATGATAAAGGAGCGAGGCCTCAACTTGCGGAGGTGATCAAGGATCAAAATCTGCGCGGTGACATTCGAAGAAATGCAACTTGCGTGGCTTATCGATTGGAGCCGGCGACGTTCTCGGAATTCTTAAAAGCGATCGTGGGCGATATTCCTGACGCTCCAACAGAAGTGACTAAAGCAATTCAAAATGCCGAGACCGAATGTAAGTGATAAAATTAAAATGGATAGACGACGGCAACCGCACGCGTCGGACGGTCCGTAGGATTATAAAATACGTGCGGAGCGCTCGATCGCAAATAGAGTGAGTCTCCCGCTTTCAAGTGAAACTTCGCGCCGCCGATTTCACCCTGAATTTCTCCCTCAAGGACGTACAGAAACTCTTCTCCCTCGTGGGTCACATTTTTCGATGGGGGCTTTCCCGAATGGGGTGGGAGTTCTATCAAATAGGCGTCGATGTGCTTATCCCCGCCTGGATGGGTCAGCAGTTCATAGGAGTAGTCAAAAATTCGAGCTCCTCTTGTGGGTTCCAACAGAGGACGAATTTTTTGACGATCGGCTCGTCGAATCACTTCAAAACTTCGCTTAGAGGGCCTTGCTCGAAAAATGTCGGCCACGTTCACGCCGAGAGCTTTCGACAATTTAATTAGATGGGCGATAATCGGCTGTTCTTCGTCCGACTCAAACCGCTCAAGCTGGCCCTTTGAAATGCCGGTCATCTTGGCCACTTCCTCCAGCGAAAGCCCTGCTTCCTTACGAAAGGTCTGAATTCGGGTGCCAAGAGCTAGATACTTCATGAAACTAAATCCTTCTAAAGGGGCAAAATACCTCATTTTTTCGGATACGGACACCCCACCCCCCTGAAGCCGGCGGGGGGTTGAGTTAACCCTCTTCCTGGTCTAGGTTGGCGCGTTCTATGGCGGGCGTTTTCAAAAATGTCGTGAATTTACTGAGTCTTAGCGTCCTCGCCGTCTTGAATTCGTCAGGACCTCTTCTCGCGCAGTCACTCAGTTCCGTCGTGAACGGAATTACAGCTTCACCCACACAAATCTCGCCCCAATCCGCGCACTTAAATCCGGCGCTCATTGGTTATTGTCGTCACACGCAGATTGAAGGCTCGATGAATTTAATGTGGGGATGGATGCGCTATCAAAGAACTGGGCGGGATCCGAACACGGGAGGGCGTTACGGAAGTTCCGACACAAATAGCTTAGGCCCGGTACCGAGTATTTCCATTTGCAGCGACTTTGGGTCGGAAAAGTTTCGGTTCGGTTACAACTCCTATTTTCCATCGGGCGTAATGGCGAATTTCGATGCGAAAGGCTCACAGCGCTACGACCTCATCTCCGGCCTCATCATTCCGTGGCACCATCAATTCACGATTGCGTATCAGCCTTCGAGTGAATGGTCATTTGGCTTAAGTGCGATTTACTCCGTAGCATTTTTGGAGAGCGAGCTTGAAGTAGACCTCTCCGAATTCATGCGAAGCGTGATCAATGCTGAAGATATGCCTGCGGAGCATGCTTCCTTGGCGGCGCGCGCACAAATTCCATTTTCGACGAGTCATTCTTACGGCTTGGGCGCGGGCATTCACTGGTGGCCAACGTATCAATGGTCCTTTGGATTATCCTTCTTTGCACCCGTCGCTTATGAATTTGATAGTGAACTCATTCTTCGAACTCCTTCGCTTGTGCAAAATATGGGTTCCAGCCTGCGCGCACTCGGAGGTGAGGGCGATATCGAAAATTCAGTGCGGGCGAAGTCGACGCTGCCCGCTTACATCGTCGCGGGTGTTCGTTATCAACCTTTTGGTTATTGGACGGGCGACTACTTCGGTCGATATTCCTTCAATTCATGGAATCGAACTCTTTCCTTAACGGTGAAGAACTCGCCAGTGGCTTCGCTACGCGACTATAGTCGAGATGGCGCTCCCCTGAATGATTCCTGGATGATCGGAACCGTTCAAACATTTAATTTATGGAGAGAGTGGAGCTTCGGTTTGACGGCGATCTATGCCACGAGCGCGATTGACGACCATATGTTATCCGTTTCTCAAGCAGATTTCGATTCCACTACGGTAGGAGTCTTCACACAGTATAAATTTCTAGATCGTTGGACGATCGGAGCTGAATATGCTCACCATTTCTATGGGAATCGCTCGGCTACGAATACCTACGAAGCAAAGGCGTCACTCTCCAAGTCAGACATTCTAAAACCTATTTCATCGGACGGCGCGTATCGGGCGAGCGCAAATCGTTTAGGAGTAAATCTTCGATATGATTTTTAGGATTTCGACAATCTTCTTCGCGCTATGGATAGGCGTTCCTTCCTTAAAGGCACAAACTCAGGGCTATCCTCTTGGCATCGTCATGCGACCAAAGCTTATCGATGGCCTTGTAAAAGCGCTTACCGGGGATGCCGATAAATCGGAGCGCGGAATTGTGCTTCCCGATATTTGCTTTCTGGGAAAAACCTATGACATTTCGTTAAAGCTGGGATGGAAACGACAGGGTTGGGAAACATCGCGGCCTAAAGGAATGTCAACGGAATCAGAACTTATCATTCCGTTTCAGATAGCCCTCCAGCAAATCCAAGGTGATGTCTATGAGGGATGCGATCCGAATAGCCGGGAATCGAAAATCACGACGCTTACGGTACGTCCAAAGCCAAATCAAGAAACGCTCTTAAATATGAATGTTCACTTGAAGCCGCAAAATCTCATTTATAAAAATTTGGATAGTGTCAGCCTCTCGATTGACACGCTCTATGGTGTCAGCAACAGCTTGGAAGTTCATAGCCCGGATTGGCCCGGCATCGCTAAACTTCTGAGCGATCCCGCTAAACTGGATAGCTTCATCATGCTCGGGCTTGACGTCGCGACGCGCGAAATGTCCAGCTGGTTATACAACCGTTTTCGCGGTTTGAATTTTTCTCAGTCCCTCTTTGAAATGCTTGGGGAAGAATCAGTCGTTTGGAAGCGAGGAGCTCTCATTCAACGAGGCGCTCTGCGCTTGGAGCTTGCAAGGTCTTTGCCCTCGCAGAGAGAAATTCGATTTGTGATGCAACCTTACACGGCTCAGTTTTCCTTCAGCTCCCGGCAAAGCTTAGATCTTTACGTGTTTTCAAATTTCGTTTCGGGGCCGGCCTACTCTTCGATGATGCTCAATCTCCTACCGCCGCCTCCCGTCGACCGTCCCCCACTCGTTCAATCTCAGCATCATCTCAGTCTCGTCTTGCCGATGGACCTTATGAATTCTGCGCTCCAAACGATTTACCGCGAAGGACTTCTACGATTTGTGACTCGCATTGCGTCGGGTGAAGCGATGAAGGGGAAGATCGCGAAAGACGTCCAAGATGTGGAAGACGTCATTCAAATCGGCTCGAAAACCGCTCCTCAAATGCGGGTCCGATCTCACCCCTCTGCAAAACAAAATAATTCACTTCAGATGCTAATTTCCGATTACGTGCTGGGGGCCAACAAACGCATTGAAGACCGTCTCGTTCCTCAAGCGGCGATTCGTGTGAATTCTACGATCGGCGCAGAGCTGAAGCTCAATGAAGCCGGCGACCGTTTGGTGCTTCAATTGAAGACCGATGACTTTCAAGTACAGATCGACGATGCGTCGGCTTCGAGTATTGAAGTGTTAGGTTCGCCGGCCATTCCCATTAATTCATCGGATATCGAATTCTTTAATCGAGTCGCGAAGGGACTTTGGGAAAGTTACATTGGAGAATTCCCGAATTTGGAAATTCTTCCAACACTCATGAACTTAGGTGGAACGAGCTTGAGAATTTCTGAGGTAGAAATTCATCATGAATCGATTTGGGTACATCTCGATTTGCAGGAAGGAACATCTATTCCATGAGATCCTCTCCTTCTCTCCTATTCCTTCTCATAGTGATAACCTGTAGCCACCTCTGGATGGGTTGCTCGTCATCCAGCTCCAATCTTTTAAGAAGCCCCCCCGTCCTTGTCCGAACGGAGGAGCACCTTGGCGAGTACTTACAAGTTGAATCGGAAACTTCACTTTTTACCGTGAATCGAACGCCCGGCTCTTTGCAAGGCGTGGTCCGAGTGACGCTGCCAAAGCAATCCATTGAACAACTCGACTCGCAGGCTGTTCAAGCGAGGGATCTCCATGCGGATGGATCGAAGCTCGTTTATCGGGTCGATCACGAGATTCGATTTTATTCCGGCTCGATCAGTACACTCCCCATGAAGGTAGATCGCGTCCGAAGCTTAAAATGGTTTGGAGACTATGGAAGGGCGACGTTTGACGTAGAGAATTCCAAAGAATCAAGATGGGTCACACTCAATTCCTCGGGAAAGATTTTGGGCGAGGGCACATTAGAAGGTTCTCCTCGGACTCATTCGAAAGACGGAAACCAGCAGGAAATTTTTGCAGTTCAAACGGCCGCAGGTTTCGATTTGCTCGTCTTTTCTTCGAGCCCATCCACCGCGGAGATGAGATTGATTCGAAAAATACCGATCGATCAAGGCTCAGTAGGGATCTATGCCGATGCGGCCCTGTTTTCCAAGGAATTCGCCCTCACCTATTTCGATCACAATAACGGCGTGCTTAAAATGGCGCACTGTCCGCGCAATCTATCGGAAGGTAATTGCACCACGGAAATTGTGGCCGGCACTTTGGGACAGTCTTATATTGGGCACGACCCCGCCCTATTTGACGATGGAGGAATTGCCGGCGTTTGCTTCAATGATCCACGAAATGGCAAAGCCTATTGCGCAAGAAAAGGGGCGAATTCCGGCGAATGGAAATCGCAAGAGTTGCCCATTCACGGATTTGTGGGATTTTATAATCGAATTTTAAAGAGCAATGAGCGTACCCTTCATTTAGGCATGCATAATTTTAGAACCTCTCATGCCGATCGTTCTCAGACCTTCGAGGATCTTGCACTTCTTGAAATAAATTTGGATCTTCTTGGGCGCTAACTTATTCTACGACCCACTTCAATAATGGATAAGGCGATAGAGCATCGTCATAGTTCCAAGAGGTCGTCACAGCTCCTAACGCACCCCAGTCTTGGAAGTTATTTGTGAAATTGGCTTTGTCCCTCATTTGAGAGTCCGAGAGTGCTCGCCCATATTTTCGACGGAAGGTCCCGCCGCCTTGAGCGGGGATGCCGCTTACGGTGGAATTCCAATAAGAATTGGTAACGACTTCGGCCTTCCCTTCTCCAATGAGACCGCCAATGACGAACCCAGGGAGGGATGAAAGTCCTGTGCCGAGGGCATAACAGTGATGGACATCCACGCCCTCAGAATCATCGTTTAATCCAATTAAGCCGCCAAAACGATAGGCCCAAGTCGCCGTTGAATCTAATTCCAGCTGAGCATGCGAGAAACTTTCGATCACTTTTCCTTCATTGTGGCCCACCAGTCCGCCGACTTCCGAAACTCCGCGCACATTCACCGTGGCAAATGATCGAGTGAGATGATCGTCGTTATGACCCACGAGTCCACCGACTTTGTTTGCGCCGCGAACATATCCATTTCCTACCACCGCCACTTCCGTCACTTTTCCGTAAGAGGAGCCTGCAATCGTTCCCACAAAACTGCTCCCCGTAGCTTCCACTTGAATATCTTCAAAAATAAGGTCTTCAATAACGGACGCTTGATCCAACACTGCAAAGAAACCGACGAAGTCGGAATTGGAAGAGATCTTCCCCGATTTGATCTTTTTGCCCGCACCATAAAGTGCGCCTTGAAACCGTTGGGCGTTAGTACCGATCGGTGAAACGTTTCCGAGAATAATATCCTGACAAAGCATGTATTTTGCCGAAGTTGAAAAGTTTGTAAGAAGCGGAGACGTGGATGCTAAATCGAAGAGTCCATAGAAATTCGAAGTCTCACCATTTTTGCCGTAAATTCTGACACTGCGATCGAGAGTCGCGACATTGCCGGCCTGATCGGAGACCCGATAAGTAACGGTGTATAACCCCGCTTCATATTGTTTCACATTATTGGAGGTGACCACTAACTGGGCGGTGAGATTCCCATCGCGAACGTCCGAGGCGGTGGCGCCCGGCTCCGAAAAATTCTGGCAGACCGTGAGGTCCAGGGGATTGGCGCCGTTTAACGAGATGACTGGAGAAACGGAATCAATTTCTACCCGACGAGTTGCGGAAGAAGTATTTCCCGCTGCATCCGCGATGGTGAGCGTTAGCACCTTTAAGCCATCCGATGAGAACGTATAGGTAAAAGCGTAGGAGTTTCCAGGCGCGCAGGTCGCACTACCAGAGGTCACCGATCCAGAGGCGCCGGAAATCTGAATCGTTCGTCCCGCTTCGCAGATTCCATTAAAGGACACGGCTCGCACTTTTAGAAGCGCATTTTCGATGGGATTTTGAATCGTAAGCGTCGGTAAAGACGTATCCACTTCGATCTTACGCGTGACGGAAGTTGAATTTCCCGCAGCGTCTTGCTGCGAGAGCGTGAGCGTTTTTGTTCCATCGTTTCCACTGAAGGTAAACGTGAAAGAATAAATTCCGCCCGCAGCGCAAGTGGCGCTCCCCGCCGTCACGGAGCCGCTGCCCGTAAGTTGAATGGGACGTCCCGCCTCACAGGAGCCCGTGAATGGAATCACTTTCGTGGTGAAAGATGATCCCTCGGTCGGACTTGAAATCGTAAGAGTGGGAGCCTGGGTATCCACTTCGATCTTACGCGTGACGGAAGTTGAATTTCCCGCAGCGTCTTGCT
>ERZ761602.6635-NODE-6635-length-12811-cov-13.602618_pt1 | contig 12811 bp, 12 predicted proteins | sample MGYA00512165_ERZ761602 | MGnify/ENA primary metagenome ERZ761602 (study PRJEB28899, sample SAMN02445085) | bioreactor sludge metagenome | biome: EBPR sludge; isolation source: Thorneside wastewater treatment plant | place: Australia: Brisbane, Thorneside...
AGAAATAAAAAACACTACACTTTTTGACTTCCTTCCTGAACAACAACACATCATTCACACCCAAATTTTGGGTAAAAAATTAAGTGCTTTGCTGACTTTAGAAAATCGTGAAGAGTTGTTAAATTACTGATAAAAATCAAACTACAATTCTAAAATGCTTATTTTAGTTGCTTTAAATTTTTAATATGAAAAAGTTTTTACTTTTACTTTTCGTTCCAGCCTTATTATTTGCTCAAGAAAAGACCCAAACCAAGCGTGAGCCGGGTAGGTATGATACCAATAAGTTTAGCCAAATGTATGATTTATTGGCTACACCCAATATGTTCAGAACGGCTTCCGGTGCTCCGGGACCGGCTTATTATCAGCAGCAAGCTGACTATAAAATGGATATTGTTCTAGACGATAAAAACAAACGTTTAGACGGTGTTGAAACCATTACCTATCACAACAATTCTCCGGATGAATTAGAATATTTATGGGTTCAATTAGACCAAAATATGCGTTCCCGTCAATCAAAAACACCATTAATTGACAGTCAAAAAATGGATGGTGCAATGCCGGTTGATGGTTTTGTAAAAAAACATATGCAAGAAAGTTTTGATGGTGGTTTCAACATCGATTATGTACACGATGCTTCTGGAAAACCACTTTCACATACCATCAATCAAACGATGATGCGAATTAATTTGCCAACACCTTTAAAACCAAATCAAAAAGTTTCTTTCTCTATCAAATGGTGGTACAACATCAATAATTACAGAATAGATGGCGGTCGTTCCGGCTACGAAGAATTTGAGAAAGACGGCAACAGATTGTACGTTATTGCACAATTTTTCCCAAGAATGGCAGTGTATAATGATGTAGAAGGTTGGCAAAATATGCAATTTTGGGGACGTGGAGAGTTTGCTCTTCCGTTCGGAAATTATGACGTTAACATCACCGTTCCTGCTGATCACGTTCTGGAAGCAACCGGCGTTTTACTCAACCGAAAAGACGTTTTTACTTCAGAGCAAATCAAACGCTACGAACAAGCTGAAAAAACATTCGACAAACCGGTTTTAATCATCACACCCGAAGAAGCAAAAGCAAACGAAAAAGGCTTTTCTACCAAAACAAAAACGTGGAAATTTAGAGCAGAAAACGTGCGTGATTATGCCTTTTCTTCTTCCCGAAAATTCATTTACGATGCAATGGCGGTAAAATTGGATACCAAAAATGTGATGGCGATTTCACTTTATCCAAACGAAAGTAATCCGTTGTGGGAAGAATTTTCAACCCGTGCTGTGGCTCAAACGTTGATTACGTATTCACGTCACACGTTCGATTATCCGTACCACAAAGCCATTTCTATTTCTGCCGAAGATCAAGGAATGGAATATCCAATGATTTGTTGGAATTACGGTCGTCCCGATGCCAACGGATTTGTGTCAGACCGCATAAAATACGGAATGATTAGCGTAATTATCCACGAAATCGGACACAACTATTTTCCAATGATTGTCAATTCCGACGAACGCCAATGGTCTTGGATGGATGAAGGTTTGGATACATTTTTGCAATATTTAGCCGAACAGGATTTTATCGAAAATTACCCATCAAGTCGCGGACCGGCGAGCAAAATAGTGCCTTATATGAGTGGCGACCAACGATTTTTAGAACCGATTATGTCCAACTCTGAAGGCATTCACCAATTTGGAGCAAACGCCTATTCCAAACCCGCAACCGGATTGAATATTTTACGAGAAACGATTATGGGACGCGAGTTGTTTGACCACGCTTTTAAAACCTACGCCAACCGTTGGAAATTCAAACATCCTACGCCGGAAGATTTTTTCCGAACGATGGAAGACGCTTCAGCCGTTGACTTAGATTGGTTCTGGAGAGGCTGGTTTTTCTCCACCGATTATGTGGATATCGGCATCAAAGAAGTCAAGCAATATTTCGTAACCGATGAGCCAACTACCGAATTAAAAGATGTGAAAGCCCGCAGAGGTCGCTTTGGAACCGCGACCGGACCTTATGTTTATTTGGTGGAATCCAATCATAAAGAACTTAAAAATAACCGCAAAAAAGCATTGGCAAACGAAGATATCAGTTCGCTGAACGAGTTTATTTCAACAAAATTTACACCCGAAGAAAAGGCAAAATTAAAATCGCCAAAATATTTCTACGAAGTAGAATTTGATAAACCGGGCGGAATGATTATGCCAATTATTGTCGAATTACAATTTGAAGACGGAACATCAGAAACACATCATTTTCCGGCACAAATTTGGCGAAAAAGCAATCAAACAGCTACGAGAGTTTTTGCTACCGGAAAGCCAATCAAAAAAATTCAGCTTGATCCAAAATTGGAAACAGCCGACATTGATGTAACCAACAATACATGGCCAAAAGAAGCAGTAAAATCAAAATTTGACGAATTAGATAAATCAAAATAAAGAGCTAATCCTGCTATCCACTGCAATATTTTACCGTTTTTTGCAGATTTTGTAAGTCAAAAAAAGAGCTTCCTCTGGTCGCTTTTTTTTGCCAACAAAATCAAGCAAAAAACGGCAAAATATTTCCGCTGCTATCAGGGCTAAAAAATCTTCGTACATTTGCAGTCAAAACAACAATAGGATTATGTTTGGAATAGGAGGAGGAGAATTCATACTCATCATATTAGTGGTACTCATGCTTTTCGGATCCGATAAAGTTCCCGAAATAGCCAGAACCTTAGGCAAAATGTTTCGTCAACTGAAACACGCCACCGATGATATTAAAAGTGAAATCACAAAAAGTGCCGAAGCTAACGGAATAGACACTAATAGCATCACTGGGGGAATTTCGGAAGAAATTGATAAAGTAAAACAGAGTTTTAACAGCACAGTGAATTCAACAACAGGAGTTGACACCAACTTTACAACCGAAATAGAAAAAGCAAAAGAAGACATCGAACAAATTACCGGACCTATTAAAAGACAATTTTAGCCTTGGAAGAACTCATTCAACTCGACAAAGATTTATTTCTATTTCTCAATAATTTAGGCTCAGAGCAATGGGATGGATTTTGGTTAATCATCACCAAACAAATCTATTGGTCTCCAATATTTATTTTTGTTTTCTACTTCATCATCAAAAAAATTGGCTGGAAACAATTTGGAATTTTAGTACTTTTTTTGGCGGCTTTAATTACATTCACAGACCAATTAACTAATCTTGCCAAATATATGTTTGAAAGACTTCGCCCTTGCAACGATCCAACGTTAGAAGGTTTAATTAGAATGAAAGAAGGTTGGGCACGAAAATCATTTGGCTATTTTTCCGGTCATGCATCCAATTCAATGGCAACCACGACTTTTATTTTTTTTCTATTTAGAAAACATTTTAAGTATTTATTTTTGTTATTCCTTTTTCCATTGATTTTTGCTTACAGTCGCATTTATCTCGGATTACATTTCCCTGCAGATATTATTTCAGGCTATATTTTCGGAATTTTTACCGGAACTTTATTTTATCGTATTTATAAAATAATGCAGCCTAAGTATTTCCCGACCAATTAAAGCACCCGACTAACAGTTAATCCATCTCGAATAGGCAACAACACCGATTCCACTCTTGGGTCGTAGTTCAATCGTTGGTTGTATTCCAATAAAATTTTAGTACTCAAATCACCTTCTTTCAGAGGCTCAATCACTTTTCCGGACCACAAAACATTATCCGATAAAATAATACCGCCTTTGCTCATTTTCGGCACAATCAACTCATAATAGTTGAGGTAGTTTTCTTTATCTGCATCAATAAAAACCAAATCAAATTTTGTTTCTAAGGTTGGAATAATATCTACAGCTTCACCCAAATGTTGCACAATCTGACTTCCCCAAGGCGATTTATCAAAATATTTCCGTTGAAAATCAACTAATTCTTCTTTAATATCAATGGTATGAACGATGGCGTTTTCTTGCATTCCTTCACATAAACATAGGGTAGCATAACCAGTGTAGGTTCCAATTTCCAAAATAGAAGTTGGTCGAATTAATTTCGATAACATACTCAAAACCCGTCCCTGAAAATGTCCACTCAACATTCGAGGCAACAATATTTTTTGGTAGGTTTCTTTGTTTAATTGAGCTAATAATTCCGGTTCATCTTGCGAATGAGCCGTCACGTAATCTTCTAAATCTTCGGAAAGGAAATGCATGTAAAATGATTTTCGACAAAATTACAAATTACAAATCAATCAATTCCGTAAATAGTTGCTATTTTTGCACCATGAATACCACCAAAAAAGACATTCGGGCATTAACCAAAATTCAACTACGAGATTTTTTTGTAGCCAATGGCGACAAAGCTTTCCGGGGCAATCAAGTGTATGAATGGTTGTGGAGCAAAAAAGTATATTCTTTTGAAGATATGACCAATGTTTCCAAAGAAACCCGTCAAATGTTGGAAGATAATTTTGTTATTAACCACATCAAAGTAGATCAAATGCAACGCAGCGAAGACGGAACCGTTAAAAACGCCGTTCGTTTGTATGATGGTTTGGTGGTAGAAAGCGTTTTAATTCCAACCGCAACCCGAACCACCGCTTGCGTTTCCAGTCAAGTAGGTTGTAGTTTAGATTGTAATTTTTGTGCAACGGCTCGTTTAAAGCGAATGCGAAACTTAAATCCCGATGAAATTTACGATCAAGTCGTAGCCATCGATAATGAAAGTCGTTTGTATTTTGATCGACCGCTTTCTAACATCGTTTTTATGGGAATGGGCGAACCATTGATGAATTATAACAACGTCATCAAAGCCATCGAAATGATTACTTCGCCGGAAGGATTAGGAATGTCGCCCAAACGAATCACACTTTCCACTTCGGGAATCCCTAAAATGATTAAAAAAATGGCCGATGAAGAAGTGAAATTCAAATTAGCTGTTTCACTACATTCGGCTATTGATGAAATTCGTGCTGAAATTATGCCGTTTTCCAAAAGTTTTCCGCTGAAAGAATTGCGTGAAAGTTTAGAATATTGGTACCAAAAAACCAAAAGCAAGATTACCTATGAATATGTAGTTTGGAAAGGAATCAACGACGATAAAAAATCAATTGATGCCTTGGTGAAATTCTGCAAGTATGTGCCTTGCAAAGTCAATTTAATTGAATATAACCCAATTGATGATGGGATGTTTCAACAGGCTTCGGATGCTGCTTTGGATGAATATGTGAAAGCATTAGACAAAATCGGCGTGATTGCCAAAGTGCGAAGAAGTCGCGGAAAAGATATTGATGCCGCTTGTGGTCAATTGGCCAATAAAAACGAAGCAGTTTCCTAATAATTCAAGTTGTGATTTTCTAACTTTCTAACTATCTTTGAACTTTCATGAAAATCACCGAACAAATCAAGCAACCCATCATCAAAGAGATGGAACTTTTTGAAAAAAAGTTCTATGAATCGATGTCTTCCAAAGTGGCGTTGCTCAACAGAATCACCTATTATATCGTAAACCGAAAAGGAAAACAAATGCGTCCGATGTTTGTTTTTCTGACTGCCAAAATGGTATCGGAAGGTTTTGTAAACGAAAGAACCTATCGCGGTGCTTCGGTTATCGAATTGATTCACACGGCAACTTTGGTTCACGACGACGTTGTAGATGACAGTAATCGCCGTCGCGGATTTTTTTCTATCAATGCGTTGTGGAAAAACAAAATCGCCGTTTTAGTGGGTGATTTTTTATTATCCAAAGGATTACTGCTTTCCATTGATAACAATGATTTTGATTTATTGAAAATCATTTCTGTTGCTGTTCGTGAAATGAGTGAGGGCGAATTACTTCAAATCGAAAAAGCCCGAAGATTAGATATTACAGAAGATATTTATTATGAAATCATCCGTCAAAAAACAGCTACGTTAATAGCTGCTTGTTGCTCGCTTGGAGCTTGTTCTGTTTTACCCGAGAATCAGGAAATCGTAGAACGGATGCGAAAATTTGGTGAATTGATCGGGATGGCATTTCAAATTAAAGACGACTTGTTTGATTATACCGACGATGCCATAGGAAAACCCACCGGAATTGACATCAAAGAGCAAAAAATGACATTGCCGTTGATTTATACTTTAAATAATTGTACGCCAAAAGAAAAAAGTTGGCTTATCAATTCCGTTAAAAACCACAACAAAGACAAGAAAAGAGTAAAAGAGGTAATCAATTTTGTGAAACAAAGCAACGGACTGGTTTATGCAGAAGAAAAAATGGTTTCTTACCAACAAGAAGCTCTTCAGTTATTGAATCACTTTCCAACATCACCTTACAAAGATGCTTTGATTTTGATGGTGAATTATGTTATTGAGAGGAAAAAGTAGTGTTCAGTTTTACAGTTTTCAGTCTCAGTCTCAGTTTTCAGTCTCAGTCACAGTTTTGTCATTTTGCAAGATGACGAAGTTGAAATAAAAATCTCCTGCGAAGCAGGCAAAAACTGTTTTTGAAATAAAAGTTTATCAAGCGTAACTATTTTTTGTTATTTTTAAATCATTGAATTTTAGTTAATTGTAACTTTTTTCAATTTTTTTTCAAAACCCATGCAACTAAATTCAAACTTCATTCGTCTATAACTATAGAATCTGATTTTAAACAAATTGTTAAACGGAACTGACCATTTACCAATTACAATAAAAAATGAAAGTAATCAACTTACATCAAGACGAGAAAAACACAATCCGATTGGCTGTCGAAAATAACCGACACGCACAGCATCAGATTTACACAAAATTTTCGCCAAAAATGTTGGGAGTTTGCAGACAGTATATCAAGGATTTGCAGCAAGCCGAAGATGTAATGATTACCGCTTTTATGAAAGTTTTTTCTAGTTTGAAAAATTTTGAACACAAAGGCAGTTTTGAAGGTTGGATTAGACGGATTATGATAAATGAATGTATTTCGTTTATCAGAGTTCAAAAACAAGTAAAGTTTATTGAAGACGAAACTTTTTTTGAAGAAAGACATAACGACATCGAAAGCAAATTTTCAGTTGATGATATTCAGTTTCTCATAGATAGTTTACCGGATGGATATAAAATGATTTTTAATCTTTACGCCATCGAAGGTTACAAACACCAAGAAATTGCAGAAATGTTAGGTATTAATGAAGGAACATCAAAATCGCAATTATCACATGCCAGAAAGATGCTTCAGAATCAGATTAACAAATTAAAGAATTACGACAATGGAACCGAATAATATAGATAAACAAATCAAAGAAAAGTTGAATCAACGAGAGATTCAGCCTTCTGCCAATGCTTGGGATCGTTTGGATGCCATGCTTTCAGTAGAAGAACAAAAACCAAAAAGAAGTTACAAGTGGCTTTCTATTGCGGCAGTTTTTGTTGGATTTACGCTGATTGGAATTTTTATGATGAACAAAGAAAATTCAACTGAGAATGTAATACTATCCAACCCAATTGTTTTGGAAAATGAAACTAAATTGATTGAAAATGAGTCAACTCCTAAAATTGAAAATAATTTATCTGAAGCAAAAGAAGTTGAAGCAGTCGTTCATCAATTAACCAAAAAAATAGAAAAGCCATCTACTGAAATCAATCCAAAAAAAGATTTTCTGTTGGATAATCATTCTAAAAACGAGGAACTAATTGTTGAAAGTCAACCAAAAGAATCAACAGCCAAATACATCAATGCCGAATCGCTTTTGGCCGAAATTGAAACCGGAGAAAAAATTGAAATTCCGAATATTTCAAAAAAACCATCTGTAAAAGTTGATGCTAATGCATTGCTTTCTTCGGCAGAAAAAGAAGTAGATGAAACATTTAGGGATAAAGTTATTCAATCGATAAACAAAAAATACAATTCGGTAAAGTCAACCTTGGCCAATCGAAATTACGAGTAAAAACAATCAAATCACGAACAGTTAAATTTTAAATTATGCAAAAAATTATCCTTTATGCAGCAGTATTGCTATGCACGTTAGTTACTCAAATGTATGGTCAGGAAACATTTGATGGTAGGGCAAAAACCATTTCTGAAAACATCAAAAAGATTACTTCTGAAGAAAAAGAAGCCCTTAAACAAGAGGTAGAAGACATCAATAAATTGTTAGAAAACGGAACAATTACAACCGAAAAAGCAGAAGTTGAAAAACGAAAAGCAGCCGAAGTGAGAGCTAAAAACATTGAAGAGAAAGTTGCTCTGGAAGAAGCTAAACTGCAACAATTGGTTAAAGATGCGGTTGATGGTAAAGTAAAGCATTCTGAAGAAAAGGTTAAAGGTGGAACAACTATTATTTTAGGTTCTAGTGCAAATGATTCCATTGGAGAAGATCACACAGAAATTAATATTGGTTCCATGAAAATTTTCAAAGGCGAAAAAGAAAAATTCAAAAGAAATTCAAAACGAACTACTTCTCAATTTGTCTTTGCTTTCGGATTAAATAATCTTGTTACGGATGGAGACTCCGGTTCGTTGGAAGACAGCGATTACCGTGTTTGGGGTTCACATTTCTACGAATGGGGTTTTACTTATAATACCAGAATTTTCAAAAATAATAACTTGTTGCACGCTAAATACGGTTTGTCTTTGATGTATAACAATTTACGTCCTACCGATAATCGTTACTTCGTAAAACAAGGTGAACAAACCAATTTACAAGAATTTGATTTGAATTTAAAAGAAAGTCGTTTTAGAAATGTAAGTTTAGTTTTACCCTTGCATTTAGAATTTGATTTTACACCAAAATCGGTTAGCGAAAACGGTGATACGAGATTTAGATCACATAAAAGTGTCCGACTTGGAATTGGAGGATATGCCGGATTTAATATTAAATCGAAACAAATTCTAAAATTCAATGAAGACGATGTTCGTGTAAAAGTAAAAGAAAAAGGCGATTTCAACACGTCTGATTTTACCTATGGTTTATCAACGTACATAGGTTATCGTGCCACAAGTTTGTATCTAAAGTACGACTTAAATCCGATGTTTAAAAATAATACAGTTGATCAAAACAACATTTCGTTAGGTTTGCGTTTCGATTTCAATTAAAATTTGTTTGAGTTAATATACATTTGTTTGAAAGGTGTTTTCGTCAAGAAGCACCTTTTTTTTATTGTTTTAATTCCTTATTTTTAAAAACTGAATTGTACTTTTACAGGCTACGAAAAAACACCAATGATTAAGCAAAATACCATCGATTTAGTTTTTGAAACCGCCCGAGTTGAGGAGGTGATTGGTGATTTTGTGCAACTCAAACGTGCCGGTAGTAACATGAAAGGGTTGAGTCCGTTTTCCAATGAAAAATCGCCTTCGTTCATGGTTTCTCCGGTAAAGCAGATTTGGAAAGATTTTAGTACCGGAAAAGGCGGAAATTCTGTTACTTTTTTAATGGAACATGAGCATTTTTCGTTCCCAGAAGCTATTCGGTATTTAGCCAAAAAGTACAATATTGAAATTGAAGAAACCGTTTCAAGTGACGAAGATAAGCTGGTTGCCAATGAAAAAGAGAGCATGTATTTGGTCTCCGAATTTGCGAGTAAATATTTTCAATATGTTTTGTGGGAAGAGGAGGAAGGCAAAGCAATCGGATTATCGTATTTTAAAGAACGCGGTTTTTCAAATGAAACCATCAAAAAATTTAATTTAGGTTATTCACCAAACACGTGGGATGCGTTAACCAAAGAAGCTCTCGGAAAAGCGTATAAATTAGAATTTCTTGAAAAAACCGGACTCACAATTGTTGGCGAAGACAAGCAATTTGATCGATTCAAAGGTCGTGTGATGTTTCCTATTCAAAGTATGTCGGGACGAGTACTCGGTTTTGGTGGACGAATTTTGACGAATGATAAAAAAGCCGCCAAATATTTAAATTCTCCCGAAAGTGAAATTTACCATAAAAGCAATGTGCTTTACGGAATTTTTCATGCCAAACAATCCATCGCCAAACTCGATAATTGTTTTTTGGTAGAAGGTTATACCGATGTGATTCAAATGCATCAAGCCGGAATTGAAAACGTTGTTTCGTCTTCCGGAACGGCTTTAACACCAAATCAAATTCGATTAATTAATCGATTGACCAAAAATATTACTGTTCTTTTTGATGGTGATGCGGCAGGTTTACGAGCATCCATTCGCGGAATCGATTTGATTTTGGAAGAAGGAATGAACGTTAAAGTTTGTACTTTCCCGGATGGAGATGATCCTGATAGTTTTGCCAAAAAAACACCGTATGATGAATTGGTCAAGTATTTAGATGAAAATGCTAAAGATTTTATTCAGTTCAAAGCTTCTTTATTGATGCAGGATGCCAAGAATGATCCCATCAAAAAAGCCGATTTAATTCGGGATATGGTGATTAGTATTTCAAAAATTCCGGATCGAATTAAACGTGAAATCTACATTCAGGAATGTAGCCGAATCATGGATATTTCGGAAGATGTTTTGTTTAGCACGTTGGCACAAATGGCTCAAAAAGATTTGTCTGAAGCCAACAAAAAATTCAAACAAGAGCAAAAAGTATTTGATGTTGTTAAAAATGATTCAACCGAAACCATCGCTAAAATTGATGTTGTTACGTTATTGGAAAAATCGATTCTGGAAATTCTACTATTATATGGTCATCATGAAGTGGAATTTGAAAATGTTTTTATTCAATTTGATGAAAATGGAAAAGAATTAGAAATCATTGAAAAAGTTAATCATAAAATCTATGAACGCATTTATTTGAGTTTACAAGAAGACGAAATTGAACTGGCTAATCCGATTTTTAATGCCATTTATATTGATTTAGTTGCTCAATTTCATCAAAATGAATTGTTTGACAAGAATCATTACCTCAATAATTTAGTTCCCGAACATGCCGAAGTAGTCACTGATATTTTAATGAATGATGAGAAATATCAATTGCACGGATGGTTAGATAAAAAGCAAGTTTTTGTAAAAGAAAAAGACGATTTAGAAATTCTCTCGCGATTGGTTACAGAAACAATTGTTACGTTTAGAGAATACCTAATCAATAAGCTAAATCAAGAATTAATGCTTCAAATTCAAGCGGAAACGCCTGAATTTACTCCTGAAGAAATTATAACAATGATAAATGATTATAATAAACTAAAAGTAAACATCACTCGACGAATAGGTAGAATGCGTTCGGATTATAACTAAAAAAAGACCTCTAATTTGAGGTCTTTTTTTCTAAGTATTTTTATACAATCTCTAATGTTTTTGCTTTGTTAACTAAGTCTACCAAATTCGTCACATTCAATTTTGTGAGTAATCGCAATTTATAGGTGCTGATGGTTTTTTCGTTCAGTCCCAAAATTTTAGAAATTTCATTGTTCTTTTTTCCATCACTCAAAAAACGCAATACCTCAATTTCTCTGTTAGAAAGTTTTCGGTACAATCTTTCGCTTTTGTTTTGCTTAGCAATAAGAGCTAAACTTTTCTTAATGGCATCGTTAAAAATAACAGCACCATTATTTACTTTCACAATTACATTTCCAAGTGTTTCTAATTTGGATGTTTTGTGCAAATAGGCAGAAACACCCGCTTTTAAAGCGTTTGGAGCATAAATGTTTTCCGAAAGGTTACTGAAAATAATAATTTTAGTACTCGGAAATTCTTTAAGTATGTACTTCACTAAGTTAATACTCGTTAGCCCTTCAAGCTCCAAGTCTAAGACTAAAATGTCAATGGGTTTAATTTTGAGCATGTCCAAAATCATATTGTAGTTACCCACATGGCCTACAATACTTATTTCAGCATGATCTTTAAAGTACGATTTCACTCCGAAGTGTACAACGGGTTGATTATCGGCTAAACAAACTTTAATCATAATAAGTGGTATTTAGTTAGAAAATGATTAATATTTTTTTAGGGCTGTTAAAGATACTATATTTTTTTTTAATGGAATGTAATTCTGACAAAAAATTTTAAGAAAAATTTTAGATTTGTCTTAAAACTTTAGGAATTTCACAAACAGGTATAGCGTTCGTCTTGTGTTTGTTAGCATTATTGAGCCTTTTGTATATGTTAAAGACTTCTAAATTCCGCCCATTAAAATCTGTAGTATTTTTACCTGCTTCGTCCTGAAGCATCGCCCATTCTAATTCGTCATAACTTGCTCCCAACTGATCTTCATCCGAACGATCGTCGCCAAATAAACCATCTGTTGGAGCTGCGGTTAAAATAGAATCCGGTACTTTTAAGAACCTTCCCAATGCATACACTTCCGATTTCATCAAATCGGCAATCGGACTCAAATCTACTCCGCCATCGCCATATTTTGTATAAAAACCTACGCCAAAATCTTCTACTTTATTTCCGGTGCCGGCAACAAGTAATCCGTGAATTCCTGCAAAATAATACAAAGTCGTCATACGAAGCCTTGCTCTTGTGTTGGCAAGCGATAAATTTAATTTAGCTTCGTTTTCAGAACTTGGAACATCTTTTTTAAATTGTTCAAACGTATTGCTTAAATCAACAGAATCACTTTCAACATTTGGAAAACGTTTTTTTAACTGTGCAATATGTTCCTTTTTTCGACTAACATGCGAAGCCGCCTGATGAATAGGAAGTTCAAGACAAAGTGTTTTTAATCCTGTTTGAGCACAAAGTGTCGATGTTACGGCACTGTCAATTCCACCGGACACTCCCACAACAAAACCATTTACTTTTGCGTTTTCTGCATACGTTTTTAACCAATTAACAATGTGTTCGTTTACTTTTTCTACATTAATTGTTGTGTTTTTTTGTGTCATTTTTTAAAGGGAATACGATTTGGCAATGTATATTTGCATTGAAATTAAAGGATATGTTGTCGAAAACCTGCGAATATGCT
>ERZ761602.6636-NODE-6636-length-12809-cov-7.825702_pt1 | contig 12809 bp, 11 predicted proteins | sample MGYA00512165_ERZ761602 | MGnify/ENA primary metagenome ERZ761602 (study PRJEB28899, sample SAMN02445085) | bioreactor sludge metagenome | biome: EBPR sludge; isolation source: Thorneside wastewater treatment plant | place: Australia: Brisbane, Thorneside...
ATTCGAACTTGGTCTCCGCCCCGATCCCGCCCACGTCCTGCAAGGTCCGCTTCAGGCGGCTCAGCGGGTCGTAGTCGTTGCTGGTCACGTGTCCCAGTGCGTCGGTGACGGTCTTGGTGTTGCCGCCGGCATCGTAGGTGAAGTCGGTCGGGTTGGATTGCGCATCGGCCTGCGTGACCATCTGCCCCAGTGTGTTGTAGGCGCGCGATATCGTGCGCCTGAGCGCACCGGTGACGTCCTTGGTATTCTCTCCGACGCGGTTGCCCGCCCCATCCAGGATGTACTCGATGCGGTTGCCGGCACTGTCGGCAATGGCCGTCAGCCGCTGGGCGGCGTCGTACTCGTAGGTGGTGTACGCCCCGTCCGGATCAGTGATCTTCTTCACCAGCCCGGTCGGCCAGTAGTCATAGAGTGTGGTGCGATCGTCGGCACCCGTAGCGCCCTTCACCGTAGTAGTCGCCACCCACCCCCGCGGGTAGTAAAGGGTCTCGGTCACTACACCGTTGGCATCCTTAACCGCCAGCGGACGGCCTGCCGCGTCGTAGGCCAATATCTCGGTGACACGACCAAGTGCATCGGTGACTTTCCACAGTTCGCCCGGGCGATAGCCGCAGCCGGAAAGTGTGTTAGAACAGGCCGTGCCAACGATGCCGTAGTAAGCATAGGTGGTCGTGTCGGCTATATCCATGCGAGGACCATCGACCGACTTCAGCAGGCCTATATGCGGACATGTACCGACATCTACGTCAGCCTGCTCGCAATAGGCGCGCGTGGTGGTACGTGTGTTCAACGTCACCGGATCCACCAACGTCGTGGTCAGTACCTGACCGGCGGCGCTGTAGTCGAGGTTGACCTGAGAAACGACCTGACCGGTCGCGTTCAGCGTCCGCTGGAGCGTGGGAACATTGAGGGTCGCGTGCCAACTCACTTCTTGTGTCCGTTTTTCAGGCGCGCCAAAGGCAGATATCGCTGAGGTCAGCCTGCCACTGGTATAGGTGTAGCGAGCTTGTATTCCACGCCGATCTATCTCAGTAAGAGGGCGGCCATAACTGTCAAAAGTTCCTGATTGCGTCCCGCTAGTGTCACTTATCGACAATGGCCTGCGATGGTCACCAGTGTTGTATGTATACGTGCGCACCGCGCCACCATCTGTCGTCACTTGCGCTTGATTCGCAGCGGTGTAGCGGACACGTGTTGTCTCGACCAGTTGGCCATCTGATGCGAACAAAGTACTGAGCACTACGCGGCCGTATATGTCGTAGCCAAAGCTTCCGTAACGCCTGCCATCTTCGCTAGTAATTCCCGTCAATAGGCCTTGATCGCCATTGGTGGCGAGGCCGACCTCGCCATAGTGATACCGCTTGATCTGACCGTCACCGTAATCGACAGAAATCAAGTTCTGCTTATCGTCATAACCATAATCAATGACCTTACCGTCCGGCAGCGTGGCGCTGATCAGAAAACCATACTGGTTGTAGGTAAGAAGCAGCTCTCGACCGAAACTATCAATGAGGCGTTCGACCCGGTTGTTGGTGTTAGCCACAAATGTCAGGTTGCGCGACGGATCTCGGCTATTGCGGATGCCGGTCAGGACGCCGGCTGACGTGAAAGTGCTCTCATCGCCATTCGCTTCGGTCATCCGCCATGAATTATCCGCAAGCTTCTCCAAGAGCGCGTCACCCAGCGTCGGTACAATGAATCGAGTACTAGTGACATATTGCAGCGGTGCCCGATAGCCGCTCCCCAGGTAAAGCCCTGCGCTGTCCGCCCCTGGAACAACTAGTTTCATAGAGAAAGAATGCGACCAGCCAATGCCAAGTCGCGACGAATCAGGACGGAATTCACGCAACGAATGATAGTGACGCGTGAAGGGGCGCCCTGCAAAGATGAAGTCAACGTCGGCCCGTGACTTATCTCCGGATGATGGATGACAAGGGTTCCCGTTTACTGGGCACGACTGAAATTGCCTTAACTTTCTGATCTCTATGTAGGGCCTGATCGTACTTTTGCAAAGCCGCGGGTAGACAGATCGATCTTCCGTATCAAACGGATGCATCCCTGGAGGGCAAGTGAAGGGTTGCAGCCTATAAATACTAGTGCTTCTATCAGTCGTACCGGGATAGCTTAAGTTGGTCTGCTTGAAGTTGATCTGCTTGTTGCCATAGGTCTTCCAATGCATCCAGCCCGTGCGAGATGTCCAGTTTCCTCTGACCAAATCATAAGGCGCTGCATAGTCGCCTACCACTTCAAAAGAATGATATGTGCAACGGTTCCAGGCGCAGCTTGTTCTGGCGGTCCATTCCGCAATGAATCCAGCGATCATCTCCTGCTCGGAGTAACAGTAGTAGCCTCCCCAATCGTTCTTTCGATTATCTGTGGCTATCGAACCTGGACAATGACCGTTTTCTCCTATTACGGATTCGACAGTCCCGAAGAGGGGCACACCGATGGACTCCATGGGCTGATCCGGGACTTGAAAAAACTTGTATATTTTTGTCGAAGAGACCTGATCCTCATTTGAGAGAGTGAGCAGATGTCCGACATCGGGCGTGGCCGCACGGAGTGCTGCTTCGGCTTCCGCCCAAGACGCCTTACATGCACCGCCAGCACTTGGGCAGTAAATTGCCTCTGGCGCAATCCCTCCCGTAGGGTCATCAATCATGACCGTCTGTGCACATACGTCACTCACTACGGCCAGCATCGCGATTGCCGCGACGCGCAAGATCCCTCTCAGCATATAGCCCCCAGTCTCAGCTGCCTTGCAAGACGTGAATAGCTTTTCTTCACGTCAACTGATTTCTGAAGCTACACCTTTGGCTTTGTATTTGGAATAGGTCTGGCCATGTATTCGTGTTTACTAATTTGATGCCGGCCCGACTGAAAGACTAATGAGCTTCGAGACAAGCGCCCTCTGTTCGCCAGTCTGTTGCAATCTGCAGTGGGTGACACTTCGAGCGGCCCGCTTTGCCGCCATATCCCTAGCCAGAAGCTCCAGCAGGACCAGAGCCCTTCGCGCCACCCCGTTGCTGCAATACGCGGCGTGCCGGAGACCATGTAGGTGAGATGGCGACTGTTGAACCGGCACGATTGCGATCGGCCACGATCACCCCTCGCGCACCTTGCGCCCTGCTGAAGGGCTCTAAAAACGATTTCATCAATCTTGCCGACACCTGCCCAATTATTTGAGACGGGCAGCGGTCACCTTGTCACGGCGCTGATGGAACGGAGTTCGACGATCTCCCTAGCAAGGGGAAAGGTACGAATCTTCGTTATGTCCTCAATGGTGGCGCTACCCGTAACGCAGCTACTGCGAACACGACCCGTTCCTTACCATGGTGTGGGCCCATAGCATCGAACTACACGCTTGACGAACTTGAGGAGCAAGCCGACTTTGCGATTGCGGTTACCCATGCGGATGACATGGTTATTAGCCGTGGCGATGGGTCGCCAGCCATGCGCAGGCGCGACAGGCAGCAGGGCATCTAAACCTGGCGATAGTCAACTCCGAGCATTTCTGAAGCCATCGCGTCGCGACTGATATAGTTTCCCTTCGCCTCCATGGATATTCGACCTTCCTGAACAGGGAGTCGGATGATCGCGGCATGGACAAGCGCTTTTAGGCTCCATTCCTCCCCCACTTCTTCAGTTTTTCTCGGATGTCCATGAGTAGCAATGCTTTCTTTAGAAACCTCACGCTCTTCCGCTTCCCCACTTCCCTCGATTTCTCCCAGCTCGACGACCTGCTGCCGGAGGCCGTGCTCAAGCCGGTCGGCCCGCTGGAACTGTCCTCGCGCGGCTTCGTCTCGCCGTTCGGCCGCGGCGAGGAGGCTTTGTCCCACCGCATCGGCGACGCCATCTGGCTCAGCGTGGGCGGCGAGGACAAGATCCTGCCCGGCGCGGTGGTCAACGACCTGCTGCAGAAGAAGCTGCTGGAGATCGAGGAGAAGGAAGGCCGCAAGCCCGGCGGCAAGATCCGCAAGCGGCTCAAGGACGACCTGCTGCACGAACTGCTGCCGCGCGCGTTCGTGAAGCCCTCGCGCACCGATGCGCTGGTCGACCTGGAACACGGCTTCATCGCCGTCGATGCGTCCTCGCGCAAGACCGGCGAGAACGTGGTGTCGGAAGTGCGCCGCGCGCTGGGCAGCTTCCCCGCATTGCCGCTGAACGCCGAAGTGGCGCCGCGCAGCGTGCTGACCGGCTGGATCGCCGGCGAGCCGCTGCCGGAAGGGCTGTCGCTGGGCGAGGAATGCGAGCTCAAGGACGCGATGGAAGGCGGCGCGGTGGTGAAGTGCCAGAACCAGGAACTGCAGAGCGACGAAATCGCCAAGCACCTGGAAGCCGGCAAGCAGGTCACCAAGCTGGCGCTGGTGCTGGACGACCACGTGTCCTTCGTCCTGGGCGAAGACCTGATCGTGCGCAAGCTGAAGTTCCTCGACGGCGCGGTGGAATCGCTGGAGAGCACCGAGCACGACGACCTGCGCGCCGAACTCGACGCCCGCTTCGCGCTGATGGCCGGCGAAGTGAAGCGCCTGTTCCTTGTGCTGGAGCACGCGCTGAAGCTGAGCAAGGTGGACTGACCGCCCGCAGGCACCGGGGCGCGGCTGCGCGGCCGGCGCCGTGCGCCAGGCGCGCTTCCGCTACCATGGCCGCATGCCATCTCCGCTCCACCGCCTGATCGCCCGCGCGCCGCGCCGCATCGAGCGCGACACGGTGGAGCTGGCGCTGGACGACGGCCGCCGCGTCACCGTGCAGCGCGTGCGCGACCCGCGCGCCAAGCGCCTGAAGCTGAGCGTGGACGAACGCGGCGCCCGCCTCACCCTGCCGCTGCGCGCCAGCCTGGCAGCGGGCGAACGCTTCCTGCACCAGCATCGCGACTGGCTGTCCGGCCAGCTCGACCGGCACCTGCCGGACGACGGCGAGGCGGAGGCCGCGTTCCTGCCCGGCCAGGCTTCGCACCTGCCCCTGCGCGGAGAATCGCTGCCGCTGCACTGGCGCGAGGGCCGCTTCGCCCGCATCGAGCGGCTCGACGACGGCGTGCACGTCCATCTCCCCGCGCGCGCTTCCGGCGCCACCCTGCGCCGCAGCCTGCGCGCCTTCTACGAAGCCGAGGCCCGCGCCGACATCGGCCGCTGGCTGCCGCGCTACCTGCCGGGGCTGTCGCGAGCGCCGCGGCAGGTGCGCCTGAAGGTGATGTCCTCGCAATGGGGTTCGCTGGCGCCCGACGGCACCCTGGCGCTGGACCTGGCGCTGGTGCTGGGCCGGCCGTCGGCGTTCGAATACGTGCTCGTCCATGAGCTCTGCCATCTGTTGCAGGCCAACCATTCGCCCGCCTTCTGGCATGAAGTGGAAGCGCGCTTCCCCGCCTGGCGCGACGAACGCGCCTATTTTCACCGCGAAGGCCGCCGGCTCAAGGCTACGCTGCACCGGCTGCTCGGCGCCGGCTGACGTCCGTCGGCGCGGGGCGCGGGCCGCGTCCTGTTTCGGCCCGCCGATACGATTCAGATGCTCGAGCCCCATCGGCCGGCCGCGAGCGGCTGCCGCGCGGGCCGTTCCCGCCGCCACGGATCACCGGCCGACCATGAAGCCCCTGCCCAAGCGCGCGCCCTCCGGCGCGACCGGAAACGACGCCCGCGCTACCCCACCCTCGCGCCCGGGGCGCATCTCGCTGTACGCGCTGCCGGACACGGAGACCGCTGCCACCATCGCCGCACGGCGCGCGCTGATGAGCCGCAAGGGGCTGACGGTGGAAGAGGCGCACGAGCTGGCGCGCGAGCGCCGCCGGCAGGCGGTGCGCAAGGGCCGCTTCAACCGCACCGCCCGGCTGCTGGCGCTGGCGGGCATCGCGGGCAGCGCGCTCGCCGCCGTGGGCAGCATGCGCGATTCGCTGGCCCTGCTGCTGGCCGGCTATGCGCTCGCCGGCCTGGCCGGGGTGGCGCTGCTGGCCTACCTGACCCGCAGGTCGGCGGCCCGGCTGCGACCGCTGGAAGACTTCTACCGCCCCGACGAACAGCCGGCCACCGCCGCCGACATCGCCCTGCTGCGGCAGTTGTCTGAAGCCGATCCGGAACTGGCGGTGATCACCACCGCGTGGTGGCGCAGCCGCGCTCCCATCCGCAAGGCGGACCTGCGGCTGGCGCTGGACCTGCAACGCGCCAAGCTGGGCTGAGCCTCCTCTACCCGCGCGGATGGCGCGCGCGGGGCGGCGTGGTTCCCGGCAGCAGCCGGACCGCCTTCATTCCAGGGTGGCGAAGAATCCGTGGATCACCGCGGCCACCGCCGCCGGATCTTCCATGTGCAGGTGGTGGTTGCCCGGCAGCACCGCCAGCCGGCCCTGCGGCAGCGCGGCGGCGCGGCGGCTGCGCAGGGGTTCCGGGAAATACGGCTGCGCCGGCTCGGCGTAGACGACCTGGGTCGGGCAGGCGATGGCGGCGATCACCGCGTCCACCTGCGCATCGGTCGGATACAGGAACGAGGGCACGGTCAGGCGCTGGTCGGTGCTCCACTGCCAGCCGCCGGGCACGGCGACGATGCCGCGCTCCACCAGCAGCCGCGCCACCGGTTCGCTCACCTGGTTGGCCAGCATGCGCGCGCGCACCGGCGCGGCCGGATCGGCGAACACCCGCAGCGGCTTGTCCTTCAGCGCCCGCGTGGCAGCCACGCTCTCGCGCATGCGCACCGCGGCGCGGGCCGGGTCCTCGCTCAGGCCGCCGAGCGCCTCGATGGCGACGAAGGCGCGCACGCGCTCCGGCACCGCGGCGGCGATCAGGCTGGCGATGCCCGCGCCCATCGAATGCGCCAGCAGGACGAAATCGTCCCAGCCCAGCGCATCGGCCGTGTCGAGCACCGCGTTGAGCGCCACGTTGCGGGTGTATTCGGCGCCGGGCGGCAGGTGCGCGCTGCGGCCGTGCCCGGGCAGGTCCAGCGCCACCAGGTCGGTGCCGTCCAGGTACGGTGCCAGCGGGACGAAGCTGGCGGCGTTGTCCAGCCAGCCGTGCAGCGCCAACACGCGGCGGCCGCCCGCGGTCCCGCCGCGCAGGCCGGCCAGGCGGCCCAGTGGCACGTCGACCGCGAATTCGCGCAGGCTCACGCCCGCGGTCCCGCTGCGCGGCGCGCCAGCGCCGCCAGCGCGTCGGCGTGGGCCGGTGCGTCGTTGAGGCAGGGGATGTAGCGCAGCTCGCCGCCGCCGGCCTGGCGGAACAGCTCGGCGTTCTGCATCGCGATCTCTTCCAGCGTTTCCAGGCAGTCGGCGGCGAAGCCGGGGCAGACCACGTCCACGCGCGCCACGCCGCGCGCGGCCAGCGCGCGCAGGGTGGCGTCGGTGGCCGGCTCCAGCCAGCGCTCCTTGCCGAAGCGCGACTGGTAGGTCAGCGTCCATTCCTCGTCGCGCAGGCCCAGCGCGTCGGCGATGGCGCGCGTGCTGGCCTCGCAGCGCTGCGGGTAGGGGTCGCCGTTGCGCGCCAGTCGCTGCGGCAGGCCGTGGTAGGAGAACAGCAAGTGGCCGCCGGCGCCGTGCGCGGCACGCCAGTCGCGGATGGAGGCCGCCACCGCCTGCGCCCAACCCTCATCGGTGGCGTAGTCCTCGATGAAGCACACGTCCAGGCCATGCGCCTCGCGCGCGACCACGTCGCGCACCGATTCGGTGGTGGTGGTCGAATACTGCGGGTACAGCGGCAGCACTACCACGCGGCGCACGCCGGCCTCGCGCAGGCCGGCCAGCCGCGCGGCCAGCGACGGCGGGCCGTAGCGCATGGCGTCGTGCACGCGCCATTCCGGCAGCCGCGCCTGCAGTGCCTCGGCCAGCCGGCGCGTGTAGACGGCCAGCGGCGAACCTTCCGGCAGCCAGATGGCGGCGTACTTCTCGGCCGCCTTCGGCCCGCGCAACGGCAGGATCAACCCGCGCAGCAGCGGCTGCCACAGCAGGGGCGGCACCTGGACCACGCGGGGATCGCTGAGGAATTCGCCCAGGTAACGCCGCACGGCCGCAGCCGTGGGCGCCTCGGGCGTGCCTAGATTCACCGCCAGCAGGGCGGTATCGGGTGCGTCGGGCATGCCGCTATTGTGGCAGAGCCGGACGCATGCGCCGATCCGGCGCGCGCCGGCGGCGACCTTCGGCGGTCCCGGGCATGGCCGGCGCGATCCGGCCGGCGTCAGCCCGGATTCATGCCGGCTTGCCTATTTTTCAGGCGCTTGCAGTATGTTTCTGCGAATACCCCTCCGGAGCCGCCATGAATCGCACCTCCCGCCGCCTGCTGCCGCCCACCGCCCTCGCGCTGGCCGCGGCCCTGTTCGCCGGCCAGGCCCTCGCCGGCCCGAAGGAGGACGAGCGCGCCGGCAACGCCGTGCGCGTGCTCCATGAGATCCAGAAGATCCCGGAGAACGGCATCCCCGACAAGCTGCTCGACGAAGGCCGCGCCATCGTGGTCATCCCCGACACGCTGAAGGCCGGCCTGGTGATCGGCGGCCGCCGCGGCCACGGCCTGATGTCGGTGAAGAACCCGGACGGGAGCTGGTCGCAGCCGGTGTTCGTCAAGCTCACCGGCGGCAGCATCGGCTTCCAGGCCGGCGTGCAGTCCTCGGACGTGGTGCTGGTGTTCCGCAACGACCGCTCGCTGGACTCCATCGTCAACGGCAAGTTCACCCTCGGCGCGGACGCCGGCGTGGCCGCCGGCCCGGTGGGCCGCAACGCCTCCGCCGCCACCGACGGGCAACTGAAGGCGGAAATCTGGTCGTGGTCACGCGCGCGCGGCCTGTTCGCCGGCGTGGCGCTGGACGGCGCCGTGCTGCAGATCGACGACGAGGCCAACGTGGCCGTCTACGGCAGCGCGGCCACGCCGCGCGCCATCTTCGAAAGCCGCGCCGGCCAGCCGTCCGGCGCGGTGGTGGCCTTCCGCGACGAGCTGGAGGAGGTGACCGACCTAGCCCGCAGCAACCGCGGCACCCAGGGCGCGCCGGCCCGCACGCACGCCGGCACGGCGCCGGCCCCGGTGACCGCGCCGGTAGTGGTGGAAGCGCCCGCGCAGTCGCAGGGTTTCCAGCCGGTGCAGGACGGCGAAGTCCGCACCGAACCGCTGGACGGCAACCCGTAACGGAAGTAATGGGCCGCGGTTCGCCATTCCCGGCCCCCGCCTGCGCTATCCTGAGCGCCCCAACTTTTCCTGCGAGCACACCATGGGCGGTTTGAGCATCTGGCATTGGATCATCGTGCTGGTGGTGGTGCTGCTGGTCTTCGGCACCAAGCGCCTGCGCAACGCCGGCCAGGACCTGGGCGAGGCGGTCAAGGGTTTCAAGAAGGGCATGCGCGAGGACGACGATCGGCCGGCCGCGCAGCTCAAGGACCAGTCCCGCAGCGACGAAAGCAGCGCTGCCAAAGAGCGCGACCGCGACGCCACCTGATCCGGCGGTCCTTCCGCCGCGACCATGTTCGACATCGGCTTCAGTGAACTGCTGGTCATCGCGGTCGTCGCGCTGATCGTCCTCGGCCCCGAGCGCCTGCCCAAGGCCGCGCGCTTCGCCGGGTTATGGGTGCGGCGCGCGCGCGCGCAGTGGCATTCGGTCAAGGACGAACTGGAGCGCGAACTGGCGGCCGAGGAGCTCAAGCGCAACCTCAAGGACGCGCAGGACGCGCTGCGCGACACCGAGCAGCGCATCCGCGAGAGCACCCGCCAGGTCGAGCGCGAATTCGAGGAATTCCGCCAGACCGCGCAGGCCAACGCCGACGCCCTGCGCGAGGACATGCAATCCGCGCTGGCCGATCCCGCGGCCGCGCAAGGCGAAGCCGCCCCAAGCGCGGCGCCGGCCAGCCTCACGGACGGCACCGGCAGCAACGCCGGTGCGCCCGCGGAACCCGCCACTCCCCTGCCTCCGCCGGACCACGGCGACGACGCGCTGGCCACACCCGCCCCCGCCGACGATGCCGGCACCACCGGCGACCTGTTCGCCCCGCGGGAGCCGCGATGAACCGCGAAGCGCCGGAGCAGCAGGAAGCCGAAAGCAGCCTGCTGGAACACCTGATCGAACTGCGCACGCGGCTGGTGCGCGGGCTGATGGGCACCGCCGTCGTGCTGCTGGCGCTGCTGCCGTTCGTGCGCCAACTCTACGACCACCTGGCGCGGCCGATGATCTCGCAACTGCCGACCGGCCAGGCCGCGCAGATGATCGCCAGCGATCCCACCTCCGGCTTCTTCGCGCCGATCAAGCTGGCGTTCTTCTGCGCGCTGTTCCTGTCCTCGCCGTGGCTGCTGTACCAGGCCTGGGCCTTCGTCGCGCCCGGCCTGTACCGGCACGAGAAGCGGCTGGCGATGCCGCTGCTGGTCTCGGCCATCGTGCTGTTCTACGCCGGCTGCGCGTTCGCGTATTTCCTGGTACTGCCGGGCGTGTTCCACGCGCTGACGGTCTTCACCCCGGACATCGTGACCATCGCGCCCGACCCGGCGAAGTACCTCGACTTCGTGATGGTGATCTTCCTGGCCTTCGGGGTCAGCTTCGAGCTGCCGGTGGCGCTGGTGATCATGGTGCTGCTGGGCTGGGTGACGCCGCAGCAACTGCGCGAAGGGCGCGGCTACGCCATCGTCGGTGTGTTCGTCATCGCCGCGCTGATCACGCCGCCGGACGTGGTGTCGCAACTGATGCTGGCGGTGCCGATGTGCCTGCTGTACGAACTGGGCATCGTGGCCGCCGGCTGGCTGAAGCCGCGCCCGCGCCCCGACGGCGCCTGAGCGCGCACGAAGCCGGGCGCACCGCGGCACACGCGGACGGAGAACCATCGCGCTTCATTGCAGGTTGCGCCCCGGCGCACCGCTCTTCCCACCGTCCGGATGGTGCGCCAGGCGCACCCTGCGTCAGACTTCGATCCGGGCCGGTGCCGGCGGAGGAACCGACGCCGCGCCGCCACCGGCTAGCATCTGCCGCCACGCCGCATAGGCGGCGCCGGCCAGCACCGGCATCAGCACGCCCATCAGCGCGAACTGCCACAGCACCACCGCCACCATCGGCCCCAGCAGCAGTTGCAGCAGCGAGGCCAGCAGCAGCGAGCCCATGCCGACGGCGAAGATGGCGATGCCCGCCACCAGGTAGAACACCAGCATCGCCGGCCAGTTGCGCAGGCACGCGCGCAGGCTGTTGCGCATGGCGTCCAGCACGTGGGCGCCGCTGAACAGGATCTGCGGCGAGGCCACGAAGGTCGCCCACTTCACCGCCACGAAGGCCGCCGCCACCAGCAGCAGCCACAGCAACAGGCGGCCGGCGGGCAGGCTTTCCACCATCGCCCGGGTCGCTTCCGGGTCGGGCTGGCCGCCGGCTTCGGCGATGGCCTGCATCTTCTGCAGCACCTCGGCCAGGTGCTGGAGCTGGTCGGCGCCGACCAGGACGAACAGCAGCACGCCCATGACCACCGCCGCCAGCAACTGCGGCAGCAGGGTGAGCAGCAGCGGCACCGCATGGCCGTCGCGCACCGGCTGCAGCAGGTGCGAGGGCAGCGCCGGGCGGCCATGGTCCACTTCGCGCACCGCCCACAGCATGCCGGCGAAGAACAGCGGCCCCGCCAGCACCAGCAAAAACTGCAACGCCACCATCGCCATCGGCAGCGCCATCGCCACCACCATCACCGCCATCGACAGCAGCCCCCACAGCACCGCCAGCGTGGCCAACGGCACCGGCGCGCGCCTGAGCAACGCGAATCCGGCCAGCAGCCATTCCGCGCCGGCACTGGCCGGCACCTTGTCGATCGAGGACATCGAGGGTTTCCTGGGGTGGGTCAGCGCGCGTGCAGTCCGCGCGCATGGCGGACGAACCGCCGCAACAGTTTGCGGGCTTGCGGCGCCGCCGTCACGCTGCGCGCGATGGTGCCGGGGCAGCGGCCCTCGCTGCGCAGGTGGTCGGCGCGGGCGTGCACGTAGCCGCGCATGTGGTGGGTGGCGAATTCGGGGTGGAACTGCACGCCCCAGGCGCGGTCGCGCCAGCGGAAGGCGTGGCAGGCGTCCTGCTCCGAGCGGGCCAGCACCGTGGCACCGTCCGGCGGCCGCGCCACCGTCTGCACGTGGGTGGCGTGGGCGGCGAACTTCAGCGGCAGCGCCGAGAACAGCGGGTCCTCCTGCGCGTGCGGGTGCAGGTCGATATGGACGGTGCCGGACTCGCGCCCGGCCGGGTTGTAGGCCACCTCGCCGCCCAGCGCGTGCGCCAGCAACTGGTGGCCGTAGCAGATGCCCAGCAGCGGCAGGCCTTCGTGGGCCGCCTCGCGCAGCCAGTCGGCGCTGCGCTCGCTCCAGTCGGCGCGGTCGGTGACCATGGCGGCCGAACCGCTGACGATCACCCCGGCGAAGCCTTCCCGGTCCGGCAATTCGTCGCCGCGCTCGACGTTGGCCACCACCGTCTCGGCGGCCTCCAGCCCGGCCGCCACCCGGATCCAGTGCGGGAAACCGCCATAGCGCCGCATCGAACGTACCGGCTGTCCGGTTTCCACGATCAGGAAAGGGGCTTTCACGGGCACATCCACGACGGCGTCGAACGGCAGCAAGCGGCGGAGGGACAAGGGCGAGCCCGTATACTAGCCCGCTTTTCCGCAGTGCACGATAACGCCGATGGCCGGACAAACGATTACACCGGTAACCTTCCAGGGCCTCACTTTCCAGGGCCTGATCCAGACCCTGAACCAGTACTGGGCCGACCAGGGCTGCGTGCTGATCCAGCCACTGGACCTGGAAGTCGGCGCCGGCACCTTCCACCCGGCCACCTTCCTGCGCGCGCTCGGTCCCGAGCCGTGGAACGCCGCCTACGTGCAGCCCAGCCGCCGCCCCACCGACGGCCGCTACGGC
>ERZ761602.6637-NODE-6637-length-12805-cov-337.938275_pt1 | contig 12805 bp, 12 predicted proteins | sample MGYA00512165_ERZ761602 | MGnify/ENA primary metagenome ERZ761602 (study PRJEB28899, sample SAMN02445085) | bioreactor sludge metagenome | biome: EBPR sludge; isolation source: Thorneside wastewater treatment plant | place: Australia: Brisbane, Thorneside...
TGGTGACGATGGAGGATCTGCTCGAATGCGTTTTCGGCGAGATCGCCAGTCCGTCGGACAGCGAGGTCGTGCCGCGGCACCTGATGAGCGACCTCGCCGACGGTCGCCGCCTGATCGACACCAGCATGTCGCTCGACGACTTCAACCAGGAGTTCGGCGTCCGCATCGAGAGCGAGGAAGTCGAGACCCTCGCCGGCGCGTTGCTGCAGGCTTTTGGCGAACTGCCGGCGAGCGGTGCGGCGATCGAGCGCTACGGGCTGCGCTTCACCGTCGAGGCGCTCGAGCACAACCGGATCACGCGCGTCCTCGTCGAACGGCTGCCGCCGCCGGCCGAAGCCGCCGCGGATGCCGGCGAGGCGGCGGCGAGCGAGGAAACGACCGAAGAGAAGAAGGGGGACGCATAAATGCCTGATATCCTGCTCACGGCCCTGCTGATGGTCGTCTGCCTGATCGCCGAGGGCTTCTTCTCGGGCTCGGAACTCGGCATCGTCAGCGCCGACCGCATGAAACTGCGCCACGACGCGGCCAAGGGATCGCGCGGCGCGCGGATGGCGCTCGAAATGCTCGAGAAGCGGCCCGAGTGGCTGCTGTCGACGACGCTCGTCGGGACCAACATCGCCGTCGTCGCCAACTCGACGATCGCCACCGCGCTGATGATCCAGCTATTCGGCGATGCCGGCAGCTGGCTGGCGGTCATCCTCGTCGCGCCGCTGATCTGGGTCTTCGGCGAGATCGTCCCGAAGAGCGTCTTCCAGCAGCGCGCCGACGTGATCACGCCCTACGTCATCTACATCCTACGCTTCTTCTCGATCCTGTTCGCGCCGATCCTGGTCGTCTTCGTCACGCTGTCGAAGTTCCTTTCGCGCCTCGCCGGCGCACGCGACGAACACAACCCCTTCACCCTGCGCGAACAGATCCAGAGCATGGTGCAGATGCCGCCGCAGGAGGGGGGCGACATCCAGCAGATCGAGAAGACGATGATCCGGCGCATGTTCAACTTTTCCGAGACGACGGTGTACAAGGTGATGGTGCCGCTGATCGACGTCACGGCCATCGACAGGCGGTGCACGGTCGGCGAGGCGGTGCGCCTGGCGGTCGACAGCGCGCACGTCCGCCTGCCGGTGTACGACGGCCGCATCGACCGCGTCATCGGCGTGCTCAACACGATGGACCTGCTCGGCGTCGATGCCGCGACGCCGATCGAGGGATTCGTCGGTCCGACCCGCTACGTGCCGGCGAGCAAGAGCGCCGAGTCGATGCTCGTCGAACTGCGCAAGGACGGCGACGCGATGGCGGTGGTGATGGACGAGTTCGGCGGCGCCGAGGGCATCGTCACGATCGAGGACATCATCGAGGAAGTGGTCGAGGACATCGAGGACGAGTACGACCGTCAGGAGAAACCGGCCGAATGGTATCGCAAGCTCGGACATCACGACTACGTCGTCAGCGCCCGCGCCAACCCGCTGCTGCTGGTCGAGAAACTCGGCCTGAAGCTGCCCGGCGAGGGCAGCCACGATACGCTTTCCGGTTTCCTGCTTGAGTTCGCGCGCGAAATCCCCAAGCCGGGAACGACGATCGAGGTCGAAGGAATCCGCTTCACCATCCAGCGGGCGACGCCGCAGGTGATCCAGGAAGTGCAGATTCGCTGGTAGGGGGCAGGGGGCCGTGCTGGTGCTGCTATCGCCGCCAGAAGGCGGGCATCAGCAGCACCAGCAGCGTGAAGATCTCGAGGCGGCCGAGCAGCATGGCCCACGTACAGATCCACGTCTGGAAGTCGCTGAGCACGGCGTAGGTCGTCGCCGGTCCGACGAGGTTGAGGCCGGGGCCGGTGTTGTTGATGCAGGCGACGACGGCGGAAAAGGCGGTGATGACGTCGAGCCGCGTGGCGACCATCAGCAGCGTCAGCGAGACGATCGACACGACGTAGATGAAGAGGAAGCCGAGGATCGAGTGCAGCACGTGGTCGGGAACGATGCTCGTCCCGAAGCGCACGCTCTGCAGGCCGTGTGGGTGCATCGCCCGCATCAGCTCGCGGAACACCTGTTTGTAGAGGATCACCGCGCGCATCATCTTGATGCCGCCACCGGCCGATCCCGAGCAGGCGACGAAACTGCCGAGGAAGAGGATCCACAACTGTGCGAACAGCGGCCACTGCGCATAATCGGTGGTGGCGAAGCCGAGCGAGGTGGCGAGCGATACCGAGTGGAAGGCGACGTAGCGGAAGGTGGTCAGGAAATCCTCGTAGATGCCGTCGGGCATCAGGTAGAGGGTCAGCGCGAGACTGCTGAAGGCGAGGAAGCCGAGGAAATAGTGTGCCTCGACATCGAAGCGGTAGACGCGCAGCGAGCGCTTCGACAGGGCGAGAAAGTGCGTGCTGTAGTTGATGCCGGCGAGCAGCGCGAAGAAGGTGACGACGATCTCGATCTCGAGGCTGTCGAAATGGCCGAGGCTGGCGTCCTTGGTCGAGAAGCCGCCCAGGCCCATGACCGAGAAGGCGTGCATCATCGCATCCCAGGGGCTCATCCCTGCGTGGTAGAGGCTGATGCCGCAGGCCGTCGTCAGGATCACGTACACCACCCACAGACCCTTGGCGGTTTCGGTCAGACGCGGGGTGATCTTGCTGTCCTTCATCGGCCCCGGCGTTTCTGCCTTGAGCATGCTGCGACCGCCGAAGCCGAGCAGCGGCAGGATCGCCACCGCCAGGACGACGACGCCGAGACCGCCGACCCAGTGCATGAAGGTGCGCCAGAAATTGATCGACAGCGGCAGGTGGTCGAGTCCCGAAAGCACCGTCGCCCCGGTCGCCGTCAGTCCCGAAACGGCCTCGAAATAGGCGTCGGTCCACGACAGCCCGTCGATGTGCAGGTAGAGCGGCAGCGCGCCGAAGGCCGGCAGCAGCGACCAGATCAGCGCCACCAGCAGGAAGCTCTCGCGCACGCGCATGTCACGCTTGTGGTGGCGCACGGAGAACGTCAGCGCGGCGCCGACGGCGACGGTGATCAGGACGGCTTCGTCGTAGGCGCTGTGCGCGCCGTCGGCGGTCAGCCAGGAGAGGCTGAGCGGTACCAGCATCAGCCCGCCGAAGCCAACGATCAGGATGCCGAGAATGTAGATTACGGGTGCGAAGCGGTCGATCATGCGGGCCTTGCCTGCGGCGAAAAACCGGTCCGGGTGCGGGGCGTGGGATCGGCGGCGTGGCGACCGGACCTGGGCGCGCGGCCGCCCGCGGCACGTCGCGCCGTGCCGCCGCGTGGCGCTCGTTGCCGCAGGTCCCCGGCGCCCTGGCCCGGTCGATGATGCGGACATGAGTATCGCCTTTCCTGGGCGCAGCCGTCAATCACGATTACCGCTGCCGACGCGCTGCAGTGGCCCTCGGCCACTCGGGCCGGCGGCGCACGGCCATGCCAGGGTGATTTGACCTGCAAGTCTTGCCGCCGCCGGCGATCTCGGGCATGATTCCGGCCCATGGTGAAGACGACTGATCCCGACCCGTTTCCTGCAGCCGATGTTCACCGTCGCCGGTTCGCCGCTTGCTTGGTTCGCCGCCGCTCGCTGACGGCCGTGCCGGCCTAGGATGCGTCTCGGCTCGCTCATCCGCGTCATCCGCGAGCTGCTGCACGAAGCAGCCCGCGATCTCGCGCCGACGCTGATCGTCGTCCTCATCTTCCAGGTTTTCTTCATCCAGCGCATGCCCGACAGCCCGGCGGCGCTGGTCGGTGGTTTTGCCGTCGTCCTGCTTGGCCTGGCGCTGTTCGTCAAAGGGCTGGACGCGGCGATCTTTCCCGCCGGCGAGACGATGGCCTTCGATTTTGCGCGGCGCGGATCCTTCCTCTGGCTGATGTTCTTCGCCTTCTGCGTCAGCTTCGCCTCGGTCGCCGCCGAGCCGGCGCTGATGGCGGTCGCCTACAAGGCCGAGGCGGTGTCGGGCGGCAGCATGGGCGCGCTGACGCTGCGCATGGTGGCGGCGCTCGGCGTCGGCCTGGCGGTCGTCGTCGGCGTCTGGCGCATCGTCCTCGGTCACTCGATCGGCAACTACCTGATTCCCGGCTATCTGGTGGTCATCGTGTTGACGGCCTTCTCGCCGCCGCAACTGGTCGGTCTGGCTTTCGATTCCGGCGGCGTCGTCGCCTCGACCGTCACCGCGCCGCTGCTGACCGCTCTCGGCGTCGGCCTGGCGACCAGCATCCGCGGCCGCAACCCGATGCTCGACGGTTTCGGCCTGATCGCCTTCGGCGCGCTGGCGCCGATGATCATCATCCAGCTCTACGGCATCGTCTTCTTCGTCCCCGCCGCGGCGGGCAGCGCGGTGCTGCTGCTGCCGAGCGACGACCAGCACCAGTACGCCGCGCTCGAGATGCTGCTCGACTTCCTGATCATGGTCCGTAACCTGCTGCCGATCATCGCCGTCGTCCTGTTCTCGAGCTTCGTCATCCTGCGCCGGCCGCTGGCCGATCCGCGGGGGCTGGCGGTGGGCATGGTGCTGGTGGCGGTCGGCCTGTTCATGTTCGACGAGGGTCTGCAGGTCGGGCTCTTCCCGCTCGGCGACGAGATGACCAACGGCCTGATGCGCGACGGGGTGGCGATGTGGGTGCTCTACCTCTACGGCTTCCTGATCGGTTTTGCAACGACGATGGCCGAACCGGCGCTGATCGCGCTGTCGATCAAGGCCGACGAGGTCAGTCTCGGACAGTTGAAGGGCTTCTGGTTGCGCACCCTGGTGTCGATCGGCGTCGGTATCGGCATCGTCATTGGCTGCGCGCGCATCGTCGATGGCACCAACATTGCCTACTGGCTGATTCCCGGCTACCTCCTCGTGCTGCTGATGACGCGCTTCGCACCCAAGTTCATCATCCCGATCGCCTACGACTGCGGCGGCGTGACGACCTCGACGGTGACCGTGCCGCTGGTCACCGCACTCGGCGTCGGGCTGGCCGAGCGCACGCCGGGGCGCGACCCGATGATCGACGGCTTCGGGCTGATCGCCTTTGCCTCGCTGCTGCCGATGATCATCGTCATGTCTTACGGCATGCTCGCCGGCTGGCTGCAGCGTGCCGCGAAACCTGCCAAGGAGTAAACACGATGAAGTTTTCCGCCGTCGTACTGATCGTTCCCGACGAAGACGAGAACCGCGCGGTCGATATCCTCAAGGAAGCCGGCGCCACCGGCATCACCATCCTCAAGGGCAAGGGGCTGCGGCACAACGAGCGCAAGACCTTCCTCGGCCTCGGGCTCGAGCGCAAGGAGTCGCTGCTGCTCTGCGTCGTCGAGAAGCAACTCGCGATGCGCATCCTGCGCGCCGTCAAGATGCAGATGAAGATGGACCTGCCGGGCGGCGGACTGGCTTTCTCGCTGCCGCTGGGCAGCGTCGTCGGCATCGGCCTGGCGCAGATGCAGGCCTTCCGGCGCGAAGTCGAGGAGGGTCTGTGAGCGGCGGAAGCCGGTCCGCGTTTGTCCCTGCCTGCCCGATCATTGATTGAAGGAGTCCCTGCCATGCTGGTTGCCGGAATCATGAAGAAGAAGGTCGTCACCATCAGCCCGATGGCGACCGTCCGCGACGCGCTGATGATGATGAAGGAGCGCGGCGTCAAGTCGCTGGTCGTCGAGAAGCGCCACTCGGGCGATGCCTACGGGCTGATCTCCTATCGTGACGTGGCGCGGGCGGTGATCGCCGAAGACGGCGACATCGACCTGCTCAACGTTTACGATATCGCCCAGAAGCCGGCGCTGCAGGTGTCGCAGCACCTCGATGTGCGCTATCTGGCGCGCCTGATGATCCAGTATTCGGTGAAGAGCGTGCTGGTGATCGACAACAACGAACTCGAGGGTTTCGTCTCCGATACCGACGTCGTCAGCAGCCTGATCGACCGCGCGGTCGGCGGGCGCTAGTCGCGCGAGGCATCATGGAGAAGCTCGTCCACCGCTACTCGGCCTTCTTCCCACGCTGGTGCCAGGCCTTCGGTGACCACGCTCCGGATCCGTTTGGCGAGGCGCGCGCCGTCGAGTGGCTGGTGGGCGCCGACAGCGTCGGCGTCATCGTCCTGCCCGAGGTGCGGCACTGGTTGATGCGTGAGCTGCTCGCCGAGAAGCGTCCGGAGGTCGAGTTCAGGCCACGTTCGATCCGTCTCAACCAGCGCAGTTACGACGAGGGCTGGGTGCTGGCGACCAGCGGTTATTCGGCGCTGCGCGAACTGCTGCTCGGCTGCGACGAGGCGCACATGTTCCTCACCTACCACCTGATCTACCCGCCGGGAACGCGGATCATCACCGTCTCCAGCAAGCCGCCGCTGGGGCTGCTGTATCGCGAGATGGAGCCGCTGACGGTGGTCGTCAGCGCGTAGGACGGGGAACGCCGCCGGCCGGGCGGAATCCGCGACTTCCTGCTGCTGTTCGAAGACCGGATCAAGGACTTGGCGGTCGGGCTTCATGGCCACCGTAGCGTCATCGGCCGCCGTCCGCGGCGTCGCAGAGAGCTTGCTTTCCAGCTCGGTTGCCAACACACTCATGCACCTGAGCGGGCCACCCTTGGCGAGGGTGCCCTGAATCACGCCTGGCCGGCCTATCAGACCGCGGCGGAGTGGTTCGGAAGATGGGGTTTCTGGGGAAAGGTGCACGGAGTGTTGGCTGAATTTGCGCTTGCGCTGCTGATGGCTGCCGCCGCGGGGGCGATGTCGTTGTGGCTGCGCCAGGCGGTGCTGATCGCCTGCATCGTCATCGGCCTCGTCGCCTGCCGTGCTCGGTGTCGTCACGGCGCATGACCAGATCGACCTGCTCGCCCAAGTTGGCGTGGCAGTGCTGCTGTTCGTCTTCGGTCTCAAGCTCGACCTGCAACATGTTCGCCATGTCGGTCCGGTCGCGCTGGCCACCGGTCTCGGGCAACTGGCCTTCACCATCGTCATCGGCTTCCTCATCATCCTGGCGCTCGGGAGGGGTTGGGCCGGCGGTCGTGCTGTCGTTGTTCGTCCTGATCGGCAACCCGCTGATCGTCATGGCCATCACGGGGTACATGGGGTATCGCAGGCGTACCGCGTTTCTCTGTGGTCTGACGGTCGCCCAGGTCAGCGAGTTTTCGATCATCTTCGTCGCCATGGGGACCTCGCTCGGTCACGCCGACAGTGGTACGCTGTGGCTGACGACGCTCGTCGGGCTGATCACCATCGCATTGTCAACCTACATGATCCTCTACTCCGAACCGCTCTACGTGAAGCTGGGTCCCCGGCTCGTTGCCTTCGAGCGCAAGCGTCCTCACCGGAAACTGGCCGTGGCGGCGGAGCGTCACGATCTGCGGGAGGCCGACGTCATCGTGGTCGGCCTCGGGCGTTGTGGCAGCCGCTTGGCTCTTGGCCTCAAGGAAGCCGAGCTCACGGTGCTCGGCGTCGAGTTCGATCCCAAAGTGGCGCACGCCCTGCGACGACAGGGTCTGCCGGTGCGCTACGGTGACGGCATTGCCGCCGAGTTCCTCGAAAGCCTGCCGCTCAAGGACACGCGCTGGGTAGTCAGCACGCTGCCGGACATGGCCTCGAACCGGGATCTGCTGCGCGGACTGCGGGAGCTGCATTTCACCGGCGAAGTGGCGATCGTCGCCCGCGAGGATTTCGACGGCGCTGTCTTGAAGAGGATGGGCGCGCCGACCATCCTGTATCCGATGCGCAACGCCGTTGATTTTGCGGTCGAGACCCTGGCCTCGATCATCCGCTATGACGGCGCGGCCAAGTGAGGGACGACCGACGCATCGCATCCCGGCCTGCAAGCGCAGCGAGCGGGTAGACCACCCATGGATCATCTGATTCAGATCATTCTCCTTCTGGGCGTGACCGTGGCGATCATGGTCGCCTTTCAGCGGCTGCATATTCCCTCCAGCCTTGGTTACCTGCTGGTCGGGCTGATCCTTGGGCCGCATACGGCCGGCCCGACGGTGCATGTCCCGGAATTCAAGGTGCTGGCCGAGTTTGGCGTGGTCTTCCTGCTGTTCTCGATCGGACTCAACTACTCGCTGCCGCAACTGCATGCGATGCGTCATCAGATCCTGGGCCTCGGTACCGCGCAGGTTGCATTGACCACGGCTGCCGTAGCCACGTTGCTGTGGCTGGCTGGCCTGAGCCCGGCGGTGGCCTTCGTCATCGGCGCCGTCTTCGCGCAGTCCTCGTCCACCATCATCGGCCGGCAACTGGCCGAACAGGGCGAGGACGCCTCGCGGCACGGGCGGCTCGGACTGGCGATTTCGGTGTTCCAGGACGTCACCGCCGTGCCGTTCCTGATCCTGATTCCCGTTCTCGGCGCCGCCACCGGCATGAACGCGCTCGCCGGCGAACTCGGCATGGCCATGGCCAAGGCCGTGCTGGCGTTCGCCCTGGTCTTCTATGCGGTGCGCTGGGCCTTGCGGCCACTCTTCCACATGGTCGCCGAGCGGCGCTCCGCCGAGCTGTTCACCCTTACGGTATTGCTGGTCGTGCTGGCGGCTGCCTGGACGACCAGCAGCCTCGGTCTGTCGCTCGCCTTTGGCGCCTTTCTGGCGGGCATGATGCTTGGCGAGACCGAGTTCCGTCACCAGGTGGAATCCAGCATTCGTCCGTTTCGCGATGTGCTGCTCGGCCTGTTCTTCGTTGGCATCGGCATGCTGTTCGACCCGGCTACGCTGCCCCGGATCTGGCATTGGGCGCTGCTGGGCGCCTTTCTGCTGCTCTTCAGCAAGATCGTCGTTGTCGCCGTGATCGTGCGCCGCAGCGGCATCGACGCGCTCGTCGCCTGGCGAACCGCCCTGCTGCTGGCGGTCGGGGGCGAGTTTGGCTTCGCGCTGCTCGCCATTGCGCTCGATGCCGGCGTGATCGATCAGGAGATCGGCCAGATCGTGCTGACCGCCGTCCTCTTCTCGATGATCGCGGGTGTCCTCCTGATCCGCTACAACGAGGCGATTGCCGTCCGCCTGGTCAGGCCAGCCGCCGAGGCTCCCCCGCTGGCGGAGCGGCTTGCCGGTCTGCCAGCGCCTCAGGTGCTGATCGGCGGCTACGGCCGGGTTGGCCACACCATCGCCGTACTACTGAAGTCGAGCGGCGTCGATTTCGTGGCCTTCGACACCGATCCAAAGCGGGTACAGCAAGGGCAGGCCGACGGGCATGCGGTGCTTTACGGCGACGTTGCCGATCCGGAACTGCTCGCCGCGGCCAGGGCCGAACGTGCCAGTCTGGCCATCGTCACCGTCGACTCCCACGTCATCGCCTTGCGCGCGATAGCGGCGCTGCGTCGGCATTGTCCGCAGTTGCCGGTGATCGCGCGTGCCCGCGACCTGGAAGCCAGTTCGGCGTTGGTCAACGCCGGCGCGATCCATGCCTATCCCGAGGCGATCGAATCCAGCCTGCGTCTTGGCGCGACCGCCTTGCGGATGTTGCGGATTCCCACCGTCGATATCGACCTGATGCTGCAGGACATACGTGACTGGGACTACCAGCCCGTGATTGAAACCCCAGTGGAGGAGGATGCCAAATGACAGGCGCCAAGACGATTCTCGTCGCCACCGATCTTTCCGCGCCGGCCCGGCATGCCGTCGAGCGCGCCTTTCAGCTGGCTGCCAGCACCGGCAGTGAGCTTTACATTCTGCACGCAATGGAGCTGGAGGCCCTCGACAGCCTGCGCGAGATGTTGGGGGACGATGTGTTCGCGGTGCGGGCAGCCGTGAACAGCGACGCCCGCACGCGCCTCGACGAGCTGACCAGCGATGCAGCGATCCGTCGTGGCATCGCTGCGCGCACGTGCATCGCCGAGGGGAACCCGATCGCCACGATCGTTGCCGAGGCTGACGCGCTGGATGCGTGTCTGGTGGTGCTCGGGGCACGCGGCGAGTCTCTCCTGCGCCGCGCTTTACTCGGACCGACGGCAGCCCGCCTGCTGCGCAAGTCGTCGCGGCGGCCGGTACTGGTCGTGAAGATGGAACCGCACGAGGCATATCGCTGCGTCCTGGTTACCGTGGATTTTTCGCCGGTGTCGCTCAAGGCGGTCCGCCTGGCAAGGATCTGGGCGCCAAGAGCCGATCTGGTCTTGTTGCACGCGTTCGAATTACCTTACGAGGGCAAGCTGCGGCTCGCAGGTGTCGACGAGCAAGAGATCCGTCGGTATGTCACAAGCAGCAGCGAGAACCGCCGCGAACGCTTGCACGATCTGGCGGCTACCGCTGGATTGGCGCCAGGGGAGTATCGGGCCCGGGTCATCCATGGCGATCCTGCGCAGCAGATCATCGCCATGGAGCAGGAGCTTGCTACCGACCTGGTCGTCGTCGGCAAGCACGGCGCGCACGTCGTCGAGGAATTGCTGCTCGGTAGCGTGACCAAGCAAGTGCTGGCGGAATCGCAATGCGATGTGCTGGTCATTTGCGACCCGCGCGAGGCGCCTGACGAATCGCCATGACCGATCTGGCACTCATCCTGGGGGCCGTGCTGTTGGCAGCAGCGGGCGGCGAGGCGTTCCTCAGGTCCATCCTCGGCGCGGCACTCCATCTGCGCGTACCGAAGGTGGTCGTGGCCACGACACTGGCGGCCTTCGCCACCTCCAGCCCGGAGCTTACCGTGTCTACCGTCGCCGCGCTCGCCGGCCAGCCGGAGATCGGATTGGGCGATGCGCTGGGGAGCAACGTCGTCAATATCGCGCTGATCTTCGGTCTCGCCTTGCTCTATGGTGCCGTGCAGACCTCTCGGCAGGATTTCGGCCGCGACTTCTACCTTGCCCTTGCCGTCCCGGCGCTGAGCTTCTTCCTGATCTTGGACGGGCGGATCGAACGTGCCGAGGCGTTGCTGCTCTTGGCGGTATTCCTCGCTTGGCTGGTCTGGACCGTGCGCAGTGCTCTGCGCCAGCGAGCAGTGGCGGTAGATGTTGAGGCCAGCGAACTGTCTGCCGGCAAGAGCCTCCTGCTCGGTGCGCTCGGTCTCGGCGCGCTGATCGCTGCCGGTCGCCTGTTCGTCAGCGGAGCCACGGGTCTCGCGGCCGCCTTTGCCGTCGACACGTACGTGATCGGGGCGATCCTGGTGGCAATCGGCACCTCTCTGCCAGAGCTGGTGACGGTGATCCTGTCACGCCTGCGCGGCCACGACGATGTCGGCGTCGGCACGTTGATCGGCAGCAACCTGTTCAACGGGCTGGCCATCGTTGGCGTAGCGGGCACGTTGCATCCGATCGCAGCGCCAATGAGCGAGGTGGCGCTGACGCTCGCCTGCGGCATCGTCGCACTGCTGCTCCTGCTGCCCAACCGCAGCGGCCTGATCGTGCGTCGCCGCGGTTTCCTCTTGTTGCTGCTCTATGTCGGCTTTGTCTGGGCGACGCTCACTTCCTGATCTCGGTCGTCATGTCTCTTGATCGGGATCCTGCTCGATGCCGCAGTCCTGGCTGGCGCCACAGGCGGCGATCGCATCGATGTCGGCGTGTGTACCCATGGCAATGTTGCGCATAGGAGCCTTGCCAGCCCACCCGTCTGTCGGCCTTTCTTACACGGTGCTCCCGGTCGAAAGCAGGCGGTCCTGCTTTAATGATTGTTTTCAGTTTGGCACGAATCGTGCTTTATAGTCACTGAAGCTGTTTGCCGCTCGCAGTCGGTGTCTCGGCCCCTTGCGGGATCGGGCCGCCAGCCAAGGCTGCGGGTGCGGCCCGGCCAGGCGATTCCCGCTGGGACCGTCGGCAGCCGGTGCCGCCACGGGCGAATGCAGCAAGCGAAGGCGGGCCTTTCGGCGGCCATCGACAGCGAGCCCCCCCCGCTTGTCGAAGCGGTTTGCCGGAAGGCCGCCTCCTCGCGTGCCTTGCACGGGCTATTGCTTGATCGCCTTGATGTCGCCGGGCGCCCGCAGCCCAAGCGTGTAGCCCAGCGAAACATGATGGAAACGCCAGACCGTCCGGTCGGTGTGAACGGCGACGCCGAAGGGGATCGTCTGCCCGGGCGTGAGCGTCAGATCGCCCTCGCCACCGCTCAGCCGGCGTGTGAACGTGACGGTGTAGATGCCATCGCGGAGTTCGCCTTCGGCCTTGGTCAGTGCCTTGCCTCCCTTGTTGACGCGTTCGCCAGCGACATGGCCGTCGACCTGCGTCGCGCCCTTGCCCGTCTCGCCGCTTTTCCACTGGATGTAGTCGTAGAAGACGCCGCCGGGAAGGTCGCCGTGCTCGACGTATTTCTTCTTCTTCGGGTCGGCACCCGGCATCGAGCGCACGTCCGCATGGCAAGCCAGCCAGCAGCCGTGCTGCGTTGCGTGTTCGATCTGCGGGCTGGCGAACATGATCGCTGCCTTGACCTCGTGTTTTGGCGCTGCTTCCTCGCGCTGGGCAGCGACCGCTTCATCGGCCGGTGCCTTGAAAGTCAGGCGCAGGTAGAGGTTTTCGTCGTCGAACGCGGCCTGGACGGAAACCGGAAAGATCATCGTTTTCGGTGCGCCCACGGGTTCGAGTTCCGTGCTCGCCAGTCGCTTGAGGTCGAGATCGAGACCGTTCCTGGTTTCGTGGCAGGCGACGCAGCTTTCCCCCTTGGTCAGGCCGGTGCGTCCGCTATGGCTGGAGCGGAAGAGCGTCGGCTGCGCGCCCTCGCCGCCGCTGCCATCCGATCTTCAGGATGCAAGCCAGCAGCATCCTGGCGTTCCCCGCCGGTCAGGCGGCAGCAGATGGCTTGGACGGACGAATCAGGCTCTCGGCAGGAATGCTGAATCTGTCGTGCAGCCGCCAGATCATGTTGAGCGTCAAAGGACGCTTGCGGGCGAGGATTTCATAGACCCGGTTCAAGCGACCAATGGCTCAGACAACCTGATCTCACGGATTTTGCGAAGTACCGAGTTGCAGGATCAAG
>ERZ761602.6638-NODE-6638-length-12803-cov-35.417791_pt1 | contig 12803 bp, 9 predicted proteins | sample MGYA00512165_ERZ761602 | MGnify/ENA primary metagenome ERZ761602 (study PRJEB28899, sample SAMN02445085) | bioreactor sludge metagenome | biome: EBPR sludge; isolation source: Thorneside wastewater treatment plant | place: Australia: Brisbane, Thorneside...
CTGATACTCAAGGAAAGCCTCCTCAATTCACCCCTAATCTAGGAAAGACCCTTACCATCTGAAGGCATTCGTTCGAGATGTCCCGACATATCCCAATCCTGACGAGAAGGAAAGTGGACGTGGAATCACGCGTCAGCGCTGTAGCCGACCTCACTGAGGTCGGTTCGGACGTCCCATCGACGCTCGACCGGGGTCAATGACCCCGGCTGCAGATCCACTCCGAAGGACGCGGCAGCTTCAACTCTCACACCCCCAGCAGCATGCGCTCGGGATTTTCGAGGCACTGCTTCACGCGCACGAGGAAGGTCACGGCCTCCTTGCCGTCGACGAGGCGGTGGTCGTAGCTGAGGGCGAGATACATCATCGGACGGATCACGACCTGGCCATCGACGGCGACGGGGCGCTGCTGGATGCTGTGCATTCCGAGGATGCCGGATTGCGGGGGATTGAGGATGGGCGTGCTGAGCAGCGAACCGTAGATGCCCCCGTTGGTGATGGTGAAGACGCCCCCTTGCAGGTCGGTCAGGGAGAGCTTGCCCTCGCGGGCCTTGTTCGCATAATCGACGATGTCCTTCTCGATCCCGGCGAAGCTCTTCTGGTCGCAGTCGCGGATCACGGGGACGAACAGCCCCTTTTCGGTGCCCACGGCCACACCGATGTCGTAGAAGTGGTTCTCCACGATCTCGTCCCCCTCGATGCGGGCGTTCACCGCCGGGACGGACCGGAGGGCCTCGACGACGGCTTTGACGAAGAAAGACATGAACCCGAGCTTCACCCCGTGGCGGGCGGTGAAATCGTCCTGAAGGCGCTTGCGCAGGTCCATCGCCGCGCTCATGTCGCACTCGTTGAAGGTGGTGAGGATGGCGGCTTCGTGCTGGGCGTTGACGAGGTGGGTCGCGATCTTACGGCGCAGGGGCGACATCTTCCGGCGGGTGCTGCGCTTTTCGCCCGCGACGGCGGGGGCGGCGGCGGGTTCGGCTGATTCCGGGGCGGGCGCGGAAGCTCCGAGGACGTCGGCCTTGGTGATCTTGCCTCCGGCCCCGGTGCCGCTGACGCGGGAGAGGTCGATCCCCTCCCCTTCGGCGATCTTCTTGGCCACAGGGGTTGCCTTGACTTGGGCAGCGGATTCGGGCGTGGGCTCGGCGGGTTTCGCCTCGGCGGCGGGAGCTTCTGAGGACGCGGCGGGGGCTTCGCCCTCCTCGATGCGAGCGACGGGGGCGCCGATGGCCAGTTCGTCGCCGACGGCGGCGAGGTGGCGCAGAACGCCGTCGCGGTCAGACTCCAGTTCGGTCGAGATCTTGTCGGTCTCGATCGTCAGGATGACCTCCCCGGCCCTGACATAATCACCGTCGGCCTTGTGCCAGGTGCCCAGGGTGGCCGAGGCGATGGATTCGCCAACGGAGGGGATTTTGATCTCGTGCGCCATGTTCGGACTCGTTGTTCGGATGAAAGAAGAATGGAAAGGGAAAAGGGAAAGTCACGCGGAAAAAACGCCGCGCCGGCCCCGGACGGCCTCTTCCGGGCGGGTCATTTGCTGAAAGCCTCCTCAAGGAGCCGGTATTGCTCGTTCTTGTGGATGGCCTTCGACCCGCTGGAGGGGCTGGAGGCGGTGTCGCGCCCGGCGTAGCGCACGCGGCGTTCGGTGAGCTTCTGCAGACGCGGCCCCACGTAGGTCCACGCGCCCATGTTGAGGGGCTCCTCCTGGCACCAGACCCATTTCGTCGCGTTCGGGTAACGGGCCGCGATCTCGGTGACTTTGTTGTGGTGGAAGGGGTAGATCTGCTCCAGCCGGATGATGGCGGCGTTGCCGATCTCGTGCTTGCGGCGGTAGTCGAGGAGGTCGTAGTAGACCTTGCCGGAGCAGAAGACGAGGCGGCTGATGCGCTCGGCGGGGCCGCGCTCGTCGGCGGTGTCGTCGAGGACTTCCTCGAAATGGGTGCCCTCGGCGAAGTCCTCGATGCGGGAGACGCAGGAGTGGTGGGTGAGCAGGCTCTTCGGCGTCATGATGACGAGCGGCTTCACGAAGTCGCGCTTCATCTGCCGCCGCAGGACGTGGAAGTACTGGGCCGGGGTGGTCAGGTTGCAGACCTGCATGTTGCAGCCGGCGCAGAGCTGGAGGAAGCGCTCAAGACGGGCGCTGCTGTGCTCGGGCCCCTGGCCCTCGTAGCCGTGCGGCAGGAGCATGACGAGGTGGCTGGCGCGGCCCCACTTCGACTCGGCCGAGGAGATGAACTGGTCGATGATGACCTGGGCACCGTTGGCGAAGTCACCGAACTGCGCCTCCCACAGGACGAGGGCGTCGGACGCGTCGAGGGAGTAGCCGTATTCGAAGCCGAGCACGGCGAACTCGGAAAGGTGGCTGTTGTAGACCCAGAGCTTGGCCTTTTGCCCCGACTCAAGGTGGTTCAGCGGGGTGTATCGCTGCCGGGTCTCGGGATCGTAAAGGACGGCGTGGCGGTGGCTGAAGGTGCCGCGACGGCAGTCCTGCCCGGAGAGCCGGACCGCGATCCCCTCGCGGATCAGCGAACCGAAGGCGAGGGCCTCGCCGAAGGCCCAGTTGATGCCTTGGCCGGACTGGATCGCCTCGCGTCGCGGCTTGAGGAAGCGCGACTCCAGCTTCTGGTTCACCTTCACCGTTCCGGGCACCTCCGAAAGGCGGCGGCCGATGGTGCGCAGGATCTCCGCATCGACACCAGTGGCGGCGGGCTCGTGCGAATAATCGGGCTGGGCGGGCGGGGCGGCTTCACCGAGGGTGTGGTCCTCGCCACGCGCCACCGCCTCCTGCAATTCGGCGAATTCGCTGTCCAGCTTGGCCTGGTATTCCCCCTCGATGGCGTCGGCTTCCGCCCCGGTGAGGTCGCCGGACTCGACGAGCTGACGGCGGAAGATGGCGAGGGGCGTGTCGTGCTGGCCGATCTCGCGGTAGGTCTTGGGCAAGGTGAAAGCGGGCTCGTCGCCCTCGTTGTGCCCGTGGCGGCGGTAGCAGACGATGTCGATGACGACGTCGCGTCCGTAGCGCTGGCGGAATTCGAGGGCCAGCTCGACGGCATGGAGTACCTCCAAGGGCGAGTCGCCGTTCACATGGAAGACGGGGGCCTCGATCATCTTCGCCACGTCGGTGCAGTAGGCGGAGGAGCGCGCGTCCTTCGGCGTCGTGGTGAAGCCGATCTGGTTGTTCACGACGAGGTGGATGGTGCCTCCGGTGCGGTAGCCGAGGAGCTGGGAGAGGTTCAGCGTCTCCGCGACGCTGCCCTGCCCCGCGAAAGCGGCGTCGCCGTGGATCAGCACGGGCAGGACGCTGTCCCGCTCGACGAAGGAGTCGCGCCGCTGCGGATCGCGGGCGCGCTGGCGGGCGCGGGCTTTGCCCTCGACGACGGGGCTGACGGCTTCGAGGTGGCTGGGGTTCGCGGCCAAGTGGATCCTGACCCGCTTCCCGTCGATCTCCTGGTAGGACTCGAAACCGAGGTGGTATTTCACGTCGCCGTCCCCGGCCACGAGGTTCGGCACGTAGTTGTCGGAGAACTCGTAGAGCAGCGTGGTGAGCGGCTTGCGCAGCAGGTTCGCGAGGACGTTGAGTCGGCCCCGGTGGGCCATGCCCATGACCATCTCGCCGATGTCGTGCGCGGGGAACATCCGCACCAGCCCGTTGAGCGCGACCATGAGGGCGTCGCCGCCTTCGAGGGAGAAGCGCTTCTGCCCGACGTATTTCCGGTGGAGGAACTTCTCGAAAAGCTCGGCCTCGGCGAGCCACTGGAGGGCGAACTTCTTCTTCTCCAGCGGGGGCTCGGGGCGGTCGATGCGGGACTCGATGCGCTTGAGGAGCCAGTTGCGCACGTCCGGCGTCTGGATGTGCATGATCTCGAAACCGATCTTGCCGCAATAGGTGCGGCGGAGGCGGTCCACCAGCTCGCGCAGCTTCATGCGCCGGCCTTTTTCGTAAAGCTCGGTCGAGACCTCCTCGTCGAACTGCGAGGGGTCGAGGCCGAGGTGCTCAAGGCTCAGGAGGGGCTGGACGGGCGGCTCGTCTTCGAGCGGGTCGAGCCAGGCGGCGGTGTGGCCGAGGGTGCGGAAGGCGTTGATCAGGGTGACGATCCTCGCGTGGGTGGCGAGGTCGGCGGCACCCGCCCCGGCCGGAGTCGCGTCGGCGCGTCCTCGGGGAGGCGCGGGTTGGGCCATGCCCAATTCGAATCCTTCGAAGAACATGGCCCAATTCTGGTCCACGGACAGGGGGTCTCTCTTCCAGTCGGCGTATTTCTGGTCGATCAAATCGACGTTCGCCCGGGCGGAAATGGCATGGCTCATTGAATAGCGTTCGGAAAACTCGCGCTCAAAAAGGGCAAAGTCGCTTCAATCTGCGCGACTTGCTAGGGGAAAATTGCGGGAATTTCGATTTGGTTCTCCTTGGTCCTTGGCCCCTTGGCGACCTCAATAGCGATCCAAACCAAAAGGCCAAGGACGATGTTGACATTCCGGCAATCTCCGTTTAAGTGCGCCCTTCACCCGAATTTCCCGCCATGGCAGTCCCCAAACGCAAAACCTCCAAAATGAAGAAGCGCCTCCGCCGCAGCGGCCAGCGGTGGCATGCCCGCAAGCTCAACGTGTGCTCCGAGTGCGGCAGCGCTGCCCCCTCCCACACCGCTTGCCCGAGCTGCGGCTACTACAAAGGCCGCCAAGTGCTGGTCGTCGACGAGCTTTGATACGAAGGCACTCCCGTCATTTCCCCACCGTTGCAAAGTCACCTCAGCCGAGGTGACTTTGCGCTTTTCGGGGTTGCATGTTGCCTCGGCCTGTTCCTCAATAGCGGCCTGATTCACGGATGAGAATCGCTCTGGATGTGATGGGGGGCGACAAGGCCCCCGAAGCCATCGTGGAGGGCGCGGTCGAGGCCCTCCAGGCGCACGGTCGCGACTTGGAGAAACTCTATCTCGTCGGCGAGGAGTCGATCGTGAAGGCCCAGTTAGACCGCCTCTCCTGCCCGCTCGGGAAAATCGAGATCGTCCACGCTTCCGAGATCGTGACCATGCACGACTCGGCCGTGAAATCGGTGCGGCAGAAAAAGGACTCCTCCATCAGCGTCGCCGTCGATCTGGTGAAGCGCGGCGACGCCTCCGCCGTGGTCAGCGCCGGGAACACCGGGGCCGCCGTGGCCGCCGCGACGATCAAGTGGCGCCACATCCCCGGCGTCGAGCGATCCGGCATCGCCTCGCCCCTGCCGAGCGAGCACGGCCCCTGCAACATCATGGACGCCGGGGCCAACGTCGATGCGAAGCCCTCCCACCTGCTCGGCTACGCCATCATGGGCAGCGTCTACGCCCGCCACGTCCAAGGCAAGGAGAAGCCCGTCGTCGGCCTCATGTCCGTGGGCGAGGAGGACTCGAAGGGCACCGACTTCACCCGCGAGGTCTTCGAACTGCTCCGGGCCACGGACCTGAATTTCCGCGGCAACGTCGAGGGCCACGACTTGTTCGAAGGCAAGATCGACGTCGTGGTTTGCGACGGCTTCGTCGGCAACGTCATCCTGAAATCCTGCGAGGCCACGGCCAAGGCCATGTTCAAGTGGCTGAAGCAGGAGATCAACGCCAGCCCCGTCCGCAAGATGGGCGCCTACATCGCCAAGGACGCCTTCCACGCCGTCCGCGAGCGCGGCAACTACGAGACCTACGGCGGCAGCCCCCTGCTCGGCGTGAACGGCGTCTGCATCATCGGCCACGGCTCCAGCTCCCCCCGCGCGGTGAACAACGCCATCCGCGTCGCCCTCGAATCGGTGAAGCACCACGTCAACCCGCACATCGAAGAAGAGATGGACCGATACTCGGAACTCATTTATTGAATACCAAAGCCCGAAATCCGAAATCCGAAACCTCGACTTTAACTTGAGCCTCGAACCTGAAACTCCCCGATCCTGCCCCGTCCGCGTCGCCGGGACCGGCAGCTACCTGCCCGAGCGCGTCATGACGAACCATGAGCTGGAAGAGGCGGTCGATACCTCAGACGAGTGGATCACCTCGCGTACCGGCATCCGCGAACGGCGCATCGCGAAAGAGGGCGAGTTCACCAGCCACATGGCCAGCGAGGCGGCGCGGCGCGCCCTCGACCAGGCCGGCGTCGCCGCCATCGACATCGAGCTCATCATCGTCGCGACGATCACGCCCGACACCCTCACCCCCGCCACCGCCTGCTACGTGCAGCAGCAGATCGGTGCGTTCAAAGCCGTCGCCTTCGACGTCTCCGCCGCTTGCTCCGGCTTCCTCTACGCGATGGAGCTAGCCCGCCACTCCGTCGGCGCGGGAGCCTTCCGCAACGCCCTCATCATCGGGGCGGAGAAACTGAGCGCCTTCGTCGACTGGAACGACCGCAACACCTGCGTCCTCTTCGGCGACGGGGCCGGGGCCGCCGTGCTGCTGCCCTCGACCAACGGCGGCGGACGCATCCTCTCCTCCACCCTCGGCACCGACGGCGCCCAGGCCGAACTGCTCAACATCCCCGGCGGCGGCTCCGCCTGCCCCGCCCTGCCCGGCGCCGCCCCGGCGCGGCCCGCCGTGCTCTCCATGCAGGGGCGCGAGGTCTTCAAGCACGCCGTCAACGCCATGCGCCAAGCGGCCAACGACGCCATCGCGGCGGCGGGCCTGGGCATCGCCGACATCGACCTCATCATCCCCCACCAGGCGAACCTCCGCATCATCGACGCCATCGTGGAGCGGCTCGACTTCAACCGCGAGAACGTCTTCATCAACCTCGACAAATACGGCAACACCTCCGCCGCCGCCGTGGCCATCGCCCTCGACGAGGCACACCGCGAGGGCCGCGTGAAGCCGGGCGACCGCATCCTCCTCGTCGCCTTCGGAGCCGGCCTCACCTGGGCCAGCGCGGTGATCGAATGGTGAAAAAAGGCGAGCGAATGAGGGCCGCCCTTGTCAAAGCCCCCGTTGCGCGATGAATCCGCCTGCCGAAACGACCTTCCATCTGGCCCAGCCTTGGGCCTTGCTCCTGCTGCTCCTCATCCCGATCCTCGCCGTGATGAAGGCCCGCTCGGGCAACGAGGGCGCGGTCGTCTTCTCCTCGCTCCACATCCTCGACCGCCTCGGCCCGGTCGCTCGCGGACGTGCCGGGGGCTTCCGCCTCGCCAGCCTTTTCCTCGCCCTCGCCTGCCTCGCCTTCGCCCTCGCCCGGCCGCAGTGGATCAACAAGACGGAGGAGATCTCCGAGAGCGGCGTCGAACTGATCCTCGCCATCGACGTCTCGCGCTCCATGCAGGTCGAGGACTTCACCATCGAGGGCAGCCGCGCGAACCGCCTCCAAGCGGCGAAAAAGGTGACCCGCGACTTCATCCAGGGCCGCACCAGCGACCGCATCGGCATCCTCGCCTTCGCCGGCAGACCCTATCTGGCCAGCCCCCTGACCCTGTCGAAATCCTGGCTGGAGGGTCCCATGGGCCTCGGCCGCGTCCAGATCGGCCTCGTCGAGGACGGCACCGCGATCGGCTCGGCCATCGCCGCGGCCGCGAAGCGCCTCGACAAGCGCACCGCGAAGAGCAAGGTCGTCGTCCTCCTCACCGACGGGGTCAACAACGCCGGGAGGCTCTCCCCCGTCGAGGCGGCCAAGCTCGCGAAGACCCTCGGCGTCCGCGTCTACACCATCGCCGTCGGCACCTACGGCGACTACGTCGTGCAGACCCCCATGGGGCCGCAGCGGCTGAGGCAGGAATTCGACGAGGAGACCCTCAAGGAGATTGCCCGCATCGCCGACGGCGAGTATTTTCGCGCCCAGGACACCAAGGGGCTGGAGCGCATCTTCGCCCTCATCGACGAAATGGAGAAGACCGAGATCAAACGCCGCACCCGCGTCGAGAGCGAGGAATGGTTCCACTGGTTCGCCCTCGCCGGGCTCGGCTTCGGCTTCCTCACCATGCTCGGCGAGGAGACTTTCTGGAGGCGATTCCCATGAACGGACTGACTTTCGCGCATCCCGAATGGTTCTGGTGGGGCGGCATCCTCCTCCTGCCTCTGCTCGTGCTGCGCCTGCGCGCGCACCTGCGCTCCGCCCGCCAGCTCCCCGGCCTCGTCTCGCCCCGGCTCTCCCGCCGCCTCGTCAACGGGGCCGGCCAAGGGCGTCGCTGGACCGTCTTCGTCCTGCGCGCCCTCGCCCTCGTCTGCCTCTGCGCCGCCCTCGCGAAACCGCGCATGGGCTTCGAGGAGATCGAGACCGAGATCGACGCGCGCAACCTCCTCATCGCCATCGACACCTCGCGCAGCATGATGTCCGACGACCTCCCGCCGAACCGTCTCGCGCGGGCCAAGCTGGCGGCCAAGGACATCGTGCTGTCCCTGCCCGAGGACCGCATCGGCCTGATCGCCTTCGCCGGGAAACCCTTCCTCCAAGCCCCCCTCACCGTCGACCACGAGGCCATCATCGAGGCTATCGACCAACTCGACACCGAGATCATCCCGCGCGGCGGCACCAATCTGAGCGCCGCCGTCTCCCTCGCCTTGGAAACGGCGAACGAGGGGAAGCTCGGTCCCGCCGCCCTCGTCCTCTTCTCCGACGGTGAGGCCCTGGAAGGGCTGGAGGAAATCGAGAAGACCCGCGACCGCGCCGCCGAGGCCGGGCTTTCCCTACTCGCCGTCGGCGTCGGCACCCTCGAAGGCTCCATCATCCCCGAGGCCGACGAGGACGGCCAAGTCGTCCCCGGCGAATTCGTGAGGGACGAGAACGGCCAGGTCGTGCGCACCCGCCTCACGCCCGAGTCGCTCCAGGCTCTCGCCTCGAAAGGCGGCGCCTACATCCATCTCGGCGGCGCGGTCTCCCTCACCCAAGTCGTCCAGCAGATCCGCCATGGCATCGCCAGTTCGCGCGAGGATGGCGGAACCCGCCACCGCCCCATCGAGCGCTTCCTCTGGCCCCTCTCCGCCGCCTTCGCTCTGCTCGCCCTCTCCCATGTCGTGCCGCTGCTCTGGCCGAAGCCGGTCGCGGTGCGGCGGGCCACCACCAGGAAAGAGCGCCGCCGCCTCCCAGCGGCGACCGCCGTCCTCCTCCTGCTCGCCCTCCCCTCCCCGCTCCCCGCCACCGACCCTTTGGCCGGAGGCCACGCCGCCTTCGTCCGGGAGGACTACGCCGCCGCCCTCGCCGCCTACGAAAGCAGCCTCGGGGAAAAGCTCTCCGCCAAGGCGAAGGGCCGCCTCCAGATGGGCCTCGCCGCCGCCGCCTACCGCCTCGGCAACTTCGAGCGCGCCGCCGAGGCCTACGGGGCCGCCCTCGCCGAGGGTTCGCCCCGGCTGCGTGACGAAGTCCACTACAACCTCGGCAACACCCTCTTCCAGCGCGGCGAGACCGCCCTCCGGGCCGCCGCCTCCAAACCCGGCGACCCCGACCAAATGCAATCCCTCTCCGCCCCCGGCGAAGCGAGGGAACGGGCCATCCAAGATTGGGAGGGGGCGATCGAGCACTTCGAATCCTCCCTCGCCTTGGCTCCCGGCAATCCCCGCGCCGCCCACAATCGCGACTACGTGAAAAAACGGCTCGAAGAACTGAAACAGCAGAAGGAACAGGAAGAACAGGAGAAAGAGAAGCACGAGGAGAAGAAGGAAGAAGAAAAGGACGAGGAAAAAGAAGAGGAGGACAAGGAAGAAGACAAAGACGAAGAAGAGAAGAAGGAGGAAGAGAAGGATCAGGAGCAGGAGAAAAACCAAGACAATCCCTCGGACCAGAAGCAGAACGACTCGGGAGACGAAGGAAATCCGAAATCCGAAAATCCGAAATCCGAAGGGCAAAACCCCGACAAACCCGAGAATCCCGAGGGCCAGCCCGACGAGTCAGACGAGTCAGACAAGTCAGACAAGTCAGACAAGTCAGACAAATCCGACGAGTCCAACAACCCCGCCCCCCCGCAGGACGAAAAAGACGGGAAAGGCGACGAGCCTCCGAAACCGAATCCCGGCGAAACCCCGCCCCAAGAACCCGAAGCCCCCCAGGACGGCAAGCTCGAAGCGAACCCGGACCCAGCCCAGCCCCAGCAGACCCAGCCCAATCAAGCCAGCGCCGCCGAGGCGCAGCCCAACCCGCAGACCGGATACTCGCCCTCCGAGGCCCGCCAGCTCCTCGACGCCCTCGCCGACGAGACCGAAGTGCGCCCGCTCATCCCCCTGCCGGCGAAAGGCGAGAAATTCAAGAATTGGTAACTTGAGAAATCCGAAACTTCTCCCACCCGCCAGCGCTCCCCTTCCCATGCAATCTCGCCTTCGGATTTCGGATTTCGGATTTCGGATTTTCCTCCTCCTCCTCCCTCTCGCGGTCGCGGCGCAGACGCCCGACCCTTCCGCCCCGACCGACAACACCCTCACCGTGAACGTCCTCCGCGACCGCATCGGCATCGGCGAGATCGGCCAACTCTTCATCAAGCTCCGCAACGCCGAAGCCACCCTGCCCGAGCGCATCGACGCGACGGGATTGGAGATCCTCTTCTCCGGGCAGCAATCCTCCGTCAACATCGTCAACGGGGCGCAGAGCGTCGAGACCACCTATTTCTACCGCTTTCGCGGCAACGAGCCCGGCACCTACACCATTCCCGAGTTCGAAATCCGCCTCCGCACCCGCCAAGGCGAGAGCGTCGCGAAAACCCGCCCCCTCGTCGTCACCATCGCCGAGAACGAGCTTTCCGACAGCGCCCTCGACGCGACCAAGCCCTACTTCGGCAAACTCGAACTCAAACGCGACACCTTCTATGTGAACGAGCTCGTTCCCTTCACCCTCACCGCCTACGCCCGGGGCCGCAACGCCATCAACGACGTCGTCTCCGCCTCGCTGGAGCACGAGAGCTTCGTCATCAAAGGCTTCCGCGAAGTCCGCACCGACGGGGCCGAAGTCGGGAACAGCTACTACTCCTCCGCCGTGATCCCCTCCCATCTCTTCGCCCTCAAACCCGGCTCGCACCGCCTCGGGCCCGCCGAGATCGCCGTGCGTGTGATCGACTCCGGCTCGGGCTTCGGCGGTCTCTCCTCCTTCTTCCAGCGCACCGCCACCCGCGAGATGGTCACGAACACCGTCAACCTCACCGTGAAGGCCCTCCCCAGCGACGCCCCCGCAAGCTTCACCGGAGGCGTCGGCAGCTTCGAACTCACCGCGCAGCCCTCCACCACCTCCCTCGGCATCGGCGACCCCCTCACCATTGAGTTCGAGGTCTCCGGCATCGGCAACCTCCGCACCATGGGCGCCCCGGTCTTCACCGTCCCCCCGACTGGCATCTGGAAGACCTACGACGCCCGCAAAAAGCTCGAAGACGACGAGGACTCCGACGGATTCCGCGCCGGAAAGGTCCGCTTCTCCCAAGTCCTCATCCCCGAGGCCCGCACCGAGACCATCCCCGAGTTCCAGCTCAGCTATTTCGACCCGGCGAAAGAGCAATACGTCACCCTCAAAGCCGGGCCCTTCCCCGTCACCATCTCCCAATCGTCGTCGCCCTCCTCCTCCGCCTCCCCCGCGATCACCTTCCCCGCCGGAGGCGGCGACGCAGCCCCCGCCGCGCGGCGACCGGAACCCGCCTTCGCCGACGTCCTCCACATCCGCACCACCCCGCCCCGCTGGATCGCCGCCGACGGGATCGGGAAGACGCGAGCGTCCTTCTGGATCGTCCAGGCCCTCCTCTCCGCCGCCTTCTGCACCGTCGCCGGATTCGGCGCGACCCGCTGGTTCGCCGCCCTGAAACGCCGCCGCCTCACCCCTGTCCCCGAGATCTCCTTCTCCCGAGCCGTGAAACGCCTGCCCCGCCCCGGCTCCTCGCGGCGCGAGTTCTTCCACGCCGTGGCCGAGGCCCTCGACGCGTGGCGGCGCGAGCATCCCGCCCCGCCACCCCGGATCGTCGAAGCCCTCGACCGCCTCTCGGCACGCTGCGACACCGTCCTCTACAGCGGCCAAGGCGGCACCGACGCCCCCGTCTCCGCAGCCGAAGCCGAGGAATGCGCCAAATTCCTCCACCATCTCACGAAACGCTGACGGGCGTGAAAACGACATGATCCCACGCCCCCTCCTCGTCCTCCTCGCCCTTCTCGTCGGCGGCCCCGTCCAGGCCGATCCCGCCACCGCCTTCGCCGAGGCCAACCGTCTCTTCGAATCCGGCGACCACGCCGCGGCCGCGACCGCCTACGAGGCCCTCGTCCGCGACGGACATCTCTCCGCCGGACTCCTCTACAACCTCGGCACGGCGAAACACCGCCTCGGCGAGAACGGCGAGGGCGCCCTCTGGATGCGGCGGGCACTCGTCCTCGAACCCGGCATGCCCGAGGCCACGCAAAGCCTCGCCTACCTCCGCTCGCGGTTCGCTTGGTTCGAATTCGCCGACACCCGCCTCGACCGCTTCCTCACCGGACTGCCCCCCACCTTCGGACCTTGGGCCGTCTCGCTGTCCCTCTGGGCCGCAGCCCTCGCCATCGCCGCCAGCTTCTCCCTGCCCCGCCTGCGACCGAACCGCCCCGCCCTCCTCACCCTCGGCCTCGTCCTCCTCATGGTCTCCTTCGTCGCCTCCCGCGCCGCCCGATACCGCGCCGAGCGCCTCGCCATCGAGAACTTCGCCACCGTCGTCCAAGACGGGACCAACGCCCTCACCGCCCCCGTCCCCGAGGCCAAAGCCGTCATCGCCCTCCCCCCCGGCTCCGAACTCCGCCTTCTCCAATCCACCGGCCCGTGGAGCTACGTCGAAATCCCCGGCAACCTGCGAGGCTGGGTGCGCAGAGAGACCGTCTCCCCCGTCTGGCCGCTCCCCGTGACCCGTGACCCGTGACCCGTGACCCGTGACCCGTGACCCGTGACCCGTG
>ERZ761602.6639-NODE-6639-length-12803-cov-7.114371_pt1 | contig 12803 bp, 12 predicted proteins | sample MGYA00512165_ERZ761602 | MGnify/ENA primary metagenome ERZ761602 (study PRJEB28899, sample SAMN02445085) | bioreactor sludge metagenome | biome: EBPR sludge; isolation source: Thorneside wastewater treatment plant | place: Australia: Brisbane, Thorneside...
CCCATCACCGGAACGACCTGCCGAAGTTCTTCAAACGCTATCAGATACAGCCCGTCTGGCGTGCCGATCGGCCCGCCCGTGGCCGCTTCCGCGAGTTCTATCAATGCGACGTGGACGCCATCGGCTCGACTTCGGTCGTCGTCGAGGCAGAGCTAATTTCAGCAGTTAGCGAGATTTTGGAGAAGCTAGGGTTTAAGGATTTTGTAATTCGTGTAAATCATCGGGAATTTCTAACTCGCATTTTAGAATCGGCCGGAGTGGAAACCGGAAAATTTGGTGAAGCCCTTATCGCTTTGGATAAGCGCGATAAGATTGGCAATGAAGGTGTCATCAATGAACTGACAGACCGCGGAATACCGGATGCGATCGCGGAAAATCTTGTCAGACTTTTCAAGTATGAGGAACAATCCATTAGGACAACTGAGGCTGTTTTAGAAAAGTACGGCGAATCCGTCGGATATCCAATTGATTCGCTGTCGGAAGAAATTAAGAACGACCTAATACTAAAAACCCATAATGATGAAACCATAGAAAAATTCAGAGAAGAATTTAAGAAATCCAAAATCTACTCCGACGGTCTTGATGAACTGGAGAGACTAATCGGGATTCACTTTAAGGGGTTTGGCGACGCAGATAATGTACCGGTACGTATCGATCCATCGCTCGCCCGCGGGCTTTCTTATTACACCGGAGCGATCTTTGAGATAAATGTCCCGGACCACGCCGGAAGCCTCGGCGGCGGCGGCCGTTACGACGGACTGATCGGGATGTTTGGCAAGGAGCAGATCCCCGCCTGCGGATTCTCGCTCGGGCTCGAACGCATTCTTGTCGTGATGGAAGAACGCGGAATGTTCCCGCCGGAGATCGCCGACTCGACGCCTGCGGACGTAATGGTCACCATCTGGAGCGAAGAGACCGTCGCCGAATCGTTGAAACTCGCCACCGAACTCCGCTCCGCCGGCCTTCGCGCCACCGTCTATCCCGAAGCCGATAAATTCGGTAAACAAATGAAATACGCCGATCAGATCAACGTCCCCTACGTCGCCGTCCTCGGCGAAACCGAGATCGCCGAAGGCAAAGTGACGCTCAAGAATATGAAAACCGGAGAGCAAGAAGCTGTCGATAGAGTGGCCGCCTCAAACATCGCACGCCATATAAAAAATGGAGTTTAATTTAAGCCATTAGCTGTTAGCTATAAGCTATTAGCTAAGAGCTTACGGCTTGACACAACATTATGCAGGACTTCAGAAACCTTAAGGTTTGGCAGCGGGCGCATGACCTGGCGTTGCTTACCTACAAGCTGACGGGCGATCTTCCGCGAGAAGAGACTTTCGGGCTGCGGCACTCGCTGCGAAAAACGGCGGTCGATATTCCTGCTTATATTGCGGAAGGAGCCGCGAAGGCGAACGATACCGAGTTCGCTGCGTCGGTAAATTACGCACTCTCGCTGGCAAAGCGACTGGAGTATTACGCACTGATGGCCCTTGACCTCGAATTTATCGAGGCTGCGAATCACGAACCGTTTTCCGCAGAAATAATTGAGGTTCAAAAGATGCTCGCCGGTTTCAAACGAAGGCTTCAATGAATCACGAAGCAATATCTAAAAATTATCTTGATGACGCGATTCGCTCCTTTCGCAGCTATAAGCGGCTTGCGGAGCGGGCTTTGGAGCAGGTGAGCGACGACGAGTTCTTCTTTCAGATCGATGAAGAGTCCAATTCGCTTGCGTTGATCGTCAAGCATATCGCCGGTAATCAGCGATCACGTTGGCGTGACTTTCTCACCTCCGATGGCGAAAAGCCCGACCGGCATCGCGACACTGAATTTGAACTTATCGACGATACCCGCGAATCGCTGAAGGCGTTTTGGGAAACGGGTTGGACGACGCTTTTCGACGCCCTCGAATCGCTGACCCCCGAAGACCTTGAAAAAACCGTGACCATTCGTGGCGAGCCGCACACGGTCGTCGAGGCGATAAACCGCCAACTCACGCACTACCCCTATCACATCGGCCAGATCGTCTTTCTTGCCAAGCACCTGCGGGCGAGCGGGTGGAAAACCCTTAGCGTCCCGCGGAACCGCTCGGCCGAGTTCAATAAGTTTCTTGCGGAAAGGCAGACGGAGGGCAAAGAGCCTCTCGACCGGCTCGTGGCGACCAATGAATTCGCGAGGAGAGAAGCTTCGAAGTAAGAGCGGGGAGAGTCTCCGGCATCAATCGACCCGAACGCGGCGAATGACCTTCGTCTTGGTCCGTCCATTAGGCAAATGTGTAACGCGGATCGTCTCGCGATAGGTCCTGAACCAGCGGCGGACGTAACGAGTCGTTATGTAGGAATACGGACGGCCGCGATTCGCCCGTCGGTCGTACCTGCGGTCATATCTCCGATCGTAACGCCTGTCATATCGTCGATCGTAACGGCGGTCTCGCCGATCCCGTCGGTCATATCGGCCGCGACGTTGGTCGCCTTCCCATAGCTGGTCCGCTGCGACCAAGGTCGAACTGGCGGCGCTGACACTTACCGGCGGGAGAACGACGAGTGCCATTCCGAACATCAAGGCAAAGAAAATTGTCTTTTTCATAGCATTTCTCCTTTTTTGAGTAAGATCTGCCATGCCCGAGCGGGGTGAGTTCCGTATTGTTTCCAAAGAAATGAAACGAACGAAAGCATGTGTACGAATACTGTACACGGACATGCAGTTAGGACTATGAATGCGGCAAAATCTGTGCCGAATCGGCGTATCGTGTGCTAATCTAAAGCTTTCCAGTCAATGATGAAGGGCATTTCAATCCTCGGCTCCACCGGTTCCATTGGGCAAAACACGCTCCGCGTTGTCGAGCACTTGGGCAACATTCGCGTCGTCGCAATGGCGGCCGGCAGGAATATGTCCACGTTCGCAGACCAAATTGCTAAGTTTAAACCCGATTTGGTGTCTTGCGATGACGAGGCCTGCGCCGAGGTGCTCGAACGCGAGCTTGCCGCCCGCGGTGCGGCAGTTCCGCAGATCGTGCTCAACGAAAAAGGCCTCGTCGCCGTGGCGACACACCCCGAGGCGGAGACGGTCGTTTCCGCTACGGTCGGAGCGGTCGGATTTGTCCCGACGCTTCGCGCCATCGAGGGCGGAAAGCGGATCGCACTCGCTAACAAGGAGACGCTCGTAATGGCCGGCGAAGTGATGACCGCCGCCGCCGCGAAGAGCGGAGCCGAACTGCTGCCGGTCGATAGCGAACACAATGCGATCCACCAATGCCTTCGCGGCGAGAAGATGGGCGAAGTGCGACGGCTTGTCCTGACCGCGTCCGGCGGGCCGTTTCGGACGAAGACAAAGGAAGAGATCGCGACCGCCACTCGCGAGCAGGCCCTCAACCATCCGAATTGGTCGATGGGCGAAAAGATCACCATCGATTCGGCAACGCTGATGAACAAAGGGCTGGAGGTGATCGAGGCCCGTTGGCTCTTTGGGTTCGATGCCGACCAGATCTCGGTCATCGTCCATCCGCAATCGGTCATTCATTCGATGGTCGAGATGGTCGATGGTTCCGTCATTGCCCAAATGGGCGTGACCGATATGAAGCACCCGATCCAGTACGCCCTGACCTATCCGGACCGGATGCGGAATTGCCTCGAACCGCTCGACCTCGCGGCGGTCAGCGGACTGACCTTCGAGGAGCCGGACCTCGACCGTTTTCCGTGTCTCGGGCTCGCTTATCGGGCATTGCGGACGGGCGGGACGATGCCGGCCGTGCTCAATGCGGCAAATGAGGTCGCCGTCCGGGCATTCCTTGATGGTCGCATCGGGCTTGCTGAGATCGCTGCTCTTAACGAATCGGTCATGGACGACCACGAAGCCGGGCCGGCCAATGGCTTTGAAGCTGTGCTCGCGGCCGATGATTGGGCCCGCCGGCGCGCTATAATGAAACTTCAGCAATCCGCCTCGGCGGTTTAGCTTTGGTATGCAGAACGTAAATACCATTGGCACCAGGTCGACCACGTCGCCCGCCCGGGTCAACGGCGGCTCGGCGGAGTCTGCCCCAAAGCACCTGCGGTTTACGAGCGATGAATACAACCGCCTGGCTGAGCTTGGCGTTTTTGAAGGAAAGCGAGTCGAACTGATCGAAGGAGAGTTGATCGAAATGGCCCCGATGGGACCGCATCATGCTGTATCTACTGTCTTGGCGGCTGACGTTCTTAGGTCGATCTTTGTGAAGGGATTTTTCATTAGTTCGCAGAACCAACTCGACGTCGATGAAAACTCGCAGCCCGAACCCGATGTCGCGGTCGTCAAGGGCAGCCCTCGTGATTACTCAGAATTTCACCCTCGCACGTTGGTGCTTGCCGTTGAGGTGTCAGATTCGTCGCTCGATTTCGACCGCGACGTAAAAAGCCGGATATATGCGAAGGCCGGCATCGAGGATTTTTGGATCGTGAATCTCAAGGACCGGTGCGTCGAGGTATTCAGGCGGCCGGTCGAAGACCCGAACCTCGGTTTTATTTATTCCGAGCGGGTAGTGTTCGGCGAGGACAAGGCATTTGCACCGCTTGCCAAGCCAAAGTCTAAGATAAAGGTCGCGGACCTTTTGCCGTGATCGGGCAGAATATTTGCAACGTGTCGGTGTTCGTTTAGCTCTAAATTAATTCGCGCTATTGTGTGCGCATCGTATTTATATGTGGGAGTATTTAGTACCTGTTCTAGCCGTCGTTTTCGTTCTCGGCGTCGCAATTAATATTCACGAATTCGGCCATTTTATCGTGGCAAAGATCTTCGGGATGCGGGTCGAGGCCTATTCGTTCTTCGGCCTTGGGCCGCGGATCTGGGGCTTCAAACGCGGCCATACGGACTACCGCATCTCGGCGATCCCGCTCGGCGCTTACGTTAAGCTTTACGGCGATGAGGCGACCGCCTCGCTCGAGGGCGGCGAATCCGAGGGCGAAAAGGTCCCGGACGAGGAGCTTTATGAGCTTCGCCCCCGCTGGCAGAAGTTTCTCGTCATGCTCGGCGGGCCGTTCATGAATATTCTCCTTGCCCTTTCGATCCCTTTCGGTGCGGCGATGATCTACGGCATCCCGTCGATGCCCGCTCCGATCGTCGGAATGGTCGCTCCCGGCGGTGCTGCCGATCAGGCAGGCATCAAGCCCGGCGACCGCATCATCGGCGTTGATACCGTAAAGAACCCGACCTGGGAACAGGTCCGCGACAACATCGCCATCTCGCCCGACCGCGAACTGCCGCTCAAGGTTGACCGCGGCGGGCAGCAGATCGACCTGACCGTTAAGCCGACCGCAGAAAGCATCGGCGGCAACCGCATCGGTGATATCGGCATGGTGCCGGACGCAGGCGTTGAGCCTGTACAGGCGACCTCGATCGTCGAGGGCAGCCCCGCACAGCAGGCAGGGCTCGAACCGGGCGACAAGGTCATCGCTTTCAACGGAAAGTCGGTCCGCAACTCGCAGGAGCTCACGCTCCAGATCCGCGAGAACAAGGACGCTCCGGCCAAGCTGACCATCGAGCGGAACGGCGAACGCAAAGAGATCGACATTGCCGCCCGCCAGGATAGCGACGGCATTTTCCGCATCGGCGTCGGCTTCGGGGCCGCGGTGATCACGACCCGCGTGCCGACCGGCGTGCTCGGTGCGGCAAACTACGCCTACCAGGCAAATATGCGGGTGCTCGTGATGACCGGAAAAGTCTTCGGCCAGCTTTTCTCCGGCCAGCGTTCCGTCCAGGATGCAGGCATCGCCGGACCGGTCGGCATTGTCCGCACCATCGCAAGCGCGACCGAGGGCGGCGATACGCTCGCCAAGCTGATGTCGCTCCTCGCCGCGATCAGCCTCAGCCTCGGCATCTTCAACCTGCTGCCGATCCCGCTGCTCGATGGTGGCCAGATAATGGTCCTTGGCATTGAAAAGGTGATGTCCTGGTTCGGCGCGACGCTTTCGCTCGCCATCAAGGAGAAGATCCAGCTTGCCGGCTTGGCGTTCATCTTGTTCCTGATGGTCTTTGTGACCTATATGGACATTTCGAAATTGTTCTAGCGCTGAAGTTCCGGCTTATATGAGTAGAGTTTCAAGGGCAGTAAAGATACGTGATATCCAGATCGGCGGCGGTGCTCCGGTCACGGTCCAGTCAATGACCAAGACCGACACGACCGACGTTGACGGGACCGTCAGGCAGATCGAGCAGATGGTCGAAGCCGGATGCGAGATCGTCCGCATCGCCGTGCCGGATGACGACGCGGCCGCCGCGCTCAAGGAGATACGCAAGCGGACCGATGTTCCGCTTGTCGCCGACATCCATTTCCACTACAAACTCGCTCTCAAGGCACTCGAGGCCGGTGTCGATAAGCTCCGCATCAATCCCGGCAACATCGGTCACATCGACCGCGTCCGCGAGGTCGTTCGTGCGGCCGAGGCACAGAACGTACCGATCCGCATTGGCGTCAACGGCGGCTCGCTCGAAAAGGACCTGCTCAAAAAATACGGCACCGCAACGCCCGAAGCGATGGTCGAAAGCGGCATGCGGCACGTCCGCATTCTTGAGGACCTCGGCTTCGGCAATATCATCATTTCGCTCAAGGCCTCCGACGTCAACCGCATGGTCGAGGCCTATCGCTTGATGGCCACAAAGGTCGATTACCCGCTTCACCTCGGCGTGACCGAGGCCGGAACGCCATTTGGCGGCACGATAAAATCCGCCATCGGGCTCGGCATTTTGCTCCACGACGGCATCGGCGATACCATCCGCGTCTCGCTTGCCGCCGAGCCGCACGAGGAGGTCCGCGTCGGTTGGGAAATTCTGAAATCGCTTGAGCTTCGCAAACGCGGCGTCACCGTCGTCGCCTGCCCGACGTGCGGGCGGCTCGATATCGATAACTTTGTCGAGATCGTCACCGAGGTCGAACGCCGTCTGGCCCACGTCGAGGAGCCTTTACACCTTTCGATCATGGGCTGCGCCGTAAACGGCCCCGGCGAGGCACACGACTCGCAGCTCGGCATCACCTTCGGCCGCAACGTCGGAATGATCTTCAAGGACGGCGTCCCGATGCGCCGCGTCGCCGGCGATGACATCGTCGAGGAATTCGTCAAAGAAGTAGAGATACTCAGGCAGGAAGGCTCGGCCGCGAAGTCGCTGCTCGAAAACAAACCGCTCGTCCAGATCACCTAGGCAAAACTACGGGAACAAGACGTTGAACGGATAGAACGGCAGGTTCCGGACGAATCCGAACACCAGTAAGAGCACAAGCAAACCCCAGATGGCCGGGAGCGAGAGCGACCATTTCGGGAACGAACGCCCGCGAACCATCACCAGAAAAAGCGAAAGATAAAAGAACCCGAAGATCAGGACAAAGACCGGGATCATCGCATTGAAGTCGAGTGCCCCGATCACGTCTCCGTGAAAAAGCCGGTGAAACCCGCGCGTCAGCCCGCAGCCAGGGCAGGCAAAGCCGGTCGTTTTATAGAGCGGGCAGGCGGGCAGAAAGCTAGATGATCTCGTCGGGTCAAAGTACCAAACAAGCCCCGCCCCGAGCGACATGGCCCCAAAGCCCGCTCCGGCTAGGAGGCGCTCGCTGGTCGTCGCAAGGCCCGTATCGGTCATCTTTTCTGCCGCTTCCATTCGTTCCCTTAAGTGTATCCAAACGCATCAAGCTCCCGCAAACTTTACGAAAAGTGCATCGGCCGCTATCTTTCGATTCAGGTTCACGTTGAGGGCCGTCCGCGTCTCCTCGATTGCCGTTATCCATCCCGCCGCCCGGCGTACACCGGCGGCAGCGGCTATCTCGACGAGCTCGGCGGTGATATCTGAATTTGCTATCATTCCCGAGCCGCCCGCGGCGAGCACCATCACATCGCGGGCAAGCGTTTCCAGTATATCGAGCGAGGGCTCGAAGTTCTCCTTGTTCTTCGCTTCGTTCATCGCCTCGCCCGCCGCGAGCAACGCCGCAAGGTCGCGGGCGACCGCCGCATCACGAAGTACGCCGAGCATCGCCGACCGCTGTTCCCGATAGGCCGCAAGATCGAGCGAGACGGCCAAGCCGATGCTGCCCTTCGCCGCGATCGCCGCAAGCCGTGCGTCGTCATTTGTGAATCCCCGTTCGCCGACCAGATATTCCTCGACCTCATTCGCCGCCACCGGCCCAAAGCGAACGGCCTGCGTCCGCGAGCGGATGGTCGGCAACAGGCGGTCGGGCTGCGAGGTGACCAAAATGATGTGCGAGGTCGCAGGCGGCTCCTCAAGTGTCTTTAGCAATGCGTTCGCCGCCTGGTCGTTCATCTTTTCTGCGTTGTCGATGATAAAGACCCGAGTCTCGGCCTCATAGGGCCGAAAATGCGCTTCGCGTTCAAGGTCGCGGATCGCATCCACAAGGATGTTCCGCTTGTAGGGCACGACCATCCCGACGTCCAGATGCTCGCTAAAGAACACCCGCTTGTAGTCGTCCTTGTTCTTTTCGTCATCGGGCGGGATCGTGAACCGCCCTGTGCGTTCGCAAACCGGGCAGGCTCCGCAGCCGCCAGCCGCACATACCGCCCGGCGTGTGACACCGAACGCGAACGAACGCTTCCCGACGCCCTCCGGCCCGGTAAAAAGCAAGGCGTTCGGCAAACGGCCGACCTCGAACATCCGCTCAAGCCGCCGCCTCGCATTTGTGTTGCCGATTAGTCCTTCGAACATCCGTTACCTGATTCTAGCAGAACCGCACCCGCCGCTTAAGACGGGAACAAATTCGGCGAAACGGTGTCTAAACAAGTTACCGGAAACATCCGGGACGTCCGTTGGCACCGGCATTCAAAATTGGAGGACCCGAACTATGTTTGACTTACTTGTTGAAACCAACGGCTCCCGAGCCGATGCCCGCGGCCGCCGAAAATATTTTGCCGCTTCCGCACTGCTTGTCGGTGCACTTTTTCTCTCCGCTGTGATCGTGAGCATCTATGCTGCCGATATAGAGATCGGCGGCGACCTCGATATGACAAGGATGCTCGTTGCCCAGGTCGAACCGCCCGAGCGTGTCATAGAGGAATCGCAGCCAAGGCAACAGAACTCGGCGAGCACATCACAAACAAGTGAGCGCCCGATTCGGACCGAAAGTATTGCCCGCATTGAGGAACAGCAGGACGCGCCCGACTCGGTCTCGACCGTCGTCAACAAAATACCGCCGCGGCCGTTGGGTGCTTACGACATCGGCCGTGCAAATATCGACCTGCCCTTTACCGGTGGCCGTCCAGATGGCATCGCTCGCAACTCTGGAAATAATGGTTCGAGTTCGAGCTCAGCCGAGCTCAGACGGCCGGTTCCCGAACGCGTCGAGAGCAAACCCCCGCCGCCCGCGATAAAGAAGCCGACCGCTCCGATCTCAAAAGGCGTTATCACCGGCGAGGCGATCTACCTGCCAAAGCCGCAGTATCCGGCGACCGCGATGGCCGTCAATGCTCAGGGCGACGTCAGCGTCCAGGTGCTCATCGACGAACAGGGAAGGGTCATTTCGGCAAAGCCGGTCAGCGGGCATCCGCTACTGCGGGCGGCCGCGACCGGGGCGGCAAGAAGTGCCAAGTTCCGCCCGACGCTGCTCTCAAACCAGCCGGTGAAAGTGACTGGCGTGATCGTTTACAAATTCACGCGATAGGATTCTGTCAGATAAAAGGTCCTGTATTTGAAAGAGCATAACGGCAAGCAATTTTCGCTTGCCGTTATCAATTTAAGCTCGTCGATCTCTGCGAAGACCTCCGTGAACTCTGCGTTAAGATGATCTCAACGCAGAGGCCGCGAGGTTTTCACAGAGAACGATGAAGATCAGACTTCGACGCCTAGGCATCCACACTGCTTCTTTAATTGATCTCTAGATCGTTCGTGAAAGAAATTCTACGAGGTCCTCGGCGATTATCGGCACCGGATAGGCGTGCTCAAGCTCCGAAAAATGCATCCCGTCGATCAGTACCGGCTCGTCCGACTTGATGACCGAGGGCGGGATCATCACAAAGTCGCCTTCCACCTCGTCGCGGACTCGCAACAGGTCGCTGCCCGCGAGCAGCCCCGCGACAGAAACATCGCCGCCGAAATATTCATTCCGGACCGCCACGACCCGCAGCCGCGAGCCGTGGACCTCATTAAAGCGGGCGATCTGCTCGCCGAGCGTCGGGGCAAACATCTCGCCGGTCAATATCGTGCCGTTGAGTTCCGAAGCCCGCAACCCGCCGCGTGCCGGATTTCGCCGCAAAGCAGGCTCGGCCGGAACCCTCGCCGCCGGATGCGTCCGCGCATCGGCGAAAAACTTCCGGGCGATGCCGACCGCTTCAGCACGCTTGTCCACCGACCGCTTCTTGAGCAGCTTCTCGAATGAATTCACGAACGAGCGGATCATTCCGACGCCGTCCTCGATCTGCGGATAGTTTCCGTAGTGCCGCCGCGAGGGGATCTCGGCACCGGCCTTGACGTAGATCTCGTCGCCGAGGAACGCGAAGGTCACGCCCAGCGTTCGCCGAAATTCCTTCTGCAGCCGCTCGACCTCGCGGATCGTCCGTTGGCAAAATTCGGGCGTAACGCGGGTCAGCCGCTCATCGGTGTTGTAACGCGTCAGCGCTACGGGCACGATTGCCGTGCTGACGACCTTCGGGTAATGGGCCACGAGGTCGCGGAGCGTTTTCTCGAGCACCGGCCCGTCGTTGATCTCCGGGCAAAGCACGACCTGGGCGTGGATCTCGATGCCCGCCGCCAGCAGCCGCTCGATCTTGCCCGAGATATCCGCCCGCTTTTCGTCAACACCGAGCAGAAGGGCTCGCGTCTTGAGGTCGGTCGCGTGGACCGAGACGTATTGCGGCGAGAGCCGCTGCTCGATCACGCGGTTCATCTCGTCCTCGGTTATCGAGGAAAGCGTCGTGTAGTTGCCGTAGAGAAATGAAAGCCGAATGTCCTCATCGCGGACGAAGAGCGATGGCCGGGCGTCCTCGGGGTTGCCTTTGCAGAAGCAAAAAAGGCACTCGTTCGCACACTGCCGCGGCACGATCTGCTCAAACCCGAGCCCAAAGTCCTCGCCCTCTTCGCGGTCAAATTCTATCTCAAGTGTTTCGCCGTTCGCCCTTTTTACCCGCAGCGAAAGCTCGGTCTCGCCCGCCGTTTGGAACCGAAAATCAAGGTAATCGCGGACCGCCCGCCCGTTGACCTTGACGATACGGTCACCCGGACGCAGCTCCAGCTCCTCGCCAAGACTACCGGGCGTGATCTCCGTGATGATCACACCCTGCCTGCGAAGCTGCGTCACAGCCGGTGTTACCGCAAATTCGTACATATAACGACTCGGTCAGTATAGCAGTACGTATTTGTTAAATAAACGAACCTGATCTGCAAGCTGCCCGCCAAGCGCATAGTTCTAAACTAGAGTTTTCTGCTGTTAGCCGGCCCAGTTGATGTCTCGCACCTGTGCATGGGTCGAGAAGATTTGCGGATCGAGCACTTCGATCCGGTATGTCCTGTTGAAGAGTTCGATGTAAGCGTTCTGGTTGGGCTTGCCGGGTTGTATGTAATCGGGTTTGACTTGATTCTCGCTGCACCGGTCGGCAAAAGCCTGAGCGGTCATTTCCGGACCATTATCGATGCTTATCGCGTTCGGCCCCACGCGCTGTGATTTCAAAAGATCAAGGACACGGATTCCGGATTCCGAAATTGAAGGTACGCCCTTGCTGGCGTGCGAGCTTATGCATTTCGAATTCCGAATTCCGCATTGGATGTTAAGCCCTTGCTGACGCGCGTGCCTCTTTATTGCGCCCTTACCGACGGTCGGGCTACTGACACGCGGGGGCTACTGACTCAGGTTTAGTTTCGGACATAGTAGCCCTGGCGGGCGCGGACACGGGCGCCGGGGCGGGTGAGGCCGACGGAGAGTTTTACGAGCTTGCCGTCAGGGTACGTCGCGTCAGAGTAATACTGGATCAGGTACTGAGCTCGGAGTTCATTGCCGAGCTGGAGGAAGATACGCTCCAGGAGTTCGGTGTTCTTGCGGCGGTTGTTGCCGTTGAGGTAATTGTCGTTGGTATCGATAGGGCCGAAGTTCGGCAGAAACGCGGTGCCGCCGGTCTCATCGGCAAATATTTGCATATTCTCCTGGCCGAAGACGCTGATCTGGTTCAGCCGATAGGAACTGCCCGCGGGGTTGACGGCGTACATAACTGTATCGGCGTCCTGGAGAGCACGGAGCACCTTCTGCCGTTCGGCGACCTTGGCTGTCTGCTGGGCCTGCTGAATGATCTGGCCGAGCCGCTTGAGGTCCGGGTCAGGACGGTTATCAACGACGCGGCGTTCGGCTGTTCGCTGTGCCCGCTGGACGCCGACGCTGAAGTTATCCTCGCCGTCCGAGATGACGACGATGACGCGCCGCCGGCCGGACTGCGAATTCTCGCGAAGATAATCTGCCGCCGCCCGGACCGAATCAAAGAACGCGGTCGGCTGTTTGGCACGCTCGACCGGAATGGCGAGCACGCTCTCGGTCGCCGGGCCGGCCTGGGCAAGCCCGCTAACGAGCAAGGCCTTTTCGCCGATGGTGAAAATGGCCGCACGGTCCTCAGCTCGCAGCACATCCTTCAAAAACTTTACGGCCGTTTCCTGCTGAAAGCGGAACATCGCGTCCGTGCTTGCCGAGACGTCAAAGAGCAGGGCTATGTCGAGAGGAACGCTATCGGCACTGCCGACCGATTCGATCTGCTGGCGGCGGCCCTCTTCGCTTATCTGAAAATCGGCCTGGGTCAGGCCCGTCACTGGCTGGCCGTTCGCATCGACGACCGAGACCGGCACGACGATCAGCCGCGAATCGATGCGGA
>ERZ761602.6640-NODE-6640-length-12802-cov-9.974975_pt1 | contig 12802 bp, 6 predicted proteins | sample MGYA00512165_ERZ761602 | MGnify/ENA primary metagenome ERZ761602 (study PRJEB28899, sample SAMN02445085) | bioreactor sludge metagenome | biome: EBPR sludge; isolation source: Thorneside wastewater treatment plant | place: Australia: Brisbane, Thorneside...
AGTGATTGCCTCGGCCCAGTTCCAGCGCTTCCACGACACCACCGGCACCGGGCCTTTGGGAGGCCCCAATGATGAGGAACAACCCAAGGGCCGCCGGACCTACACCGCGACCTGGTTCGATCCCATTGGACGGGTCGTGGCCAGTGCCGACTACGGCACCAACGGAGGTGCCATCCTCGACCGGCCCGAGCGCGTCCCCGAACGTTCCGACACCGTTCTAGTGACGACCCGCCGCTACGGGCGCGACGAGGAATCCGGCTCCACGATCGATCCCATGGGCACGGTGACCCGCTGGAAAAACGACGCCGTGGGCCGTCGCCTTTGGCTGGCGGAGGCCGCCGCGGAGCCGGGCTGCGGATGCGGCAATGGCGGCAAGGGCAGCTGCGGATGTGGCCCCGCCAAAGGCACCCTCGATGGTTGCGGCGGAGGAGAGCGCGTCAGTTCCTACACCTACACCGCCGACGGTCAGATCGCGACCCTCACCCTCGTCAACGATGAAACCGGCAATCAGGTGACCCGCTGGGTCTACGGCACCACCCTGGCCGACTCCGGTGTGGCCCGCAGGGACCTGCTCCGGGCCAAGATCTATCCGATGAGCGACGACAGCCACGCCCCGATCGGCAATGGCTGGGACGGCACCTACCAGCGGACCGAATACGGCTACAACCGGCAAGGGGACCTCGTCACTAAGAAGGACCCCAACGAAACCGTTCATGAATACGCCTACGACGGGTTGGGACGGCAGATCGAGGACGCCGTCACCGCCTTCGGTTCCGGGATCGACGAGGCCGTCAAACGCATCACCACCACCTACGAAGCCCGCGGCATGGTCGCCACCGTCACCAGTCATGATGCCCTCAGCGGCGGCAGCGTGCTCAACGAGGTCGCCTATGCCTATGACGACTTCGGTCAGTTGAAGGAGGACGCTCAGGCCCACGACGGCGAGGTCGGCGGCTCCACCCCCCGGGTGCTCTACGGGCATGCGGACGGATCGACGGACAACACCGCCCGGCGCCTCTCGATGACCTATCCCGACGGACGGGTCATCGACTATCTCTACGGCGACACCGAAAGCCTCGACAACCACCTCAGCCGGGTCGCCGGCCTGAAAGTCGATGGCGAAAGCGAGGATCTGGTGGGCTACACCTATGTGGGCGAGGCCCGCTACGTGAAGATCGCCTACCCCGAGCCCGGCATTGAGCTGAGCTACCTCAAAAACAGCGGTGAACCCGAGCGCGACTCCGGCGACCCCTACACCGGCTACGACCGCTTCGGGCGCACCGTAGACATGAAGTGGCAGACTCCGGGGGGAGCGACGATGCTCGACCGGGTCCAATACGGCTACGACCGCAGCAGCAGCCGCATCTGGCGGCGCGACTTGGCCGCCCCGGCCGGGCACGACGAGTTCTTCCGCTACGACGCCCTACACCAGGTCACCGACCTGTCCCGCGGCAACCTCAATTTGAACCAGACCGCGATCGGGGGCATCCCCGTGTTCGAAGAAAACTTCGATTATGATCCGACCGGCAACTGGAATCGCTACCGCTCCGCCGTCAACGGAACTGAAACCCTCGACCAGACCCGGGTGAACAACCGCGACAACCAGATCACGCAACTGGATGGCAGCAACGAGGGCATCCTCTACGACCGGGCCGGTCAGGCCCTGCAGATGCCGCCGGACGTGGACGGAGATTGGAGTCAATACTACCGGCTCGTCTGGGACGCATGGGGACGACTCGTGCAGGTGAAGGACGGCAGCCTCGCCACCGTGGCGACCTACGGCTATGACGGCACGACCCGGCGGATCACGAAGACGGTCGGAGGGACGACGACCCATTGCTATTACAATGACCGCTGGAAGGCGATCGAGGAACGCGAAGGCAGCTCAAGCGACCCCTCGCGCCAATACCTCTGGGGAGCCCGGCCCAACCACCGCGACGAATTGGTCCGCGGAGAGCGGGATGCCACAGGGGGAGGAACGCTGGATGAAAAGCTCTATTGCGTGATGGATTATTACGATCCGATCGCGATGACCGATGCCTCGGGCGAGGTGGTGGAACGATACGAGTTCAGCGCGTTTGGGCTGCGTTCCGTGATGGACGAGGGTTGGGCTCCGTTGGCCGACTCCGCCCATGCCGTGGAGTTCGCCTTCCACGGGCAGTTCCTCGACACGGAGACAGGCTACTACAACTACGGCTACAGATACTACTCACCGCAGATCGGCAGATGGCTCAGCAGGGATCCGATTGAAGAAGGGGGAGGAGTGAACTTGTATGGGTTCGTGAATAACAGTTCGATCAATTCGAATGATCTTCTGGGTTTGAGTGCCGAAACGTTGACGAAATTGCTTAAGCTTCCGTCAACGATTAAAGAATTGGACGAAAAAGGAGTATCTAAATCGATAGAAGCATTACAATTAACCAGGAAAACGCCTATTGGAGAGCCAATCGGACATATTTCAGCCGATCTGCTCAAACAACCCGAATATTGCGGGAACATATGTTTGCGATGTGTCGATGAAGAAGGTGAAGTCTATTCAACGGGGCCGAAAATTGGCACATCAGGTACAAGCGTAACGCCGGCCTCATGCAATGTGCATCAAGACTCAAGCCTCGACTGCGAGGAGGGGGACGTTTTTTATGCATACTATCATTCGCACCCAGGTGCAAGATCGTTTACGGGAACTCCCGGATCGCCCGGGACCGCTGACTACGCTGTGGCGTATTTGTATCGTAATAGAAACCGCGTTCAATTTGAAGTTGAGGTGGGAGGAGGATTTGTTGCATACAACTCCGCTCCCTTGGATACTCACATTAAGAAGATGGCAGGGAAGCAAAATGTTCCGGCGGAAGTAGATTTTACATCCGGAACAAATTCGGGAACCCGAGTCTTTAGCGGAAGTATAGAAATTGAGATAGTTTACAAATGAGAAAACTTCAAAATACCTCTTTGATGGGGTTATTGATAGCATTGCTTACTCTCGTAAGCGTAGCCGAAACACAGGAAATGTTGCACCATGACCTCATGCCAATGTATGCACCCGATGATCCGGCGTTCCTTCGAGATTTGGCTGGGCGATTTGAGCGCTCTAGGAGAGAATCTAAACTATCACTACTTAATAAGACTCAAGAGCTATGCATTTACATCTTTTACCAAGATAGAACAATCCGAATTGAGGTCTTCGCCGAGAGAGAAAAGACGGAAAACGCTAATCCTATAGCATATTGGATGGAGTTTTCGGTGTGCGGCCACCCGAATTTAAATGGGTCAGAAAATTATGCTTTAGCCTTTAAAATCCCAGAGCTTCTTGAGCGCAACTATTCCTCTGCTTGGAGATATCTTCTCTTCAGAACGAGTTGGAGCAATTTCGATGCAAGAATAATGACGGATTCAGCGTGGATAATGGTCACGGGATGGGGTTTGCAAGGCAGGATTCAAGAACCCTACCGGGATTCGCCGGTGGGTCAACTGCTTTCAGAAACCCTACTTTTAGTGAGGGACTATGTAATCACCGGCGAAATAAATCCGGCTACTTTGGAAGCGAAAAATCAGAAGTTTATCACTATCCTAGAAGCGGTTGAACCGGTGGACGGAAGATGGGGGCTCAAGGTTTCCGACCCCTACTTGAGGAGCCGCGGTGATGCCGAAGTCCCCCGCCTTGACCTCTCGGATTTTCAGAAAATCGGACGTGGAATGGGAGAATAATTCAATCGCGCTGTCGATGATTTTTGGTGATAGCGTTGAAACCGTTCATGAATACGACCGCTCAAGCAACCGCACCTGGCGGCGCGACCTGGCCGCCCCGGCCGGGCACGACGAGTTCTTCCGCTACGACGCCCTCCATCAGGTCACCGACCTCGCCCGCGGCAACCTCAACTTGAACCAGACCGCCATCGGGGGCATCCCCGACTTCAAAGAGCGCTTCGACTACGATCCGACCGGGAACTGGAACCGCTACACCGCTGCCACCGACGGAACTGAAACCCTCGACCAGACCCGCGTGAACAACCGCGACAACCAGATCACGCAACTGGACGGCAGCAACGAGGGCATCCTCTACGACCGCGCCGGGCAGGCCCTGCAGATGCCGCCGGACGTGGAGGGTGATTGGAGCCAATACTACCGGCTCGTCTGGGACGCGTGCGGACGGCTCGTGCAGGTGAAAGACGGCAGCCTCGGCACCGTGGCGAGCTACGCCTACGACGGCACGACCCGGCGGATCACGAAGACGGTCGGAGGGACGACGATCCACACCTACTACAACGACCGCTGGAAGGCGATCGAAGAGCGGGAGGACAGTTCAAGCGACCCCTCGAGGCAATACCTCTGGGGTGCCCGGCCCAACCACCGGGATGAGCTGGTCCGCAGCGAGCGGGACACCACCGGTGGAGGAACGCTGGATGAAAGGCTCTATTGCCTGATGGACTACTACGATCCGATTGCGATGACCGATGCAACGGGTGAGGTCACGGAAAGGTATGAGTTCAGCGCGTTCGGGTTGCGTTCGGTGATGGACGGGGCTTGGACGCCCCGGGCCGACACTGCCCATGCCGTGGAGTTCGCGTTCCACGGCCAGTTCCTCGACGGGGAGACGGGCTATTACGACTACGGCTACAGATACTACTCGCCGCAGATCGGCCGGTGGCTGAGCAAAGATCCGATTGAAGAGAACGGGGGGGTGAATTTGTATGCATTCGTGAAAAACGGTGCAGCAAATGCGAATGATTGGGCTGGATTGATTACAACAACCTTCTTTGAAGGAAGAGAGAGTATTGAGGATAAAAAAATCGACTTTGCATTAAAGTTAAAACACCAATTCAACGATTTCAGTTCATATGTTCAATTCACTGAGAACTCGTTCAAGATAAAATTCAAAGACGGTAATGAATATTCTGAGAAAATTTGCGGTATAGATTTCTGGGACTCCGGAAAGAGCATAGGGTGGGATCGAGCAATTGTTGATGTATGGGAACAGCCGGGATTAATAAACAAAGTCTTACAAAGTTACGGAAAAACGGAAGAGGATATCGATTTGTTCGATGTTAATTCGAAGGCTTGGATTTATAAGTCAAGCGTAAACCTCAATGATCCTAATGAGCTAAGGGCGGCCTTCGGGAATTTAGAACCCACTCCTTATTTAAGCTTCGGGCTAGATTGTCAATCAAGCCTAGATTTTCTGCTACGATTCGTCGCTGGGCAACATTCTGAAGAACTTGAGTATTCCCTAAACGTAACGTGGACATGCGGTCCTCCGGCCGACGAGAAATACAAAAAAACCGGTATAGCAAACTAGATCACGCGCGAATACGAAATCTCAGATGAGATCAAACGAAAATCTCCAATAATGAACACAAAAATCACCATCTCCTATCCCTCGTCACTTGCAATAATTGCGTTGGTGATTCTCGTTCTGCAAGAAGGGACTTATTCTGGAGAACCTAAATCCAAAGGGGAAATTATAGATGTTTATTCTGGATTAAAATTTCTTACAAAAGAATCATTTGAGCTTTATTTAACAGAAGAAAGAGCAAAATCCGTTGCTGGTGCATACATTAAACCAGGGATCTCAATAGAATGGAACGGTGAAACATATCGGGCTCGGTTTATCGAATATCAGATTAAAAGAAACTTGCCTGCTAGCCAAGATGAAGCAATTGCATTGACGGGCTTGATGAACAAGCCTGATCCCGTATGCTTTTGTGCCGCGTTGGCATTAGAGCATTATCTAAGCGATGGTCGGATCATTAATCCAACGTGGGTTTGGGAAGTGGGAATAAATAGAAAAGAGTATATCGCGGGGCTCAAACATAGAATATCTAAATCCAAGGGCGCTCAAAGGTAAGGGTTTGAATCCCAACGAAACCGTTCATGAATACGCCTACGACGGGTTGGGACGGCAGATCGAGGACGCCGTCACCGCCTTCGGTTCCGGGATCGACGAGGCCGTCAAACGCATCACCACCACCTACGAAGCCCGCGGCATGGTCGCCACCGTCACCAGTCATGATGCCCTCGGCGGCGGAGGTCTGGCCAATTGCACTACGCCCGAAAATCTAAAGGCATCCGAACAAAGGGTAACGGCCAGCGCATGTAATTACATTCCTTGTGTGCTGAATCAGCTCCTGAATTCTTCTATCGCCACGAGAAGAGGGGCCGCCACCCGCGTAGCGGGCGATCCCGCACTTGTCCCGAGAACGGGCGCATTTTTTCAGCAACGCACGTCTCCGAGCTGCAAAAATAATAGCGTTCTAAGATCATCTACGATAGAATGATTCTCCGAAAGCATTATTCATGATAAATTCCCCTCGCAACGCAGGTGCTGAAAATATGGCACCGGCGGTTCGTCTAAGATTCGGTCACGGCCTCGGTGACAACGTCTACTTTGCACATCTCCTCTCTTGGTACGGCAGGCTGGGGTATAATTTTCAGATCGACATAGATCGAGACAAGGCCCCGCTCTATCGACCTCTTCGGAATGTGCATATTTGCCAGAATCTTGCGGGAGCTCCAAGTGTGTCATGGAAGCATGGTGACGAGATTGGCAGGAAACCTGAGCAGATTACGGTCTTCTCGAACAAGATAGTCACGAATCTCTCGCTGGCGCCACTTCCCGAGGAGGGTGTGCCGACATGGCGCCACTTCAATGAGCTCAGACAAATACAACTCGACGCCGCGCGCGAGATCAGTGCCCAGGAAAGATCAAGTATTTATAGAGTCGCGGATTCATTTCCGAAGCCGCTGATTCTCTTTCATCCCAAAGGCAATACATTGCAGCAGCGGAAAAATCTTACGGATGAAGAAATCAATGAAGTATGCCTGGGGTTGGTGGAGCAATCCCCTGGAACTTTAATGATCCTTGATTGGGACCGAAGAATTGATGCCCCACGGCATCCGAGGATACATCTGGTCGAACGGGCTTTCGGAAAGCGACTCGGGTTGGTCGAGCTTATAAGCTTGCTGAACCAGGCTAATCTGATCATCGGGGTCGATAGCGGCCCCGTCCACCTTGCCAGGATGATACCAGGACTTGCGGTTCTTTTTCTTTGGGAGAAGCATCATCCCTTCGCATTTTGCCTGCCCAAGGAGGGGCACATTCACCTCCTTCCAGAGAAGATGAATCACCCATCTCTAAATGCCGCCAGCTTGGGATTTGACATCAAAATTTGCGGAAGTGAGCGCCTCCCGGCTGATTCCATCCTTCAGCATGCGCTGAATATGCTTGGGACCAGTGAACCTTGCGGGTTAACCACCAATGCTTCGGGGATGGACCGGGTAACGAGTGCCTTCATGAAGCGGGCACCTGAAGTCTCTTCGAGCGGAGGAATCATGACGCATGGAGTCTCCAGTGGTTACCTCAACGATTCCGAGTTCGCGGGGTTCACCTCTGGGGTGAAAGACGCCATTAGAAAGTCTGATTCAACGCTTGCACTGTATTCTTACTCCAGCGATAACATCGGAGATGACATGCAGTCGCTGGTTCTCCGGCGTTGGCTCGGTTACTCGGAGGATGAAATCTGTTTCTTTGATCGAGATTTTCACCAGTTCAACCGGACTGCAAAATCTCAAAGGGTGACGTTGCTGATAAATGGATTTATTGGAAAGGGGGCGCTCCCGATACCGGAATTCGAAGAGCTTTGTGTTGATCCTATCTTCCTCGCTATTCATATGGCTTCGGTTCATGATGATAATCCGGCGAAGATGGAACAACTTCGGAGGTTTTCACCCATAGGGTGTCGTGACTTGCAGTCTTTAAGGGAGTGCAAGGAGAATGATATTCCAGCGTACTTTGGTGGATGTCCCACCATCTTATGTGAACGTGCGGATGTTAAGCAGGATATTGACATTCTTCTGATTGATGTAAATCCAAGAAATCTTCCGAAGATTCCGGAGAATCGGGTTGTTCATTACTCGTCAAATATGAAGATTCCTGGTGATACGCCTCTTGGCATGAGGGCTGACATGTGTCTTCGGCGATGGGAGCTACTTTCGAGGGCGCGGTTGGTCGTGACCTCAAAGTTGCATGCCGCAATGCCGGCAATCGGAATGGGTGTTCCGGTTGTCTTCATCAAAGAGAACATTGTTTGCTCAGGGAGGCTTACCGCCTTCCCGGATGGGTTTCCTCTGTTGTCCGTGAATTCAAGATTCTCTTGGGATCCCGACGCTCACCGCTTCGATGTGAGTAAGCACCGCAATCTCGTCGAGAAAAAGTTAATTGAGAGAATTGGAAGATTCCGGAAGAGGAGATGAGCCGGCGCAGTCGAATGCGTTGGTTGTTAATTAGATGGTTGCGGTTTTGGATGGATTCGAGGATAAAGCTGTTGAGAGAGGGAGTGGTGAACCTTATCTATTTTTAGATCTTTTGAAAAACAAATAACCGTTCTAGTGGGCGGATTACGCCTCCTCTGGTGAACTGGGGAACGGATATGCCCCATGGGAATGGAAACTCGAGCGGCGTAAGTAATCTGGATGCTGTTGAATCTGTTACGTGATAGTTTGTGTTCAAGGCAAAGAGGTATCCGCCATCTTTGAGATTTGAGACGAGTGAGTTCAGGGTGGTGTCGAAGTCCGAGAAAGGGATTGGTCTATCTGATGGAAAATGACAAAGTACGCTCAGAGCGAGAATCGCGTCGGCCTTGCATTGAAATTGCTCTGGTCCGACAGCGCTAATGTTTGGGATTGTAGACACTCTTTTTACTGCGACTTGTTGTCTCTTGGGTTCAATCTCGATTCCGATGATTTTCGCGTGATGGTATCGTTTAGAAATGGTGATTAATTCTTCTCCGGTCGAACATCCGAAGGAGACAATCGTCTTTGAATCTGTGTCTGGGACCAGGCTCCGGAGAACTTCGAACATTCCCGGGTATCGATCGATTCTCGTGTTTCCGCTTGTTTGAAGTTTGACGTTCATTGTGAAAATGACTGGGGCGAGGGAGTTTTAATGTCTGCAGAAATTTGGAGTTTTTTCAAATGCGGAGGATTGCAAAGGTAAGGAGTGGTTGTGTTCTGTTCTTTCTTTTCGTGCGTTGTTTTACATATGGGTAAAACGAAAGTAGTAGTGGGTCATCAGTTAATTATGATTTCTGGCTGATCGTAGCACTTTTGGATTCGATCGGTGTGAATGGTTTTCGATTAGCTTCGGTAACATTGTTAGTTTGAAATGCCGTTTTGTACTTTTTGCCGGAAGTTTTCCACGCAGCTGGGGTTTCAAGAGGAAGTTCGTTGTGGTCAAGGGCATTGGCGCGGCGGTTGTGTGTTCCTACAATTTGCTCGTAAAGGGAAGACAAAATCCTCCTTCCGCAAAAAGTAGCAGAAGGAACCAAAGAGGTGGTGAATTTAAATTGTTGAAAAAGAGTCTTGTCGAAGGGTTTGGAATTTGATTTTCTTTGCGCGGAGAAGCCGGGAGGGGGTGTGGAGCCTTTGTGCCCGGGGTGTCGGGAGAGTGTTTTTGCTGAATTTTTGAGTTTGGAAATCATGAGTTCGTCGTCTTCCAGTTCGAGTAGCAGTTCGTCTTCGTCGAGTTCGAGTAGCAGTTCGTCTTCGTCGAGTTCGAGTAGCAGTTCGCCATGGGGGCCGAGTTCGAGTAGCAGTTCGCCGTCGTCATCGAGTTCGAGCAGCAGTTATTCGCCGCCGTCGTCATCGAGTTCGAGCAGCAGTAGTGTATCGCCTGTCTCTCCGACGTATCAGCCGAGTGAGATGACGACGAGCCTTCCGGTGGTGGGTCCCGGGGAGAATGGTTCCGGCGTTGCCAGTCAGACGATGAGTGCCTATGATCCGTATGGGAAAAGAATCCTGAGCCGGGATCCGAACGGGTTCATCACTTCTTACGAGTATGATCTTGCCACCGGTGCTGTGGTTCGGAAAGTGGAAGATGTTGATGTGCAGAGATCGTCCCAGGTGCCTGCGCATTGGGCGGCCATGGCGGAGGAGGGTGGTGCTCATCTCGTGACGGACTATGTGGTGGATGACCAGGGGCGGACGACCCAGACCCTCGGACCCGAGCACATGGCGGTTCTGGATGCGTGCGCCGATCCCGTTCTTGTGCGTACGGTGCATTTCACGGTGTATCGGGACGACCTCCGTGAAATGTGGAGTGCGAGTGGTTATCGGACCGGACCTGACGCGGCGCCCCGTTATGCGACGGTGGGTTTGGCTCGTCTAGTCAAGCGCGACTACCTGGGCCGGGTCACTGATGAAATCTCAGCGAAACGGGAGAGTGATTTTGGCGCGCTCAATGGAGCGGAAACCTTCCCGCAGGAACGGTGGGTGAAGTGGAGCAGGAATTTTTATGATCTGTGGGGGCGTGAGCTGGCGCGGCGGGTTTATCATCTCGTGCCCGAATGCGGGGAGGGCGAGAAAGGGGCCAATTACGAGGAAACCCTCTACGGGTATGACAGCATGGACCGCCGCAACCGGGTGGTGGCGCCGGGGGGGACCATCCACCGGACCGTGTTCGATCTCTTCGGTCACCCCGTGTCCCGTTGGGTGGGCACTGATGATGCCGGGGCCACGGACGAAGACCCGACCGGGGGCGGAACTGTCGGCAATGACATGGTGGCGGTGGAAGTCAATCTGTACGACGGGGGAATGGATGGCGGTGACGGCAACCTGACGAGACGGACCCTGCCGGTGGACGATGATCCGACCCATGACCGGGTGACCGAATACACCTATGACTTCCGGGACCGGCTGGTGGAAACGGTCAACGATGACGGGGAGAGGGTTTTTATCTCGCGCAACACCTACGACAACGAGAACCGCGTCATCCAGGTGGATCAATACCGGGAATCGGTGGCGGCCGATCACCTCATCGGTCGCCGGAAATCCTACTACGACAGTCTGGGGCGGGAGTACAAGAGCGAGATCTACGCGGTGGACCCGACCGACGGGAGCGTAGGGCATGCCCTTGTGGGAGAAACCTGGTATGACGCGGACGGGAGCGTCATCAAGAAGACGACTGCGGGTCGGGAAGCGGCCGAGAAGTTCGTCTACGATGGGGTCGGGCGTCTGGTGGCGCGCTATCTGGTGAAGGGCGAAGATCCGTCGAGCTCTTCTTCGAGTTCGTCGTCGAGCTCTTCGCTGAGTTCGTCATCCAGCTCTTCTTCGAGTTCGTCGTCGAGTTTTTCGTCCAGCTTTTCGTCGAGTTCGTTGTCCAGTTTTTCGTCGAGTTCGTTGTCCAGTTTTTCGTCCAGCAGCTCATATTCGTCGTCTAGCTCGGGGCCTATCCCGCTCCCTTCCGCCTACTACGAAGCCGACGAGCCGGCCTCATGGTATAATTTGAACGATTCGGTCGCCTACAACGGACTTTATCGGAGTGGGTATCCTGCGTGCGTGTCCGGCAAGCTCGACGGTGCTCGTCATCTGGGAGAAGCGTATTTTCAAGGGAGCGGGACCTATTTTAATCCAGGAACTTCCTCTCCGATTGCTTTTTCGATTTGGTTCAAGGTGGGGTCCGGGGTGAACGCGAACCTCGCTTCGATCGCAAACGAATACGAGTTGCTCTTGAGCAGTTCGTCAACGCTGACCTTCCGGATTGCGACCACGGGCAGCAGTGGGTGGAACAAAACCGTTACGGTGCCTCTGGCCACTTCGCCAGCTCCTCCGGGAGGGTGGCATCATGCGATCTTTTGGATCACGCCCGGAGTTGAAATCGGGCTTCAGTGCGATGGGGGCACCGCGGACACCGAAGCCTTGTCTTCGGGACAAAGCGCCTATACGGGAGGTGGGGTCAACTTCGTGCTTGGTGCCTCGGCCACCTCCACCGGGGTCGATGTGGACGAAATGGCGCTCTTTCATCATGCCCTGACAGGATATGAGCGGGAAAACCTATGGAACGGAGGAGCGGGAATGTTTTACCGCGACGGCCAATGGGAGACGTTTTCTTCCAGTTCCAGCAGCAGCTCCTCTTCCTCGTACAGTCCGATTTCGTCGTCTTCGAGTTCATCATCTTCCAGTTCTTCCTCGAGTTCATCATCTTCCAGTTCTTCCTCGAGTTCATCATCTTCCAGCAGCAGTTCTTCTGATAGTTCCACAAGTTCGGGATCCAGTGACGACGGTGGTTCGAGCAGCTGCACCCCCGAAAACACCGCGGGGTGTGGATGTGAAGGGTGTGGCGAAAAATGCTGCGGTTCCGAGGGGCAGGACCCGGTATCGTCGCCGTGTGAATCGTCCAATCCGGTGCGCTACGGCATCGGGATGATGCGGATGGTCGAGAATGATCTGAGTTCCAACGGCTTCGGCATCCCCTGGGGGCACAAGCGCAGCTACAGCAACCGGGCCCGGAGCGCCGCCTACGGGGCGAACGGAGCGAGTTGGTTCGTGCGGCAGATGGCCTACCTCATCTTCCGGACCGTCGAGGAGCAGCCCCGCATCATCGTTCAGTTTGAAGCGGGTTCGGCCCTCCGCTTCAAGCGCCAGGAAAGCGGAGAATGGACGGCGGCCTTCGCGAGCCAGGACAAGCTCGTCCACAAGCCGGAAGTCTCCGAATACGTCTTGGTCCGCAAAGACGGCACGAGGTGGGTCTTCTTCGACAACAGCGTCGGCGTTCCCGGCGTCCTGCGCGGCCAGCTCAAGAGCATGGTGGACAGCTTCGGCCATGTCACGAGCGGGGATTACGATCCCTTTGGTCGCCTCGTGGGGATGAGGTTCCAGTCGGAGGACGGGACTGAGAGCAGTGCCTACGAATACCGCTACGTCGAGGAGGGTCCCAATCTGGGTCTCCTTTTATCGGTCCTTCTTAGAGTCAATGGTCGTCCCGTGCGTGAATCGCAGTACCGCTATTACACCGACGAGAGCGACTGGGGAT
>ERZ761602.6641-NODE-6641-length-12801-cov-5.034050_pt1 | contig 12801 bp, 9 predicted proteins | sample MGYA00512165_ERZ761602 | MGnify/ENA primary metagenome ERZ761602 (study PRJEB28899, sample SAMN02445085) | bioreactor sludge metagenome | biome: EBPR sludge; isolation source: Thorneside wastewater treatment plant | place: Australia: Brisbane, Thorneside...
TGTTAATCTGCCAATGGTCGTAGATATGATTAATAAATAAGAGTAAAAAATGAAACGCCCGTTTATCTTTTCCCTCACCTTGATCTTGATCACCGTCGCATGTTCTTTCGCCTCTCAAACTCCTGCCGCGCCTCTCCCCAGAACGGAAGTTGACTCTGTTGCCCAAACTTCCACCCCCACTGAAACCATTCCTGCCGCCACGCAACCCGCAGCAACCAACGCAACCCTTTTATACATTTCTGGCACCACTCACATCGAATCCAAACCACAGGTCTGGCCTGATCTGGATGCTTTCCTTGCATTTCTGCAGCAAGTGACTGCCCTCGGTATGAAGTGGTCTGTCGGTGCAGATATTGGCTGGCTCGAAGGTGAGCCGCGTGCCGCCGAATTGATCCAAGCCTCCGAAGCGTTGGGCGTGCAATGGGATGTTCACACGCACAGTCCGCAAGACCGGGCGAAAGCGGCTTATCTCATCACACAAATGGGCGGGCATCCAAACTCGGTCGTTTCGGGCATGCTCATCAGCGAGTTCAACAATATCGGATTACAAACCTATCAGGGTTTTACATGGACTCCGCAAGTGCTATGGGGCGGCACGAATTGTCCCGGTCACCGCCCGGGGTGTGACGACCTCGCCGCCGGGTTGTGGATTCCGCTCAGCGCAGAACAATACACCACCCACAACCCGAACGGACAATATATCCGCGTAGGAGGTGGTACGCATCAACTGGATGATGGACGTATGCTCGCTCAAGCTGTCGCCAATGGACAATACACATACCTTGTCATTAGTTTTACGCTTATGGTCGCCCCGACCACATTACAGATCGTCGAAAGCGATGATGGCATTGCCGAGATCACAGCATTTGTAAGTGAAATGAATGGCTATACCTTCGTCCGCTGGGCAAATATTGAAGAGACCGCTCAAGCCTGGGTCGCAGCCGGAAGCGTTCCAAGTCGCATTGAGATGGAGTAAAAAAGAGACTGTCACCTTGAAAGTGACAGTCTTTTGATAAAGTAATCAATCTGCGCTGACCAACGGTGAAGTCTCTTCCGCAGAAGCCTGCTCTTTCAAATCAAGGTTCGGCGTGAAAAAGACGCTCGCCAATGCAAGCGCGGCGGCAACGAAGGCAATGCCAAAGACGGCGGAGATCGCATCTGCCAGGGCAAGGCGCGCGCCTTCGTTGACGACAAGGTTCGAGGCAGAATTCGGCTCCAGCAATTGCGAAACCAATTCCGGGTCCAGATTTGAAGCGGCAAGATTCGATGCCAGTCTCGCAGTTAGCACCGCACCCATCACACTCACACCTAGAGTCCCACCCATTGAACGGCTAAATTGCATGGTCGATGTTGCCGTACCGAGATATCGTCGGTAAACCGTGGTCTGCACAGCGATCAAAAATGAGGGGATCGAAAAACCCATTCCGATGCCCATCAGAGTAACAAAGACCATGATGGCGATCTGCACCACGCTGGAGTCGATGCGCGACATAAAGAACGCGCCGATCACAAGCAGGGATGTTCCAAAGATCGCCAGCCTGCGATATCCAACTTTTAAAAGGATTCGGGTGCCAATGATGCTTGACGCGACCCAACCCAACAACATGGGCGAAATGGTGATACCCGCCTGAGTAGCGCTCGTACTCAGCACCGATTGCACAAATAATGGGATGAATGCAACACTTCCAAACAAAGCCCAGCCGGAGAAGACCCCATGAGCGACCGCTGTGGAAAACAACTTTCCACCAAATAAATGCAACGGCAAGATCGGGTCTGCTGCGCGACTCTCGACCCAAAACAAGATGATAAACAAAGGGACCGATGCGCCAACCATCAGCCACTTTCTGGATGAGCCCGATTCGTCCAACAGACCAAACAATAAAGTAACGATGGCAGTCATCAATAAAGCCGCCCCGGCATAATCCACCGTGGGCTTTTCGGTGCTGATAATTCTATCGCGCCAGGCATAGGCGACCAAACCCGCCGCCAGCAAACCGGGGATGATGTTGATGTAGAACACCCAACGCCACGAAAGAGAATCCACAAGGAAGCCGCCCAACAGCGGGCCGATAATAGAAGAGACACCCCACACGCCGGAAAACAACCCCTGCATCCGGGTGCGCTGTTCCAGCGTGAACATCTCACCGATCAGGATGAATGCCAGGGGCATGATGCCGCCCGCGCCGATTCCCTGAAGCCCGCGGGCAAGGATCAACTGGGTCATCGAACCGGCTTGCCCACACCACACCGAACCGACCAGGAACAACGCCATCGCAATTAAGTAAAGGTTGCGGCGCCCATAAAGGTCCGAGAGCTTTCCGTATAAAGGAACTGTGGTTGTGGAAGCAAGCATATATGCTGAAAAAACCCATGAAAAATGGCTCAACCCGCCCAACTCACCCACGATGGTCGGTGTGGCAGTGGCAACAACCGTCGACTCCATCGAGGCGAGGAAGAGGCTGAGCATGATCCCGATCGTGACCATGATGATACGGTTACGAGGCATAATTTACCTTTCGCAGTGGGAATAAACTTTGGAATGAAATCCCTTCTTCAGGGAATTCGATCAATGGGTTTCTGAAGCGTTCATTTTCCAGGTTCTGGCAACGGACATTGCAGGGGCGCACCGGGAGAACGGGTATAAACGTATCCTTCTCCAGATGTTACAAATACCACAACTGCATCAAGGTATGGAGAGTAGTAGGTCGTATTCCAACACCCAAGCACGACCACATCTTCAGCATGAAACGAGAAAGGCGGCGGGTCACCGGGAATGACAACCCCTTCAGGCGTTGGATTATTCGGTCCGATCAATGTGAAAACCAACCGCTGATAATCGAGGAAGCGATAGTACGTGCTTCGATCAGGCTCGCCTTCGCCCGTACGATAATAGCGCGGATAAAGCACACGCCCTTCGCGTATCATTGCATTTGGCTGCAAAAGGAAGGAAGTCAGATCAGCGCTCGATAAACCAGCCTTTTCCAGCAGACCCGCTTCTTCAACCCCGGTAAGAATCTCCTCCGGCGTACGCGTTTGATAACGCGGAGCGACAAAAAATTCCGGTAGCGGCAAAAGCGACCCGACAGCCAAAATAAACACAAAAGTCGGAATAAGCTTGGCAGCAGACTCTTTCGAGAATACCGGTATGACTTTTTCATCCTCACTGATATGTTCGCCCAAAGTCAAATAACCCGCCCCGCCCAATAACCAAGCCACCAATTGCAAGCCGCCTGCTATGTAGTAAAGATAGACGATCCAATCCACCGGGGCGACATACCTTCCGCCGGATGTAATGCCGAGTGAGTTCATCAGCAGATATGCCAGGAATATCAGTATGGGCAAAACAGCTAAACGCCGAACCCGACTCCACATCGACCCCATACCCAATGAGATCAAACCAAAATTAAAAAGGATCATGACCATGCCAGTCGTCCCCACCTCACCTTCGCTCCAGCTTTTCTTCCAATATGGCGTATCAGCCTTGACGGTATTCCACAGGTCATCAAACGTCAACGACGAGGGCAGGGAGACAATGGAAGTGACCACGTTATGTACCAAATGGTTGGCGATGGAACACAACATGGAATCGCACAACGGTTCAGTGGATGCGTTCAACGAGCGCTGGCGGGATCCGTCACGCGCTAAAACTCCGGCACGGGATACATCCGCGTCCTTGCTGGGAATGGATGTGGATGCATCCAATCCATAACGGGAACGGATAATGACCACAAGGCGGGAATAGTAAGATGAATACATCGGAATCCCGTTCGCTTGGTTCCGGATCTCCCAGGGCAGGGTGACTGCAAATAGACCAAGCAATACCACCACCCCAGCCAGGATGAAATTCTTCCAACGTAATTTCAAAGCAAATGGGATAAACACCAGAGCGGCAGGCAAAAGCGAAAAAGCATGGGTACGTACCATGATCGCGAACCCAAAGACCGCGCCTACCCATGCCAAAAAACCCACGCGCGGCGGATTCTTGAGCCATTTGATCAAGAGCAGAAGAAAGATCGAAATCAATACAGCGGTGGGGAAATCGGTCAGCATCATTTTAGGGCTGGCGGTATCGATCCATTTTGCGGCGATGAGGGCGTTCACACCGCGGAGGGCAATCAGGGTCCCAGCCGCTGCGCCAAATGACCGGCTGTGCAATTCCTTCCCGATCAAATAAACGACCGCGGGTAAAACTGCCAAAAAAGCGGCTTGGGCTTTCATCAATAGGACCGTATTCTGCCCAAGAACGAGATGAAGATATACAAGAAATGTGCTATATAACGGACGTTCGAAGAATCCACTGTTAAACAATCCCTGCCCGATCAATGTATATTGCGCACCCTGATCGAACGTCGCACCGTCGGAGTAGGGATAAATGACGTTGTCGGCGGTGTCGGGCATGAAATAATTTGGATGAAGCGGCTGGCGCATCCAAAGCCAGGCTGAGATCGACCAAATGGCAATAAAGATGAACAGGTCAATTCTTTTCTTATTTAGCCAATCTGTCTTTCCTTCGATCCACAAAAAAAGCGCTCCCAAGAGCAAACAGAACAAAACCTGCAAGCCAAGTATTGGCACACCTGCGCCGTACCAATAATCTGCGGGATAAAAGATACCGATGCCTGTCAAGGCGATGAACAAAAAAGATAAAACGAAAAACGCAAAGAGGATGAAGGCGACTCTCAGAATAATTCGACCCCGTTTGTTGGGATTCGTTGAATCGTTTTTTCGTTCAAGGAGAATGATCCCGCTCGTAACCGCGCCGGTCACTGCCAGCCAGCCGATAATGGGAGCCAACCTTTGAATGTATCCTGCCAGCCCGCCGAGGCGGTAGGATGGCATAAAGAGTGTAATCCAACCGGCGAAAAATGCCGCAAGTGAGATGAAGAATACCGCGTCGCTGATCCGCCCGGATTGGGTGAAACCCACCCACAGGCGCAGAGAATGTTCGGGCTGGCGAAACAGGCGCAAGGTCAGGTAGAGAAGCGCGATACCGGGTAGAAGTATCCCCAAACCAAGAATGATCCGCTCTAGGGAATATCCAAGAAATACCGCGTTCTTTGGGTCCGATGGAGATGCGATCAAAATTAAAAAGGCGATGAATGCGCCTGAGGTCAGGAAAAGCCCAAAGGCAGGAAGCCGCTTTGCAGGTTGTATCATGATGAAGACCTATTCATCGTCCAGGGAAGGTTTGCGCTCAAGCCAGAGAAGGAAGGCAATGCCTCCGATGATCGCCACAGTGAATATTGCCAGCGCAACAGAAGGGGAAAGGTAAAGTGTAAAGAATGCCAGCCCTCCGATGATAATCGCCATCAGATGAACTGCAAGCACGGCACTGCGAGGTTGTATGCCAAGCATGATGAAACGGTGAAAGGTATGGTCGCGCCTGCCCGTCCCGATGGACAGGTTCCTGCGAAAACGGGAGAGCACCACGAGCGAGGTATCGAAGATGGGAACGCTTAATAGCATGATCGGCACGATCCACGAAGATTCGGGCGCGCGGTTCAAGGGATTATACAGGATGCCAAACGAGGCGAGCAGGAACCCAATGGTCTGCGCGCCGGAATCGCCGAGAAAGAAACGCACGACAACCGCGTTCCAAAAATACAAACCAATACATATACCCAGCAGACCCGCCGCCACAAATGCAAGAGCATGCTGATCTGCAAGGCTTGCCGCGCCCCAAAAAAACGCGGAGGCTATAACGCCCAGCCCCGCCACGATGCCATCCATACTATCGATCAGGTTCATGGCATTTGTTATACCGACCAGCCAGAAGAGGGTCAGCGCTATATTTAACGCCTGCGAAAATAGTGGATGAACAACCCCCGGGTCGAGGATGACAGTCATAAAACGGACTTGAACGCCAAAGCCAATCAAAATGGCAGAGGCGATTAACTGTCCCGCAAATTTCGGTCCGGCAGACAATCCTTTGTAATCATCCCACAAACCGAAGAGGAAGATCACGCCGGCTCCCAGCGTAACAACCAGCATATCGGTGTTGAGGGAACTGCGGTAGGTGGCAACCAATATCAACAGGGCGGCAGACAGCAAAATCCCACCTGCCAGAGGTGTGGGACGGGCATGTTGTTTATGCGGCGCGGAGCCGGGAACATCCATGATGCCCAAGCGTTCGGCGAACGCTGAGGCGGGGATTCCCAATGCGAGTGTCAAGGTCAGGCTGATGATTCCAAAAAGGATGGGGTTACCCATAACAGTGTTAATTCCCGGGGTGGTTTGCGGATAGCAGTTTATACTGCTTTCGGTCACAAATTGTACTTTTTCAATAGGTGAAAAGCAAAATTGTGAGCGTGGGTATCATATCAGAGTTTTCCCGACCTCCGTCATGGACCCCAACTTCTCCCGACATTGGCTCGAAAGTCAGGATTCCTTCGATACGCCCTTACAGGCAGTCAGGACAATATTTTCGAGTCCGTTGAAGCCAAATCACAAGCGGCGAACCTGCCGATACACCGGGGATAGAAAGAAACGCAGGGCGCTCCGCATATGCAGGTAGAGATAATACAACTTGCGGCGGCTGGAACGCTGCGCATCATGCCGCACCTTGATATTGGAATCGACCATGATCTTCATGCCGCGAAGCCGGGCGCGGGAGCAAAAATCCACGTCTTCGAGATAGAGGAAGAACTTTTCATCCATACCGCCCAATTGACGGTAGGTTTCCGAATGCAGCATCCAGAACATGCCCGCGATCCAATCTGGGTAGATCATTCCATTTGAGTCTGGCAGGTAAGGCTTGAAGGCGTAACCCGGCAAACGGCGGCGAATCAACTCGAAGGGAGTCGGAAGCGGGCGGTACGAGTCCTGCACTACTCCGGCTTCGTCCACGATCTGGGGGGCGATCAGATCAGCTTGATGGTCATTCAGGCTCTTTAGCAAGCGCTCGAGAAGTGGCTTTTCAAATACAAGGTCGGGGTTCAAGATGACAAAGTACTCGCCCTGGGCTAGCTTGAAAGCATTGTTATGATTTTCGGCAAAACCCAGATGGTATTCGTTTCTTAAGATTCGAAAAGATGCCCAATCTGATGGGTCATAATCGGGCAGTTCGTCCTTCAAATTATCAGTGAGAATGAGCTGGAATCGATCCCGGGTATCAGCCTCGTACTGACGGATGCTATCCAAAAGACGGGTGATCTTATCCGCATCACCATGGCTGACAATGGAGAGGGTAAAGAGAGGTAGCTGGGTCATGGCGTGCGGTTTCGTTTTATGAATTCGCGGTAGGGAACGAATAATCCAGTTGACATCACGCGGATCAGATCCTCAGGGCTAGCCTTTCTGTATTTCTGGATTGCCCTTCGCTTTGCAAACATTTTCGGCGCACCAAGAATCGCATCGAGGAGCGCGCCCCAGATCGCCCTGCCTTGTCCGCGCATGGTGATGTAGACCGTAAAAAAAAGCATGGTCGCGGCATGGAGCGGGAACAAAACCCAGAGCCAGTATGAAGGCATATCTTTAATAAAAGTCCACATAAGGTTGCGGTAGCCGTAATATACCGAAAAATCACTACGCTTGCCAGTGCTGGCGCTTCCCACATGATGAACGACGGCATCTGGCACAAAGAGACATTTACCGCCATTCAGACGCAGGCGGAAACCAAGGTCGATATCTTCGAAATAAGAGAAGTAGTCTTCATCGAACCCGCCCACATTCAAAAATTCCTCACGTGAATACATCGCGGCGGCGGCGCATGGACTGAATATCTCTTTCGCTTCTCTCCCGTATCGATCCGCCGGGAGGTTGAATTGATTACGCCAAGCCAGCCCGCTGATGTGATAAGCATCCCCCGCCCCATCCAGGAGATTCGGCGAATCATATTGAAGTTGGCGCGATGAGAAGGCAATGTATTCTGGATTCTGCTCCGCGGCATGAAGGAGGTTTGCGAGCCAGTCCGGTTCGGGGTAGGCATCCGCATTGAGCAGGACGATCCACTTCCCGCGGGCGATTCGGGCTCCAATGTTATTTCCAACAGTAAAACCTTTGTTTTCTCCCAAGCGTTCCACAACCATATGAAACCCACTCCAACTGTCTTCAATTCCCTCAAGAGAGCCATCAGTGGAGCCATTATCCACAAGGACAACCTCAAAGTCCTGCCGGGTTTGGCTGACAAGGGCTAAGCGGCATTGGTCCAGATGCGCACGGCTATTCCAGGTGACAAGGATGATGGAGGCGGTGGGGGTGCGCGGCATAGCTTTATTATAAATGGACATGCGATTTTCAATTACGACTCACGAAGCGTGATTCTCCCCTGTCATGCTACAATTGAACATCGAGTTCAAATATGGATATTACAAATAAATCAATCATGCTAATTGGCGGAGCCGGGCTAGTCGGCTCTCATATTGTCGATGAATTGACCGCAGAACCGGTTAAGGAGATCGTTGTTTTCGATAATTTCGTGCGCGGTAATCGCGAAAACCTGGCTGCAGCGTTAAAATCGTCAAAGGTGCGGGTGATCGAAGGTTCGATGACGGACCCGAATTTGCTTCGCCGTTCGCTGGAAGGCGTGGACGGGGTCTTTCTACTGGCATCGCTCTGGCTCGGTGAATGTGTCAACGATCCGCGCAGCGCGTGGGAAACCAACGTCATGGGTACATGGAATGTGGTGGAAGCCTGCAAAGATTTGGGGATAAAACGCATTGTTTACTCTTCGTCTGCGTCTGTGTACGGCAACGCATTGGTAACACCCATGACCGAGGAACATCCATTCAACAACCGCACGACCTACGGCGCCACCAAGATCGCCAACGAGCAGATGTTTCGCGCAATCTACGAACAGCACAAACTCCCCTATATTGGCTTTCGTTACATGAATATCTATGGCGAACGGATGGATTATGAGGGCACTTATGTCAGCGTGATCATGAAAGCCATGGATAACATCCTTGCCGGGAAGCCGCCTGTCATCTTTGGCGATGGCTCGCAAATGTACGATTTCATCTATGTCCGGGATGTGGCAAAAGCCAATGTACTGGGCATGAAAGCAGATTGCGAAGATGAATTCTTCAATATCGGTATGGGCGTCGGCACAACCATTAACGAGTTAGTGGATATGCTTTTAGAACTAATGGGGTCAAACCTGAAACCCGAGTACAAACCGCAGGCGCAAAGTTTTGTCACCCATCGAATCGGAAGCACCGAAAAAGCCGAGACACTGATCAGCTTCAAAGCGCAGACCTCATTATTGGAAGGCTTGCGCCGCGTAGTTGAATGGCGCATGGCGCGTAAATAAACGATGTGCGGAATCACCGGCATCTTCAACCTTGACGGCGAACCCGCCTCACCGATCGCATTGCAGAACATGGCAAATGCGGTCAAACATCGTGGACCGGATGGCGAGGGTTTCTTTACTGAAAACTTTATTGGTCTGGGTCACCGCAGGCTGGCGATCATCGATCTCTCACCATCTGGGCACCAGCCCATGCTCACCCCAGATGGGCGATATGTACTTATTTTCAACGGCGAGCTTTACAACTTTCAGGAGCTGCGTGTTGAACTTGAAGCCAAGGGGCATCAATTCCATTCCCTCAGCGACAGTGAGGTCGTCCTGCATGCATATGCAGAATGGGGCGAAAAAGCGCTCGACCGCTTCAATGCGATGTTCGCCTTTGCCATATGGGATCGAACCCGGCAGGAATTATTCCTTGCCCGTGACCGGTTCGGTATCAAGCCTTTGTACTACGCATTATTCGGGAAGACACTTCTTTTCGGTTCAGAAGTCAAGGCGATCCTTCAACATCCGTCTGCCCAAGCTCAACTTGACCAAAACGCGTTGCTCGAATACTTTACCTTTCAGAACATCTTTTCAGACCGCACTTTGTTCTCCGGAGTTCATCTACTGCCCGCCGGAACATTCCTGCGTGTACCGCTCAATGCAAAAAGCCTGCCCACACCTAAACGTTATTGGGATTTTGACTTCCGCGAGCCGGATGTTCATAGGAATGAACATGAGTATCTAGAAGAGCTGGATAGGCTGATGCAGCAGGCAGTAACCCGTCAATTGATCAGCGACGTGGATGTAGGCGCCTACCTCAGCGGCGGCATGGACTCGGGCACCATCACCGCCATTGCCGGGGCTCAGCTCCCTTATATGAAGAGTTTCACCTGCGGGTTCGATCTGCACTCTGCTTCTGGCATTGAAATCAGTTTCGACGAGCGCGCTAAAGCCGAGATGATGTCTTACCGTTTCAAGACCGAGCACTATGAAATGGTACTCAAAGCAGGAGACATGGAGCGTATCATGCCGAAACTGGCATGGCATATTGAAGAACCGCGGCTGGGGCAGTGTTACCCAAACTACTACGCCGCCCAGTTGGCGAGCAAATTCGTCAAAGTCTGTCTTTCAGGCGGCGGCGGTGACGAGATTTTCGGCGGGTATCCCTGGCGGTATTACCGTGCGGTAGTCAATTCCAACTTCGAGGAGTACATCGACAAGTATTACCACTACTGGCAAAGGCTGATTCCCAATTCTGTCATTTCGGACGTGTTCAAACCCATCTGGAGCGAGGTGAAACATATCTCGACTAGAGACATCTTCCGCGATGTGTTCGCAACCCATTCAGAACGGCTCGACCGTCCCGAGGATTATGTCAACCATTCTTTGTATTTCGAGTCTCGAACCTTTTTACACGGACTGCTTGTAATCGAAGACAAGATGAGCATGGCGCATGGGCTCGAAACGCGAGTGCCATTTCTTGATAACGACTTGGTTGATTTCGCAATGCGTTTGCCGGTAAAAATGAAACTTGCCAACTTGGGTGAGGTGGTGAGCATGAATGAAAACGACCCCGCCTTCAAAACTGAAAAATACTTTCAAAGAACAAAAGATGGAAAACTCGCTCTGCGCAAGGTCATGTCCCGATACATCCCAGAGGAAATCACTCAAGCCGAAAAGCAGGGATTTTCCGCGCCGGATGCAAGTTGGTTCAAAGGAGAAAGCATCGAGTACGTTCGGCGTGAAATCCTCGACCCGCGTGCGAACATCTACCAATTCATGGATTACTCTGCCGTTCATTCACTGGTAGATGAACACCTTTCCGGCTCTCAAAACCGCCGGTTGCTGATCTGGTCCCTGCTAAGCTTTGAGTGGTGGCTGAAAAGTTTTCTGAATTAATCCCTCCCAGAACGAGCCTCTTCCATGCCCAATCTCCCCGACGCCCAACAGCGGATAAAAGTCTGTTTCATCGGACTATACGCCTATCCCCTTTTCAACGCGGATTGCATCAGCCCGTTCGGTGGCTCCGAAGTGCGCGTGGCAATGATCGCCAAGGAACTTGCTCACCGGGGAAACCTGGATGTCAGTGTAATTGTCTTCGATCACGGGCAGCCCCACATCGAAATGCAGGAACAGGTCAGGGTCATTTCGTGGGTGGGCAAACAATGCCTGGTAAGCGTATACCCCGATGAAGCAAATCAAACTGGCAATGTAGAAAGTTCGTTTGCAGAAAGGTTAAAACCGCGCCTGCCAGGTTTTGCATGGAAATTCCTACAATTCATCAGGAGGGTGAAAAGGCAGATCTATATCTTTGGGGAGATAGGGGCACATAGTATCTGGCGGTCTGACATTAAGACATTCGATGAAGTCAATGCAGATGTTTACATCACTGCAGGCAATGGCGAATTAACAGCCGACATTGTCTATTATTGCAAAGCCAAGGGTAAAAAATTCATTCTGTTGTCAGGTTCAGATCTGGATTTCGACCCGGATATAAAATCCAACTCACAATATGTCACCCCCTACGGGGTCAACGGCTTTCTGATGCAGTACACACTGGGTCATGCCGATGCCTTTATTTTACAAACCGAACGTCAACGCAACCTTCTTCGAGAGCACTTTCAACGCGATGGTGTCGTCATCCGCAACCCAGTAGACTTGACACAAAAATTTCCACCTGTTCAAAGTTCGAAAGTTGTTTTATGGGTTGGTAAATCTGATCTGGTCAAAAGACCAGAACTGGCTTTGAAGCTTGCCAAAGAATTTCCCGAATACGATTTCAAGTTCATCATGAGCTTCTCAAATGAAAATATCCACATTGAGACTCTTGCCAAAGCGAAAAACCTGCCGAATGTGACTATCCTGCCTTATATTCCCTATGAACAAGTTGAAGAAATCTACGCAAAAGCAGGTTTACTGGTCAACACATCTGTTTTTGAGGGATTCCCGAACACCTTTCTTCAAGCCGCAAAGTATGGTGTTCCGATTCTATCGCTCAACGTGGACCCTGATGGAATGTTGACTGAACATGGCTGTGGAATGTATTGCCACGGGGATTTTGCGACGATGAAACCGGCACTGGCAAAATTGATGGCAAAGGACACCCATGATAGAGCTGGCGCCAATGGGCTTGAATATGTCCGAAAGTATCACGATAAAACGGTCATAGGCAGACAGTTTGAGGAAGCACTACTATCCCTATTCCCAAGTACGAATTAAAGTTAAGCTTTACTGAAGGATATATAATCAGCCAAAAGGAGTTAATGTGTGCGGAATTGCTGGAATAGCCCGGCTTGACGGTGGAAAGGTTGAATTACAAAAACTTCAAGCCATGAACGCAGCCATGAGCCATCGCGGTCCTGACGGTGAGGGGTATTGGGGTGCAGGTAGCGAGATCGGTTTTGCGCACCTCCGGCTTGCCATTATCGACTTAAACACAGGCGACCAGCCCATGACTAACGAGGAAGGTACTCTGCAGATCGTCTTCAACGGAGAGATCTACAACTTCCAAGATGTCAGGTCAGAACTTGAAAGTAAGGGGTACCGTTTTCGGACAAAAAGCGACACCG
>ERZ761602.6642-NODE-6642-length-12800-cov-5.117301_pt1 | contig 12800 bp, 6 predicted proteins | sample MGYA00512165_ERZ761602 | MGnify/ENA primary metagenome ERZ761602 (study PRJEB28899, sample SAMN02445085) | bioreactor sludge metagenome | biome: EBPR sludge; isolation source: Thorneside wastewater treatment plant | place: Australia: Brisbane, Thorneside...
CGGTCCGGGCGCTCGTTGCAGCCGCTCGATTTCTTCCCGAAAGGCGTTCACGTCCTCGAAACTGCGATAGACCGAAGCGAAGCGAACGTAGGCGACCTGATCGAGTTCGCGCAACTCGTCCATCACCCATTCGCCGATGCGCTGGCTGCTCAGTTCCCGCTCGCCGCTGGCACGCGCCCGGTTTTTGATGCGCAACAGGGTTTCCTCGATCCGCTCGGCGCTGACCGGCCGCTTCTCCAAGGCGCGCAGCAGGCCGCTCCGCAGCTTTTCGTCCAGAAACGGTTCGCGGCGACCGTCGCGCTTCACCACCGGCGGCATCAGCAGTTCCGCCGCTTCGTAGGTGGTGAAACGGGCGTTGCAGCGCGGGCACTCGCGGCGGCGGCGCACCTTGTCGCCCTCCGCCGACAGGCGCGAGTCGATCACCCGCGTATCGGGCGTGCCGCAGAACGGGCAGTGCATCGCCGCCGTCTCGCGCGTCCGCCGTCGCTCAACCGTACACCGGGAACTTGGCGCACAGCTCGGTCACCTGGCCGCGCACCCGGTCGATGACCGTCTCGTCGGCCAAATCGTCGAGGATGTCGCACATCCAGCCGGTCAGTTCCCGGCATTCGCGCTCTTTGAAGCCGCGCGTGGTGATCGCTGGCGAGCCGACCCGGATGCCGCTGGTGACGAAGGGCGATTGCGGGTCGTTGGGCACCGCGTTTTTGTTGACGGTGATCCAGGCTCGGCCCAGCGCGGCGTCGGCGGCCTTGCCGGTGAGCCCCTTGTCGATCAGGCTGACCAGGAATAAATGGTTGTCGGTGCCGCCGGAGACGACCTGATAGCCGCGTTCGAGAAAGACGCCGGCCATGGCGCGGGCGTTGGCGACCACCTGTTTCTGGTAGTCGGCGAAATCCGGCTGCATGGCTTCCAGCAGTGCGACCGCCTTGGCCGCGATGACGTGCATCAGCGGCCCGCCTTGAATGCCGGGGAACACCAGCGAGTTCAGTTTCTTTTCGATGTCGGGATTGGCGCGAGCCAGGATCAGGCCACCGCGCGGGCCGCGCAGGGTTTTGTGGGTGGTGGTGGTGGTCACGTCGGCGATGGGCACCGGAGTGGGGTAGACGCCCGCCGCTACCAGTCCGGCGACGTGCGCCATGTCCACGACCAGATAGGCGCCCACCCGGTCGGCGATGGCGCGAAACCGCTGCCAGTCCACGACGCGGGAATAGGCCGAGAAGCCGGCGATGATCATCTTGGGCCGGCACTCCAGCGCCAGCCGCTCCACCTGCTCGTAGTCGATCTCGCCGGTGGCTTCGTTCAGGCCGTATTGCACCGCCCGATACAGCCGCCCAGAAAAATTGACCTTGGCGCCGTGGGTGAGGTGGCCGCCGTGAGCCAGGCTCATGCCCAGGATGGTGTCGCCCGGTTCGACCAGCGCCATGTAGACGGCGGCGTTGGCCTGCGAGCCGGAGTGGGGCTGGACGTTGGCGTAGTCGGCCCCGAACAGTCGCTTGGCCCGGTCGATGGCCAGTTGCTCGGCGATGTCCGCGAACTCGCAGCCGCCGTAATAGCGTTTGCCGGGATAGCCTTCGGCGTATTTGTTGGTCAGCACCGAGCCCTGGGCTTGCAGCACGCGCGGACTGGCGTAGTTTTCCGAAGCGATCAGCTCGATGTGCGCTTCCTGGCGCTGTTTCTCGCCCCGCAAGGCGGCCCACAACTCATCGTCGAACCCGGCGATCCGCATTTCTCGACTGTACATTCGCGACCTCTGAATAGCCGACGCCCGCTCGCTCGACCGCGGGAGTGGGCGCACTCGTGGAAAAAAGCGATTGTACTCGGATAGCCTTGGAGGGAGTAAGAGAGAACGCGAACAAAACGGCCGCGCGGCGCGCGGGCGGTCTCGATCCGCGCGGTCGGGGCGCCTCGGGCGGCGCGGGATCAGGGATTCATGGGCGCTTCCAGAAAGGAATCGACCACGGCGGTCCAGGCCTTTGCGATGTTGCGCAAATCGTAGCCGCCGCCGCCGACCGCGACGATGCGGCCTTCGGCGTACTCCTCGGCGATCTGGCACAGGCCGCGAGCGGCGCGGCCGTGGGCGCGGGCCGTGTAGTGCAGATGGGCCAGCGGATCGCCGTCCAGGCCGTCGGCGCCGCAGTTCAAGAACACGAACTGCGGTTCCCAGCGGCGCAAAAAATCTTCGACCTTGTCCCACATCATCAGAAAATCGTCGTCGGCGGACAGCGGCAACAGCGGGATGTTGAGCTTGCGGCCCTTGGCCGGCCCTTTGCCGTCCTCGTGGGAAAAGCCGCTCTGCGGAAAGTTGTAGCGGCCGTCCTCGTGAATGTCGGCGTAGATCACGGTCGGGTCGCTTTCAAACGGGTAAAACACGCCATCGCCGTGATGCGCGTCGATGTCCACGTAGGCGATGCGCTCCAGGCCGTACTCCCGTTGCAGCAGCTTGATGGCGATGGCGACATCGTTGAACACGCAAAACCCGGCGGCGGTGTCGGGCATGCTGTGGTGCAGGCCGGCGATGGGCGCGAAAACGCGCCGCACTTCGTTGCTCATGACCTTGAGGGTCGCGTCGAGGACGGTGCCGACCACTTTCGCCGCGTCCTCGAACACCCCTTTGTAGGCCGGCGTGTCGCCGTAGTCCAATAAACCCTTGCCCGCTTCGGAATAGATTTTGACTTTTTCGACGTATTCCGGGGTGTGGAACAGCCGGAGCTGATCCTCGTTCGCCATCGCGGGGTGCAAGATGCGCACTTGATCGGCGAGTTGCCGGACGTGCATTTCGTCCCAAAAGGCGTGGATGCGATCCGCGCTGAAGGGATGATCCTCGAACCCGTAATGGCTGACCTCGTCGCCGGTATAGACGGCCACCGCTCTGCTGCGTGCCATGGGCTTTCCGATCCTCGTCATAAAGGGCATCGCCGATGCCGATAGATTATCATAGCTCGGTTGATGTGGGTTCGGGTGACGCTGGCTTCCAATCTGCGTCGGCCGGATCGTGACTAAAATATTACGTCTGTTCCGCTAAAGAACGTATCTCTGCTGTCAGGAGTGCCCATGGCCGCCATCGAGCCCCAAAAGCGGGAGCGCTTTCCTCACGACCGCCAGCCGACGGTTCGGATTTTGGCGATGCCCGCTCACACCAACCCCAGCGGGAAGATCTTCGGCGGCTGGATCATGGCGCAGATGGACATCGCCGGGGGCATCGTGGCCTTGGAGTACGCCGGCGGTCCGGTGGTGACCGTGGCGGTCACGTCGATGGAATTTCACCGGCCGGTGAGCGTGGGCGATCTGGTGAGCTGCTTCGCCCGCATTCAGAAAGTGGGCTCGACCTCGATCACGGTCAAAGTGGAAGTGTTCACCCAGCGGGCGCACGACGGCACCCTGCAATCCGCCAAGGTGACCGAGGCCGTGATCGTTTACGTCGCAGTCGACGGCGACGGTTCGCCGCGCCCGTTGCCGGCGCGGGAGCCCGATTTCAGCCATTACTGGTAGGCGTCCGGGCCGGATCGGGCGCCCCGGATAGACCTCGCGCCCCGCGAACTCGGTCCGATCCTCTCGCGACCGCCTATACTTGAAGCTCCGCGTCACCGAGATTCGCGCGTTTGGAAAATCTGCTGTTGGTCGTGATGGCGCTGTTGCTGGTGGCGCTGAACGGTTTTTTCGTGGCTGCCGAGTTCGGGCTGGTGAAGTTGCGGCAAACTCGCGTCCGCTCCATCGTCAAGCTCCACGGCTGGCGCGGGCGCATCCTGGTCGCGGTGCACGCCCATCTCGACGCCTATCTGTCGGCTTGCCAGTTGGGCATCACCCTGGCGTCGCTGGGGCTGGGCTGGATCGGCGAACCGGCGTTCGCCCGGCTGCTGGGACCGGTCTTCGCGTGGCTGGATATCACGTCGCCGGAGCTGATTCACGTCGTTTCCGTCGTCTTCGCGTTTTCGGTCATCACCTTTCTGCACATCGTGGTGGGCGAGCTGGCGCCCAAGTCGCTGGCCATCCGGCGGCCGGAGTGGGTTTCGCTCTGGACCGCCGCACCGCTCTACGCTTTTTATTGGGTCATGTATCCGGCGATTTGGCTGCTGAACCAAAGCGCCAACGGCGTGCTGCGGCTGGCCGGGCTCGACGCGGCGCACGGCCACGACACGAGCTATTCGGCCGAGGAACTCAAGCTGATCCTGCGCAGCAGCCGCCCCTCGGACAAGCTCGATCGGGACGAGTTGCAGGTGGTGGCCCACACCCTGGATTTCAGCGATCTCGAAGTGTCCGAGCTGATGCGGCCGATCGGCGAAGTCACCGGGTTGCACCAGGCCCGGACGCTCGAACAAAATCTGGACACCATCTACCGCAGCCGCTTCAGCCGGTATCCGTATTTCGGGCGGGACGAGGAAACCGTGCTGGGCATCATCCATCTGAAGGATCTGTTCCTGGCCCAGCAGCGCGACAAGCCCATCGCGAACCTGAACGGCTATCTGCGCCCGGCGCAGTACGTCGCGCCCAACACCCCGGCGCTGGAGCTGTTCCGCCGCTTTCGCAAGGGGGCGCCGCATTTCGCCATCGTCGGCCAGAAGGGCGGCAGGGCCGAGGGTTTCATCACGCTGGACGACATGCTGGGCGCTTTGGTCGGCGGCATCCGCGACGAGTTCCGGCAAAGCCAGAACGATTGGACCCGGCTGGACGACGACACGTTGATCGGCAAGGGCAGCTTGCCCATTTTCACCCTGGAGCGTTCGCTGGGGATCGAGATCGAAAACGAAAACGTCGATTCGGTCGGCGGGCTGGTGATGTGGAAGCTGGGCGACGTGCCGCACGAAGGCCAGAAAGTCGAGTTCGACCAGTTCGATGTGGTGGTGAAAAAAATGAACGGCCCGCGCATCATGCTGGTGCGGGTTTATCCGAAGGAAGCGGCGAACCGTTAGGACCGATGGCGAGCCTCGCCGTAACCGCCGCCGCCCGGCGTTTCGACCACGAACGCATCCCCGGCCCGCACGGCGGTTTGGGCCGTGCCCGGAAGTTCTTCGACGCTGCCGTCGGCTCGCTCCACCGCGTTGCGGCCGGTTTGGCCCGGTGCGCCGCCGTTCGAGCCATAAGGCGGGACGCGCCGATGGCCGGACAGGATCGCGGCGGTCATCGGCTCCAGAAAACGGATGCGTCGGACCGCGCCATCGCCGCCGCGCCAGCGGCCCGCGCCGCCGCTGCCCGCGCGGATGCGGAATTCCTCCACCCGCACCGGAAACCGCCATTCCAGCACTTCTGGGTCGGTCAACCGGGAATTGGTCATGTGGGTGTGGACCGCCGAAGCGCCGTCGAAGCCCGGTCCCGCGCCGGCACCGCCGCAGATCGTCTCGTAATACTGGTGGCGCTCGTCGCCAAAGGTGAAATTGTTCATGGTGCCCTGGGCCGCCGCCATCACGCCGAGCGCGCCGTAGAGCGCATCGACGACGCATTGCGAGGTTTCCACGTTGCCCGCGACCACCGCCGCCGGCGGACGAGGATCGAGCAGGCTGCCCGGAGGGATGACGATGTCCAGCGGGCGCAGACAGCCGGCGTTGAGCGGGATATCGTCGTCCACCAGGGTGCGGAACACGTACAGCACCGCCGCCAGACAGACCGCGCGAGGCGCGTTGAAATTGCTGGCCTGCTGGGGCGAGGTGCCGGTGAAGTCGATTTTGGCCGAGCGCCGCGCCCGGTCCAGAGTCACGGCGACTCGGATTGTCGCGCCGCTGTCCATCTCGTAGGCGAACGCGCCGTCCCGCAGCCGATCCAAGGCTCGGCACACCTGTTCGGCGGCGTTGTCCTGAACGTGCCCCATGTAGGCGTTGACGGCGCCCAGCCCAAAGTACGCCACCATATTCCGCAATTCCCGGGCGCCTTTTTCGTTGGCGGCGATTTGGGCGTGCAGGTCGGCCAGATTTTGCCGGGGGTTGCGCGCCGGCCAAGGGCCGGATGCGAGCCGCTCCAGCAGTTCCCGCTCGCGAAACCGGCCGCCGCCGACCAGTCGAAAATTGTCCAGCAACACCCCTTCCTGGTCGATGGTCGCGCTGTCGGGCGGCATCGAGCCGGGGGTGATTCCGCCGATGTCGGCGTGATGGCCGCGCGAGGCGACGTAAAACAGCAAATCCCGTCCCGCTTCGTCGAACACCGGGTTGATGACCGTGATGTCCGGCAGGTGGGTGCCGCCGCTGTAGGGCGCGTTGCTGGCGTACACGTCGCCGGGCTCAAATCGGCCCCGATTCGCCCGGATGACCGCCTGCACCGCTTCGCCCATCGAGCCGAGATGCACCGGAATGTGCGGGGCGTTGGCGATCAGTTGGCCGTCCCGGTCGAACAGCGCGCAGGAAAAATCCAGCCGCTCCTTGATGTTGACCGAATGCGCGGTGTTGGCCAGGGTCACGCCCATCTGTTCGGCGACGGCCATGAACAGGTTGTTGAACACCTCCAGCAGGATCGGGTCGGCGTCCGCGCCGACCGCGACCCGGCGCGGGCGGGGCTGGCGACGGGTCAGCACCAGGTCGCGGAGGGCCGTGACTTCGGCCTGCCAGCCGGGTTCGATCAGGGTGGTGGCGCCGGTTTCGCCGACGAGCGCCGGTCCCGGAACCCGGTCGCCGGGCCGCAGCGCCTCGCGCCGGTAGAGCGGGGCGGCGACCTCGCCGCCGGCGAAATGCAACTGAACGGGCGCAACGTCGGGCGGTGGTCCGTCCGCCGATGACGGCGGCTCGACCGGGTCGTCGGGTTCGAGGCCCGCTCCGATGATCTCGACCCCGACGGCTTCCACGATCAGGGCCTTGTCGGGCATGGCAAAGCCATAGCGTTGGCGGTGAACCGCTGCAAACCGGGCTTGCAATTCATTCGGCTCGCCGGCGGGGACGCTCAGGGCGGTATCGCTGCCGGCATAGCGCAAGCGGACGGTGCGGACGGCCTGAATTGGCCCGGCGGGAAGGGCTTGCGCCGCCATCTCCGCGCGCCCGGCTCGTTCCAGGTCGGTAAAAAGCCGATAGAGCAGGGGAGCCGAATCCAGGGTTAACGGCGCTTCGACAGTCTGTTCCTTCAACAGTCGGGCATCGGCCAACCCCATGCCATAAGCCGAGAGCATCCCGGCGAAAGGATGGATGAAGATGACCGGCATCCCCAGTGCATCGGCCACCGCGCAAGCGTGTTGACCGCCCGCGCCGCCGAAGCAGCACAGGGTGTATCCGGTCACGTCGTAACCGCGCTGGGTCGAGATCTGCTTGATGGCGTTCGCCATATTTTCGATGGCGACGGTCAGGAAGCCTTCGGCCAGCTCTTCCGGGCGGTAGGTTTTGCCGATGGCCGCACGGATATCGGCGGCCAGTCGCTCGAAGCGGCGAGTCACCGCGTCTCGATCCAAAGGCTGATTTCGCTCGGGACCGAACACGGTCGGAAAGAAAGCCGGTTGAATACGTCCCAACAGCACGTTGCAGTCGGTCACGGTGAGGGGGCCGCCGCGCCGGTAGCAGGCCGGCCCCGGATTGGCGCCGGCCGACTCCGGCCCGACCCGCAGCCGGGCGCCGTCGAAGCGACAGATCGAGCCGCCGCCCGCCGCCACGGTGTGAATGTGCAGCATCGGCGCCCGCAGCCGCACGCCGGCGATCAGGGTTTCAAGCGCGCGTTCGTACTCGCCGGAGTAATGCGACACGTCGGTCGAGGTGCCGCCCATGTCGAACGCGATGATTTTGTCGAAGCCGGCGCGGGCGGCGGCGCGAGCGGCGCCGACGATGCCCCCGGCCGGGCCGGACAAAATGCTGTCCTTGCCCCGGAAATGCCGGGCGTCGGCCAGTCCGCCGCTGGACTGCATGAACAGCAACCGCGCGCCGCCCAGCTCGCTCGCCACGCGGTCCACGTAACGGCGCAGGATCGGTGACAGATAGGCGTCCGCCACCGTGGTGTCGCCGCGCCCGACCAGCTTCATCAGCGGGCTGACCTGGTGCGAGACCGAAATCTGGGTGAAACCGATATCCCGCGCCAGCTCCGCCGCTAGCCGCTCGTGTTCCGGGTAGCGATAGCCGTGCAGAAACGCGATGGCGACGGCGCGGATGCCGGTGCGATAAGCGTCCTCCAACGCCGCGCGAGCGCTTGCGGCGTCGAAGGGCACGAGAGTTTCGCCCCGCGCCGAGATCCGCTCCCGCGCTTCCGCCACTCGCTCGTACAGCAGTTCGGGCAACACGATGTGGCGGGCGAACAGTTTGGGCCGGTTCTGGTAGGCGATGCGCAAGGCATCCCGAAAACCCCGGGTAATCAGCAGCAAGGTCCGGTCGCCCTTGCGCTCCAGCAAGGCGTTGGTGGCGACGGTGGTGCCCATCTTGACCGCCGCGATCCGGTCGGCGGGGATCGGTTCGCCCGGCGCCACACCCAGCAGCTCGCGGATGCCGTGCAGGGCGGCGTCGGCGTAATGCTCGGGATTGTCCGACAGCAGCTTGCGGGTCACCAGCCGACCGTCGGGGCTCCGCGCCACCAGATCGGTGAAGGTGCCGCCCCGGTCGATCCAGAACTGCCAGCGGTCGGTGAGCGAGAGCTTTGAATCGTTCATATGGCGCGATGCACGAAAAATGTGGCCTGATTGGTAAGCGGTCAAAAATGAACTTGTATCCGTTCATTTTGGCCAACGACCCTTAGAACTCCGTTCCTCGATTTGTCAAAAAATAATGAATTCAAAAGCCTAAGTCTATTGCCAGCGCTTGTGAATTAATGGCACGTTTTTTGTATATCAAAACGTACTAATTCGCTAAGTTATTATATATATTGTATTGTGGAGGATAATCGTGATGGCCGCGCCTCAAAACGAGTTCGATTACACCAGAGGGCCGAGTGTCGCCGATAGGGAATTCAGAAGAGATTCGCCCGCCGCGCAAGAGCGCGAAGCTCGGCAAGACGCCGCGACCTTCGCGGGTCAGTGCAAGAAAATCCTGACGATACTAAAAGGTTTGAAGGAAGCGGTGGCCACGCTGAGCTGGCTAAAAGCCATCGTGGTTTCGCTGTTCGGGATGGGGATTATCTATTATCCGTTTTCTTCCAGCACCAAGCTGTTGCCCGACCTTTTTCCCCAGGCGGTCCATGGCGGCAAGCAGTTTTTGTGGTCGCGCCCGAGCAATTCGGTCAAGGCCAGCTTCGACAGCGGATGCGCCAAACCCAGCCTGATCAACCTGCTGGGTTTCATCGGCGTCGCATCCGGCCTGCGGCTTCAGTATGGCCTCGCGCCGAACATGCAGGACGGGGGATGGGGCGTCCATTGGGCCGATGCGCCGACCCACGATTTTGACGCTTCTCGGTTCGCCCATTTCAGCTTCTGGGTCCGTGGCGCCAGCGGAGATGAAGCTTTCGAGATCGGCCTGAAAGATACCGACGCCAAGGAGATCAAGATCGAGTCGAAGGACTGGATCGCCGCCAGCACGCTCAGAAATGGAGTCGAAGTGATCATCCCTTTGGCCGAATTCAGAGGCGTGAACATCAAATCGCTGAACAACGTCAATTTCAGCTTCGGTTCCGGGCATGGCTCGGGCAATCTCTGCATAGGCGGCATGGCTTTCGAGGGGCAGAGCGAGCGCGCTTGACGCGAGCCCTCTCGCTCACGGCGTGCTTTGGCCGAAACGGAGCGCTTGGCGCTCGCGCTGCTCGCTCAGGCCAGCGGCCGGCCGGATGTAATGCTGGAGCGCGCAGGCCATTTCATGGCCCGGCAACCACCGATAGCTTTCCTTCTCCTCCAGCGGACAAACCTCGCGTCGACGATCCGCCCGCTCCGCCGGGCGTTGCCAGAAGTGATGGCCGAGTACCCCCAGATCCACTCGGTTTTCGCTGAACGCGACGCTCGGATGCAACAGGTACTCCTCCCGTACCGTCAGCGCAGCGTGCCCGCGCCTCGCCCCCGCAGATCGCGGACACAGCTCAAACGTCGTGTTCTGAACCAACAGCACCACCGGGGCTCTGCGGCGATGCGCCGCAGTGTCGCCCTGCCATGCCCATCCAGAACGGTCACCGCGTCTACCCGCTCATTGTCAAACAGCCGATACGCCGCTTTCGTGTCCGCCCACGTCCCGCTCGTCGCCGGTACGCGTTCCGTCGGCGGCGCGCTCAACCGTTCCAGCACCCGGGTCAGTCGGCGCTTCAGTCGTGCATCCGGCAAACTCCCCCTATCCATCTCCGCTTCAGCCCAACCCATCGATAACCCTCGCCTCTAAAGGAGGCTCCAGGCTATCGCAGCCCCGCCCGACTTATGGGTAATGGCCAGCGCGAAGCGTCCGCGACAACGGGGCGGCGGATAAGCCGACTCCGGTATCACGGCCATGTGCGCCGCCACCGTTCCCGCCAAGCCAGACCGGCGAGCGCCAAGCCGAGCAGCAGTAGCGCCCATTCGTCGAGGGTGGGGATGTCGGTCGCATCCGCGCCCACGCCCGGACCGCCTGGATCGGTGATCGCGCCATCGACGCTCAGGTCGCTATCGCCCGGACCGCCGTCGGTCACCGTAAAGGTGATCCGGTTCCCGGCGACGGCGGCGGGCAGCACGTACCAGTGTGGCGTGGGTTGCGCCGTCGTCGGGCCGTATTTCCAGTGCCGCGCGCCGGCCGGCAGGGGATCGGGATAGGTCAGGGTGAAGGTGACGCTGGCCGGGGTGCCGGTGGTGGGCAGGCCGGTGACGGTGAAGGCGAATAGACCGTAGGGGAAGCTGATGCCGGGCGGCAGGTCGGGCGGGCTGGCCGGGTCGCCTTGGGCGGCCAGGAAACGGGCGCTGGTGAAGGAGACCGCCGTGCCGTCGCTGACCGCGCCCCGGGCGGTGATCATCCCACTGCCACCGGGAACGGTTCCTTGGGCGATCAAGTCGATCTGCTGGGTCTGGGGCGCGGAGACGCTGCCGGCGAACGTCGTGTCGCCGGGGTAGGTGGCGGTGAGGGTTTTTTGGCCGGCGGTGGCGAAGGTGAGGTCGCACGCGCCCGTCGCGACCGAGGCGGTGCAGGTTTCGCCGGTAGCGGCATCGATCGTGACAGAGCCGGTGGGAACGCCGGGGCCGGTGGCGGGCGTGACGGTATAGGTGACGGTGACCGCTTGCCCGGTGAGCGCGGGATCGGGACCGTGACCGGTGAGGGCGGTCGTGGTGGCGGTCTTGCCGACGCTATCGGTGTTGGTCAGGCTGAAATTGACTGTTGTCGCTCCCGCTGCGCCGGTAGCGACTTGATAGCTGCCCGCCGTCGCGTTAGCGGTGGCATTGGCCGAAGCGGAGCCGCCGGTGATCGTGGCCGGGCTGCCAGCGAGCGCGGCGCTGGCCCCGCTGACCGGCGCGGTGAAGGTGACTTGACCACCGTCTACGGGTTCGCCCGCACCGGTAGCGGTCACGCTGACCGCCAGCGGATCGGCAAAGGCGGTGCTGACCGTCGCGCTCTGGTCGTCGCCGCCGGTTTTGGCGAGCGTGAAGCCCCGCGATTCGAGCGCGCCGATGTCGCAGGCCGCGCCTTGCGGGCGGGCAATGCCGCGCTGATCGAGGCTATTGACGGTGGCGGCGTCGGCGCAAACCGTGGCGTCGCCCGCATCGATCGCCGGACTGCCGGGCAATAACGGGAGGGTCTGGGTATCGCCGCCGTAATTGCCCAAGGCGCCCAGCAGCGGGTTGGTACCGCTCAACGAGTTGGCCGCGCTGAAGGCGCAGGTCGCGCCGTCCTCCAGATTGTGCCCCCCGTCGGTGATCGTTCCCGTACAGTTCCCGCCGGCGTTGTTGGCTAACAGGGTGTCGTTTAGAGTCACCGTCCCTCCGCTGACATGGAGGGCAACCGGGATGTTATTGCCGGCAACGGTGACGTTGTTGAGGGTGACCGAACCGCTGTTATTACAGAGAGCGCTCCCCCTGCCGTTGGCCCCATTACCGGCAAAGGTGACGTTGTTCAGAACGGTCACACCGCTGTTGGAAACCGCACCACATTCAAACGCGCTGTTGTTCAGGAACGCAGCGTTAGTCACTGTGACTGTGCTATTCCCGACAAGAAGACCGCCGCCCTGCTGAAAGCTGCCTGTCGTACCGTTGGCGATGGTCAGGTTCCGCAGAGCGACCTGATGCCCGCCATCCGCAATCTCCAGCACTCGCCCGCTACCCGAGCCATTGATGGAAACTGCGTGACCGGTCCCGTCAATCGTCAGGTTCTTGCCGATGAGTAACTCGGCAGACGTCAGTTGCACGGCGAGATCGCTGGCGAAGGTAATCGTGCTGTCCGGGCAGGCATCGGCGATGGTTTGCCGCAAACTGCCCGCGCCGCTGTCAGCGGTAGTGGTGACCACGGTAGCCGGGCAGAGCACGGTAACGCTGACCGTGGCGGTGGCGGTGCCGCTGGTCGCGCCGGTGCCGGTCACGGTGTGGCTGGTGGTCGCCTGGGTCGCGGTCGGCGTGCCGCTGATCGCGCCGGTGCTGGCGTTCAGGCTCAGGCCGGCCGGTAAGGCCGGGCTGATCGTATAGCTGACCGCGCCGGTGAAGCCGGTCGCGGTGTAGGCCGTCGTGGCGGGGATCGCCGTGCCGACTTGGCCGGTAACGGTCTGGGTCGCCGGGGTGAGCGCCGGGGCGGCGGCGATGGTGATGCTCACAGTGGCGGTCGCGGTGCCACTGGTGGCGCCGGTGCCCGTCACGGTGTGGCTGGTGGCCGCTTGGGTCGCGGTGGGCGTGCCGCTGATCACACCGGTGTTGGTGTTCAGGCTCAGGCCGGCGGGGAGCGCCGGGCTGATGGCGTAGCTGACCGCGCCGGTGAAGCCGCTGGGGGTATAGGCCGTCGTGGCGGGGATCGCCGTGCCGACCTGGCCGGTGACGGTCTGGGTGGCTGGCG
>ERZ761602.6643-NODE-6643-length-12798-cov-39.994114_pt1 | contig 12798 bp, 11 predicted proteins | sample MGYA00512165_ERZ761602 | MGnify/ENA primary metagenome ERZ761602 (study PRJEB28899, sample SAMN02445085) | bioreactor sludge metagenome | biome: EBPR sludge; isolation source: Thorneside wastewater treatment plant | place: Australia: Brisbane, Thorneside...
CTGATACTCAAGGAAAGCCTCCTCAATTCACCCCTAATCTAGGAAAGACCCAAAGGAAATTCCTAGAGTTAGTCACCGACCGCGATCCTGCCGGATCAAACGCTCCACCTCCCCAGTCTCCATCCGCACCGCCGTGGATTTCGGCTTCATCTTGATCACCACCCCCAGGCGCATCGTGCTGAGCACCCCGCAGAGCTTCCCGCTGCGGTCGATCAAGGGCGAGCCGCTGTCCCCCTTGATCATCGGCAGGCTCGTCACGACCTTCTGGAACTGCCCGTCCGGCACGCCCTCCACAGGTTGGTATTCGAGGAATTCGCCTCCCGCCCGCTTGTGCATCCAGCCGCCCGCGAAGAGCGTCTCACCCGACGCCAACGGCTCGCGGCGGAACCTCAGATAGCGCGGGGTCGCGAGTTCCGCCTTCACGATGGCGAAGTCGGCGGCGTCGTTGCGATAGACGATCCGGACCGGGGCATAGTCGATGTAGGTCCTCTGCCGGTTCGAGGTCGCGTAGAGCACGTAGCATTCCTTGTGGGCGAGGACATGCGCCGCCGTCAGGAAATAACCGTCCGCCGTCACCGGGGCACAGCTGCCGAAACCCGAGCCTCCCTTGGCGATGGGCACGGAGAAGCCCAATTCCAGCACCCCTTCCTGGGATTCGCGGCTGGTCGCCAGCTTGGACTTGAAATCCTCGTCGATGTATTTCCCACTGACGATCAGGCCCGAGTGCAGCGTGAGGAAATCCGCCGCCGAAAAACCTTTGTCCGTACGATTCTTCAACTCCGGCAGGCTCACCGGAGCGTCGATCCCCCCGCCGGAGTCGTACTTCGCGAGCGAACGACGCTGGTCCCAATGCGTGTTCGCCGACAGCATCAGGCACGACGTGAGGGACAGCGGCGCGAGGAGCGCGGCGAAGAATCGGATGGGAGGCATTCGGTCGGTAAGGAGGATTCGTGTTCCTGATAACGATAACGCAGGGAAGCACCGCTTTCACCAGACATCTACGGGGGTTCCGCGAAAATCTTTCGACTTTTCCCGCCGTCGGCAAGGCGCGGCGCCATCAAGGATTCGGCGGCCTCGCCGTCGTGACGCCGCGGATGAGGTCGCCGTAGGTCGCGCGGTCGAGGAAGAACACGTCGGGCTCGCCCGCGATCCGGCCGAAGTAGAGGCTCTCGTTGGTCTGCGGCATCTTGAGGGGGGAGGGCGCGACCTCCAGGATGCGGGTCGTGTCGACCGCCTCGTTGATCGCGCGGTCCAACTCGCTCGTGACGATGCGGAAGGTCGCGCTCGGCGTCCGCAGGGCCTCGTAGGCGGGGCCGAGGGTGAGATACCAGCCGCTGGCGGTGAGCGACCCGAGGCGGTCGCGGAGCCGCCGCGCCGAGAGGATGTCGAGCCTGGGGGTGACCTCGACGCCGTTGAGGCTGGCCTGCCACTGGTCCAGCCGGTAGTCGTAGTCGAGCTTCAGCATCTCCTTCTCCGGCATCTCGCGGGTGATGGACTTCAGGTGCATCGGGTTGAAGGTCAGCACGTTCAGGGATTTCCACTTCACCGGATGGGTGGGGACGAGGTTGAGGAAGGTCGGATCGAGCTCGTAGACGTGGGGTTCGCCGTCGAAGTTCGCGTAGAGGTGCTCCTCCTCCCCCTCCTTCCAGCCGAGGTTGAGGACGCGGCGGAGTTCGCGGGCCTCGCCGGGGGAGCCATCCGGCCCCGGCCCGCCGGGGAACTTCAAATGGAAGTGGATGCGCCGCTGCGGGCGGTTCAGGCCGTATTCGGCGAGGTCGCCGGCCTCGTCCGAGACGAACCGCTGGATCGCGGCCTCGTTCACCGAGGCGACGAGGGCGTTCACCTCCGTCCCGTTGGCCGGGAGGAGCTTACTGTTCAGCGCCACCCTCCACGAGGGCGAAACCCCCGGCCCTCTCCGCTCGACCCGCAGATCGACGTCGGGATCGACGGGGCTCTGGATGCGGATCGATTCGATGGCCTCGAAGGGCAGACGGGCGAGGGTGCGGTCGCGAAGGTCGTTGGGCGACTGTGGCAAGGTCGCGAGGAAATCGCATTTCAAGCGGTAGACGGCGGGGCGGTCGGAAGCCCGCGCCTCGATCACCGTCGTCCCCTCCCCTTCGCCGCCGACCTTCCGCAGATAGAGGACGAGAGGCTGCGGCATGCCATGAATCCGCATCTGAAGAACGGCGGCGTCGGCCGGGAGGGGGCTCGGGACCGCCTCGGAGGCGGGGGCGTCCTTGACGACCTCCTCGATTTGCAAAGCGGCGACCGCCGCGAGGAGCCGATCCATCGCCTCGCGGTCGGCCCAGCTCACGATGGGCGCGGCGAGCGCCCAATCCTGCTGGGGCGGGGCGATGCGGCGCTGCAGGGCGACCTCGCCCGAGGCTTGGCGGATCACCAACTGGTCCACCGCCGCGACCGGGGCGGCGAGCAGCTTGCGGTCGCGCAGCGCGGCAAGGGGGCTTTCCAGCCAAGGGCGCGGGTTGCCATCGACGACGAAGACGCCGGGGCCGCCGTCCTCGCGACGGGCGTAGATCGATCCGGTGCGCGGGGCTTCGACGCCGAGGACGAGACGCTCCTCCACCGCCTTGCCCCCCTCCCCGCCCGGTCCCGAGACCGTCACGCGGATGGCGTGGTCGCCCGCGATGCCGAGGGCGACCGGATCGGGCGCGTCCCCTCCCTTTTCGAGATCGTCGACGATGCCGAGGTGGTTGAGGCGGTCGAGGAGGGCAACGGCCATGGTGGCATCGACACGATCCTGCTCCGGCTCCGCGAAAAACCAAGCGCCCTCCTGTTTGACCAGGACCGTCTTCGCCGTCCCCCGCTCCACGGTGATCCGGTCCACCGTCCCGGGATCGAAACGGACCAGCACCTTCGCTAGGTCGGCGGCGCGTTTCCCGATGGCGGGCTGGTGGTCGACGCGATGGATCGCGGCTCCGAGCGCGAGGGCGGTCGCTCCGAGGACGGCGGTGGTGGCGAGTCTCATGGGCGTTTTGTCAAGGTTCCGTCAGGCGCGGCGGCGCAGCCACACGAGCGCGCCCGCGATGCAGGCGAGGCCCGGGAGCACGAGGATGAGGAGGCTCTGCAGGAGCGCGAGCTGGTCCGGCGCGACGCCGAGGGTGAACACGGTGGGGCGGCGCGGGGGGACGCCGACGAGGGCCTCGCGGTTCATGACCCAGTTGATCGCCGCCATGGTGAAGTCGGCGGCGACCTGCGAGGTCTGCCCGTCCGGGGAGATGAGGTTCGCGTTGCCCACGACGACGAGCCGGGAGGAGCCCTCGCGCAAGGTGGGGTCGCCCGGCGCGCCTTTCTCGACGGCGGCGGCGGTGAAGACGGGATTGGGCTGGCCGTAGTCGAGGGCGGGATTGTAGGAGACCTCCTCCTCCTGGAATCCGGTCTCGCCCCAGAAGGCGGAGGAGGTGACCATCAACGGGGTGGGACGGATGTTCTCGGAGAGCAGCACGTCGTCCCCCTCCAACACCTCGATGGACTGGGTCTGCCCCGGCAGGGTCAGGGAGAGGGCGGCGCGGTCGCGGTTCGGCCCGCCGGGCATCAGGGAGACGGGCACGTCGTAGGTCTTGCGGGCGGCCACGCCGGGGATGCTGACGACGCTGAGGACGCGGTCGGGGCGCGGCGCGACACCGTGCTCGCGCAGCAGGGAATGGAGCTTGGGTGTCGCCACCGACGGATCAAGGAAGAGGACGAGCCCGCCCCGCCGCGTCTCCCAGAAATCCCGCACGAGGGCCAGTTCGCGCTCGGTGAGATCGTCCGTGTTCCCCGCGAAAAAGAGCACGTCGGCGTCCTCGGGGATGGCGTCGCGCCCTTCGAGGACGAGGCCTTCGAGCCGGGCGTTCTGGGCGTTGGCGAGGGGCTGGAGCTGCTCGGCGATGCGCACCAGCTCCTCGGCCCGTCGGTCGCCGGTGAGCAAGTAGATCTTCCTCTGCCGCTGCTCGGTGACTTCGAGGATCGCGGCGGTGATGACCTCCTCGCCTTTGAACTCGACCGCCCCGCCCGTCGCAAGGTCGCGGTTGACGAGCTCCTCCGCCGGGATGGTGCGGACGCGGTCGTCCCCCCCGATGACGACGAGCTGGTCGCCGCTGAACTCGATCCCGTAACGGTCGCGCAATTCCCCGAGGCGGGCGCGGCTGCGGCTGGGGTCGAGGTATTCCGCGACGAGGGCGTCGCCGCCGAGACGGTCGTATTCGGAGACGAGCCCCTTCACCTCTGAATGCAGGTCCGAACTGGCGAGGAAGGCCATGACGAGTCGCACCTCCGAGCCGAGGCCTTCGAGCACCTGCCGCGTCGTCTCCGACACGCTGAAGCGGCGGTTCTGGCTCAGGTCCCACGCGGTGTGGCGGCGGCAGCTCAGGTAGTTGAGCTGGAGGAAGACGATCCCGATCAAGACGACCTGCGCCGCCACGAGGAGGACGGTGCGCCCGCGCTCAAGACGGCGGCGCGCGCCGGACCACGAGGCCATGCGCTGCGATTTCGGGGTTGGATCGGGGCTGGGCATAGGAAGGGGTTTGGACCACTGATTGACGCTGATCTACGCTGATTGTTTCGAGGTCAAGCGCGCCACTTCCGCGATTCGAGGACGTGGTGGGTCAGGGAGAGGAGCACGGCGCTGAACGTGAGGTAGTAGACCACCGGGCGGCTGTCCACCAGCCCCTCGGTGAGGAAATTCATGTGCTCCGTCGTCGAGAAGTAGGCCATCGCGTCGGCCCACATCGAACCCGGCGCCAGGCCGAAATTCTGGAGGAAGCCGAGGAAGTAGTGCAGCATCACGAAGACGAAGGTCAGCATCGCGGCGGTGAGCGGATTCGCCGTGAGCGAGGACGCGAGCGTACCGATGGCGATGTGGAAGGCCCCGACGAGGAACAGCCCCACCGCGCTGCCGACGACCGCGCCGCCATGGAAGGCCGCCGCCTCGCCCGTGACGAACCCGAAGACCGGGAAGAACAGCAGCACCGGGAGGATGAGGACGAAATGGACGGCGACGGCGGCGGCGTATTTCGCGAGGACGACCTCCGAGGTGCGCACCGGGGCGGTGAGCAGGCCCTCGATCGTGCCCATCTTCCGTTCGTCGGCAAAGAGCCGCATCGTGATGAGGGGGAAGAGGATCAAATAGCCCATCCAGAACCAGCCCGAGGAGAAGAGATTGTGGACGAGGCTGCGCGTGCTCGCCTGGAACTGCATCGCCCGCACGATGCTGACGAAGAGCCATCCGTTCAGGAAAGTGAACAGGGCCATCACCACATAGGCCATCGGCGAAAGGAAGAAGGAGCGGAACTCCTTGAGGAAGAGGATGGCGAAGGGGCGCATGGGGTGGGGCGCAGCCGGGGCTGCGCCCGGTAAAAGGTGGGAAGGTGAAAGGTGAAAGGTCGGAGTGTGGAAGCGGCGTCCCGCCGCTTCATGCAACAGGGTCAGGTCTCGGGCTCAACACTCATTTGCGGAAGGAGGCCGCTGCACTTCAGGAAGCCGTAGAATGGATGATTCTTGCTCTGAGTTGGTGTTTCCACGCGGAGCGAAAGCCCGCACTCTGGACACTCCGCCAATCCGTTAATTCGCTCCTCGCAGGCTGGGCAAACGCCTTCAAAGGGTTCATCCGAATCAGGAACTATTCCAAAGTAATCCATCAATAGATCAATGCACTGCTCGAAATTCTCTTTCTCGACTATGAGGACATACTCGGTCACGCCTCCGTGTGTACCGACATTCGTGGTGAGTCCCGTATAATCAAACGACACTCCTTCTTGCCCAAAAAGATGGAGAATATCATTCAGCTCGGATGCGGAAAATCTCGGAATCTCGATCATTTTAGCAGAACAGGGTCGGGTGTCGGCGGCTCCCCCCCCTGCCGCAACAAATCCACGAAGGCGTCCTCCAGCGAGGCGGTGCGGCTGGCGAGTTCGCGGAGCTTCCAGCCCTCCTTCATCGCGAGGTCGGCGACGGCTTCGCGCACGTCGCTCTGCGGGTCGGTCGCGAGGGTATAGCGGGTCCAGCCGTCGTGGTCCTCGCTGGCACCCACCTCCTCCACGCCGGGCAGGGCGGAGAGCTTGGCGGGGGCGTCGGTGCCGGCTTTCAATTCCGCGAGGATCGATCCGGGCCGACGGAGACGGTGGATGAGATTCTTCGGCGAGTCGGAGGCGCGGATTTTCCCCCGGTCGATGATGATGACTCGACCGCAGGTCATCTCCACCTCGGAGAGGATGTGGGTCGAGATGAGGATGGTGTGGCGCTCGCCGAGATGGCGGATGAGATCGCGCGACTGTCGGATCTGGCCGGGGTCGAGGCCGTTGGTGGGTTCGTCGAGGATGAGGAGCTCGGGCTTGTTGACGAGGGCGTCGGCGAGTCCGACGCGCTGGCGGTAGCCTTTCGAGAGGGTCGCGATCATCTTGCGCTCGGCGGCGGCGAGGGCGCAGGTGTCCATCGCCTCGCCCACGGCGGCGCGGGCCTCGCGGTAGGCGAGGCCCTTGAGGCGGGCGCGGAAGCGCAGGTATTCGCCGACGCGCATGTCGGGGTAGAGGGGCACGTTCTCCGGCATGTAGCCGATGCGGCGGCGCACCTCGACGGAATCCTCGTAGATGTCGTGCCCGGCCACGGTGGCGCTGCCCTCGGACGCGGAGAGGAAGCAGGTGAGCATGCGCAGGGTCGTGCTCTTGCCCGCGCCGTTCGGCCCGAGGAAGCCGACGATCTCCCCCTTGCCCACCTCGAAGGAGATGCGGTCCACGGCGGTGCGTCCGGCGTAGCGCTTGGTGAGGTGGCGGGCTTCGATCATGCTTGGGTGTCCGGGTTTCAGCCTTCCTTCAATCGAGGTGCTCGACGCGGAGCTGGGGCTTCGGCTTGGCGACCGCCACGTCGACGCGGTGGATCCAGACGCTCTGGACCATGCCGAGAAGGAAGAGGACGACGACGACGAAGGTGCCCCCGTAGCTGATGAGCGGCAGGGGGATGCCGGTGATGGGCATGATGAGGAGGTTCATCCCCACGTTCTGGTAGATGTGGGCGAAGAGCAGCCCGACGACGCCGACGACGAGGAGCCGCCCCATGAGGTCGCGGCTGTGGAAGGCGACATGGAGGCATTGCAGGAGCAGCAGCAGGAAGCCCCCGAGCATGAGAAGGCTGCCGCGGAAGCCCCAGACCTCGGCGAGCACGGGGAAGATGAAGTCGTTGATGGCGGTGTCGGGCGAGATGAAGCCCTTGTGGTTGACGGTGTCGGGATTCTTGAAGCCCTTGCCGCCCCAGCCGCCGCTGCCGATGGCGAGGAGGTTGTTGTAGGCGCTGTAGGCCTCCCCGAGGATGTTGACCTTCCTCCCTTGCAGCATCTCGATCTGGGTGGTGATGCGCTTCTTCTGGTAGTCCTTCAGCCCGAAGAAGAAGGCGAAGGGCAGGAACATGGTGACGGAGAGGATGATGACGACGAGGTAGCGCAGGGGGATGTTGCCGATCAGGACCATGGCCCCGACGACGGGCACCCAGACGAGGGCCGAGCCAAAGTCGCCCTGGATGAGGACGAAGGCGAAGGGCACCATCGCGATCGCGGCGGTCGCGAAGAGGCGCACGAAGGGGTTGCGGAAGACGGGATGAAGCTTGTGCAAGGTGCTCAGCGCGACGGCGAGGGCGACGACGCCACCGGCGATGGCGAGCTGCGAGGGCTGGATGCGGGTGAAGCCGACGTTCAGCCAGGCGCGGGTGCCATTGATTTCCACCCCGAAAAAGGTGGTGTAGATCAGCATCCCGGTGGCCCCGAGATAGAAGGGGACGCCGAGCCAGCGGATCCACTTGTAGTCGACGAGGCTGACCACAAAGAAAACGACGAGCCCGGCGAGGAGGAGGTAGACCTGCTCCCGCCACTTGTTGGCGAGGGCGGCGTCGTCCCGCATCCAGCAGGCGCTGTAGATCGCGAAAACGCCGAAGATCGCGAGAGCGACGATGTTGGCGAAAAGGAACCAGTTCAGCCCGAGGAACTTGCGGAAGAGAGGGGTCATGGGTCGGATCGCGGGCTTTTTGTCGGTTCAGGCGGCGCAGGCGACGAGGCGTCGGGTGTGCTCGTGGGCGGGGTGCTCCACGATCCCTTCGGCGGGGCCGCTCTCGACGAGACGCCCCCGGTGGAGCACGGCGAGATCGTCGCCCAGACGATGGGCCACCGCAAGGTCGTCGGTGAGGACGAGGAGGGTCAGGCCGAACTCCTCGCGGACGTGGCGGAGGCGGTTGACCAGCTCGGCCCGCTGCACCGCGTCGAGCCCCTCGGTGAACCCGCAGCAGACGAGCAGTTCAGGGCCGGGCAGGAGCGCCCGGGCCAAGGCGACCTGCTGGCGCTCGACCGCGTCGAGTTCGGCGGGGTAGAGATCCTGGACCGCCTCGGGAAGCCCGCAGGCGATCATGACCGATTCGACGAGCCTCGCCTGCTCCTCGCGGGTGGAGCGGCGGCGCCAGACCCTCAGCACTTCACGAAAGGCCTCGCGCACGGTGAGTCCGGCGGAGAGCTGTCCGGAGCGGTCGGGAAAGACCGCCTGGAGGCGGCGACGCATCGCGCGGAAGCGCCGTTCGTCGAGGGAGGACAGGGACACTCCGGCGAAGGCGATGGAGCCGGAGGCGACCGGGCCTTGCTTCAAGACCGCGAGGGCCAAGGCGAGGAGGGCCTCGCGCGAGTCGGCGACGAGGGCGAGGCTGCCGCGCTTTTCCAAATCGAAGGAGAGATCCTCGACGAGCGTCTCCTCCTCCGCGCCGTCGCGAAGCCATCCCCGCCGCGGGCGGCGGCGGGAGAGGGTGAGATGCTCGACCTTCAGAAACTCCATCGTTGGATCATAGCGCCGCCCGTGGCGGGAGGCAATGTTAAGAATCCCGAAGCAAACCCCTCTCAACGGCTCAGATCCTCCTGGCGCAGCACCTTGAAGCCCGACTTCGCGAGCATCGCCTGGCCGAAATCGTGGTCCTCGACGGCGAGGACGAGGGCGGAGCAGCCGCCCGGCTGGCTCAGGAGCGGGTAGATGAAATGGATGTTCGTCTCGACCTTGAGGAGGGTGCGGAGGCAGTCGGGCATCTGCTCGGCCCCCTCGCGCAGGGAGACGACGAGGACGTCCATGCAGTTGAAGGGGATGCCCTTCTCGATGAAGACGGTCTCGACGGTGAGGGGATCGCTCACGACGAGGCGGACGACGGTGCTGTCCACGGCGTCCTGCACCGAGAGGCCGAGGACGACGACGTGGCTGGAACGCAGCAGGTCGAGGATGGCGACGAAGGCGCCGGGGCGGTTCGGGAGGAAGACGGCAAACTGCCGCACGGGCGAGCCTTCGCTGGTGGCGGCGAAAGGGGCTTCGGGATCTAGCTCGGCCATGGGTCGCGGGGTTGGTTGGCAAATTTCGCCCTTCCGCCGGCAGCCGCCATCGTTATTCCACGGTCACGCTCTTGGCGAGGTTGCGCGGCTTGTCCACGTCGCAGCCCCGCGCCACCGCGAAGTGGTAGCTGAGGAGCTGGAGCGGGACGACGGAAAGAATGGGGCTGAGGCATTCGTGGACTTCGGGGATGTAGATGACGTCGTCGGCGATGCGTTCGAGGTCGGTGTGCCCCTGGGTGGTCACGGCGATCACCGGCCCCTTCCGCGCCTTCACCTCCTCGACGGTGCTGACGTTCTTCTCGTAGACGGCGTCCTTGGGCATGATGAAGACGCTGGGCACCTCCGGACTGACGAGGGCAATGATGCCGTGCTTCAACTCCGCGGCGGCGTGGCCGCTGGCGAAAATGTAGGAGATCTCCTTCATCTTCAGGGCCCCTTCGAGGGCGGTGGGGTAGTTGAACTGCCGCCCGAGGAAGAGCATCCCCGGCGCGTCGATATATTTCTCGGCGATCCCACGGATGTAGTCCGACTGCTCGAGGATGCGCTCGACCTTGCCCGGCAGGTCCCGGATCTCGCGCAGGAGCCGCTGCCCGTAGTCGACGGAGAGATGCCGCATCCGACCGAGGAGCAGGGCGAGGAGGGCGAGCACCGTCGCCTGCGAGGTGAAGGACTTCGTCGCGGCGACACCGATCTCGGGACCGGAGTGGAGGTAGCTGCCGCCATCGGACTCGCGCGCGATGGTCGAGCCGACCGAGTTGACCACGCCGAGGACGCGGTGGCCCTTGCGCTGGCCCTCGCGCAGGGCCGCGAGGGTGTCGATGGTCTCGCCGCTCTGGCTGATGACGAAGACGAGGGTGTTCTTGTCGAGCGGGGGATTGCGGTAGCGGAACTCGCTTGCGATCTCGACCTCCGTCGGGATGCGGGCGAGGTGCTCGATCATGTATTCGCCGACCATGGCCGCGTGCGAGGCCGTGCCGCAGCCGCAGAGGACGATGCGCTCCACGTCGCGCAGCTCGCGCGGCGTCAGACCCAGCCCGCCGAGCACGGCCGAGGCCTGGTCGTCGTTGAGGCGGCCGCGGAAGGCGTTCTGGATTGAGGCGGGCTGCTCGAAGATCTCCTTGAGCATGTAGTGGGGGAAGTCCCCCTTCTCCGCCTGCTCGGGGGTGAAATCGACCTTGCTCACCTCGTAGTCGGATTCGTCGCCGTCGATGTTCTCGACGGTGAACCCGTCCTCGGTCAGGCAGACGAGATCGCGGTCCTGGAGGTAGATCGCGCTGGTCGTGTGCGAGACGATGGCCCCCACGTCGGAGGCGAGGAAGTTCTCCCCCTTGCCCAAGCCCACGATGAGCGGGCTGCCGAGGCGCGCCCCGACGACGAAACCGGGCGCGTCCGCGTGGATCGCGGCGATGCCGTAGGTGCCCGCGACCTGCTTCAGCGACTCCCGCACCGCCGCGACGAGGCGCACGCGCGGGTCGCCGCCGGGCATGGCGTCGTAGGTGCGCCCGATGAGATGGGCCAGCACCTCGGAATCCGTCTGCGAGCGGAAGACATGCCCCTCCCCCTCCAGCCGCCCTTTGATCGTCTGATAGTTCTCGATGACCCCGTTGTGGACGAGGGCGAGCCTCCCGCTGCCGTCGAGGTGCGGGTGGGCGTTCGCGTCGCTCGGCTCGCCATGGGTGGCCCAGCGCGTGTGGCTGATGCCGCAGCCGCCGACCACGGGGCTTTCGGAAAGCAGCGCCTTCAGGTTCGCGAGGCGACCGCTGCGCTTGCGGATGGAGAGGGCCTGCGAGGCGTCCATCACCGCGAGTCCGGAGGAGTCGTAGCCGCGGTATTCGAGCCGCCGCAGCCCTTCGATCAAGATCGGAGCGGCCGCCGCCTTGCCCACGTATCCGATGATACCGCACATAATTTCAAGAAATGCTAAAAATCTCGGAAGGATAAGGTCGAAGGAGGGATGGCGCAAAAAATTTGTCGCGAAATCTTGTCCCCTTTCTCCGCGTTTCGTTCTACACTGCCCGCACCCCCATGCCCACTTCCAATCTGGCCAAATCCATCGACAGCGTCCTCGCCATCATCATGGGCGGGGGCCAAGGCTCGCGCCTCTTCCCCCTCACCCACAACCGCTCGAAGCCGGCCGTGCCGCTCGCGGCGAAATGCCGCATCGTCGACATCCCCATCAGCAACTGCATCAACTCGGGCATCCGCAAGATGTACGTGCTGACGCAATACAATAGCGAGTCGCTGAACCGGCACGTCACCAGCGCCTACCGCTTCGACCATTTCGGCGACAACTTCGTCCACATCCTCGCGGCGCAGCAGACACCGGGCGACGACAAGTGGTACCAAGGTACCGCCGACGCGGTACGGCAGAACCTGAGCTACTTCTTGGAGCGGCCCTACAAATACTACCTCATCCTCAGCGGCGACCAGCTCTACCGCATGGACTTCCGCCAGATGCTGCGGGACCACCTCGACAACGGAGCGGACGTGACCATCGCGACGACCCCGGTGCCGCGCGAGCCGGCCCGCGCCTTCGGGCTGATGCACACCGACGCGGAGAACCGCATCGTCCGCTTCGTCGAGAAGCCCGGAAAGGACGACTCCCTCCTCGACCAGCTCGCGATGCCGTCCTCCCTGCTGGAATCCGTCGGGCTGGACCCGGCGGAGGAGCGCTTCCAAGCCTCGATGGGCATCTACCTCTTCAACCGCTCCGTGCTGGAGGAGGCCCTCGCCGGGGACAGCCCGGATTTCGGCAAGAACATCATCCCGGGCATCATCAAGGAGAAGAAAGTCTACAGCCACATCTTCAACGGATACTGGGAGGACATCGGCACGATCGCCTCCTACTACGAGGCCAACCTCGAATGCACCAAGGTCGTGCCCAAGTTCAACTTCTTCGACCCGAAGAACCCCATCTACACCCGCGCCCGGCTCCTCCCCGCGAGCAAGATCAACGACGCCGTCATCGAGGAGGCGCTGCTCTCCGATGGCTGCATCATCACCAGCGCGACGATCCGCCGCTCCATCATCGGCGTGCGCTCCGTGATCGAGGCTGGCTGCGAGATCACCGACAGCATCATCATCGGGTCGGACTACTACGACCGGGTCCACGTCGTCGACGGGAAGGAGGAGGCCCACCGCATCTACATCGGCGGAGGCACGAAGATCCACCGCGCCATCATCGACAAGAACGTGACCATCGGCCGGAACGTCACGATCCATCCCCGCGACCGCGTCAACGAGGACACGGAATGGTGCCACATCCGCGACGGCATCGTCGTGGTGCCGAAGGGCAAGGTGATTCCGGACGGGACGGTGGTTTGAGGTTTATCCTCCTGCTCTTACTCCCTACTCCTTACTCTTACTCCCTACTCCTTACTCTTACTCCCCGGAATATGGTAGGAGTTGGTAGGAGTTGGTAGGAGTTGGTAGGAGTTGGTAGGAGTTGGTAGGAGTTGGTA
>ERZ761602.6644-NODE-6644-length-12798-cov-8.017971_pt1 | contig 12798 bp, 9 predicted proteins | sample MGYA00512165_ERZ761602 | MGnify/ENA primary metagenome ERZ761602 (study PRJEB28899, sample SAMN02445085) | bioreactor sludge metagenome | biome: EBPR sludge; isolation source: Thorneside wastewater treatment plant | place: Australia: Brisbane, Thorneside...
CACGATGCGCGCCGTTTTCGTATGGCACAGGGATGTGCCTTACGAAAATTCCCGGCTCCCTCGCGGACCCGGCGCCATGCGCCGGGCGCGCCGCCTGGGGTGTGCTTTCTTTGGTCACTTTCTTTGCACAAGCAAAGAAAGTGACGCCCCCGCGGCGAGCGGCGCCATGTCCAAACAATAGAAACCCATACCGAGGAACAAACGGGGCCAAGGATCAACATGATTCACCAGGACCCGATTCACCCATCGGGTGAATGCGCAAGTCGTGAGTGCACAACGCAAAACGCCATTCCGGCTCCGTTACCCCTCACCCCAACCCCTCTCCCGAAGGGAGAGGGGCTTGGACTGCGCACAAGCAAAGGAGTGTGGCGGGAGGTGCCCCTCCAGCGGTGACGAAGAACCCATCGTGGCAGGGACATGCCTCCAATGCCTTGCCACGCTTTTTTGCTACTGACCCACAGCACATCCCACAGCCCACAGCCAGCGACGAGTGACCACCGACCGGCGATCCAGGCCCAGAGACCAGCAGGCTCCGCCGCCCACCCCGACCCCTCTCCGGCAGAGAAGGACTCAAGCCGCATGCAACGTGGAAGAAGCGCCGCAGGCGATACAATCGCGCCATGAAGAAAGCCGTCGTCCTCCTCTCCGGTGGCATGGATTCCGCCGTCGTCGTCGCCATCGCCCGCGCGCAGGGCTTCGCCGTGCACGCGCTGAGCGTGCGCTACGGGCAGCGGCACACGTCCGAACTCGATGCCGCCGCGCGGGTGGCGCAGGCGCTGGGCGCGGTCGAGCACAAGACTGTGCAGGTGGACCTGCGCAGCATCGGCGGGTCGGCGCTGACCGACGACATCGAGGTGCCGGAAGCGGGCGGGGCGGGCATCCCGGTGACCTACGTGCCGGCGCGCAACACCATCATGCTGTCGGTGGCGCTGGGCTGGGCCGAGGTGCTGGGCGCGGCCGACATCTTCTGCGGCGTCAATGCGGTGGACTATTCCGGCTATCCGGACTGCAGGCCGGAGTTCATCGAGGCCTTCGAGAAGCTCGCCAACCTGGCGACCAAGGCCGGCGTGGAAGGCGCGGGGCTGCGCATCCGCGCGCCGCTGCTGCGCATGAGCAAGGCGGAGATCGTGCGCGAGGGCGTGCGCCTGGGCGTGGACTTCGCCCAGACCGTTTCCTGCTACCGCGCCGACGACCAGGGCCGCGCCTGCGGCCACTGCGACGCCTGCCGGCTGCGCGCGGCCGGCTTCGCCGACGCCGGGGTGGCCGATCCCACGCGCTATGCGTGAGGCGGCCGGTTTCGCCGCGCCGGGGGCGTTGGGGTAGAATGCCGCTCCCGGTGCAATGCCGGGATGCGTGTCCGGGCCGTTAGCTCAGTCGGTAGAGCATCGGACTTTTAATCCGCTGGTCGATGGTTCGAATCCATCACGGCCCACCATGCACATCCCCGCCGCCGCCGGTCCACCGACACTGCGCGCCTCGCCCGGCGGGCGCGACAAGGAGACGCTGTGACGACGGCATTGCGAGACTGGACGGCCCAGGCGATCCAGCGCATCGAGGCGGACTACAACCGTTCGGCCGACACCCACCTGATCCCGCTGCCGCTGCCCGGCTTCCCCGGCATCGACGCGTACCTGAAGGACGAGTCCAGCCATCCCACCGGCAGCCTCAAGCACCGGTTGGCGCGCTCGCTGTTCCTGTACGCGCTGGCCAACGGCTGGCTGCGCGAGGGCGCGCCGGTGATCGAGGCGTCCAGCGGGTCCACGGCGGTTTCCGAAGCCTATTTCGCGCGGCTGCTGGGCCTGCCCTTCATCGCGGTGATGCCGGCGTCCACCTCGCCGGACAAGATCGCGGCCATCGAATTCCAGGGCGGGCGCTGCCATCTGGTCGAGGAGGCCGGGGCGATCAACGCGGTGTCGGTGCGGCTGGCGCGCGAGACCGGCGGGCACTTCATGGACCAGTTCACCTACGCCGAACGGGCCACCGACTGGCGCGCCAACAACAACATCGCCGAGTCCATCTTCAAGCAGATGGAAGCCGAGCCGCACCCGATCCCCGAGTGGATCGTGTGCAGCCCCGGCACCGGCGGCACCAGCGCCACGCTGGGGCGCTACGTGCGCTACCGCCGCCACGCCACCCGCATCCTGTGCGCGGACCCGGAGCACTCGGTGTTCTTCGACCACTACCGCGGCGCCTGCGACGGCCACGCCGACCACGGCCTGACCTGCGCGCGCGGTTCGGGCATCGAGGGCATCGGCCGGCCGCACTGCGAGCCCAGCTTCATCCCCGCCAGCATCGACGCCATGGTCAAGGTGCCCGACGCGCTCAGCCTGGCCGCGATGCGCCACGTCAGCGCCACCCTGGGCCGGCGCGTGGGCGGTTCCACCGGCACCAACTTCGTCGGCGTGCTGGCCGCGGCCGAGCGCATGCGCGGCGAGGGGCGCCGCGGCTCCATCGTCAGCATCCTGTGCGACAGCGGCGACCGCTACGCGCACAGCTACTACAACCGCGACTGGTATCTGGAGCGCGGCATCCCGCTGGTGGAGAGCGACGACGCCCTCGCCACCGCGGTGGCCGGCCGCGGCCTGCCGCCGCTGCCGCAGGCCGACTGGCCGCTCTGACTCCCGTTGTCCCCGAAGGCATCACCATGACCAACCCCCTGCTCGACTTCTCCGGCCTGCCGCGCTTCGACGCCATCCGTCCCGAACACATCGCGCCGGCCATCGACCGGTTGCTGGCCGAGGCCGAAGCGGCGGTGAAGGCCGCCGAGGCGGTGGCGCCGCCGACGTGGGAGGGTTTCGTGCGGCCGCTGGAGGACGCCACCGAACGCCTCGGCCGCGCCTGGAACCAGGTCGTGCACCTGGAAGCGGTGGTCAATACGCCGGCCCTGCGCAGCGCCTACAACGCGCAGTTGCCGCGGGTGACGCGCTTCTGGAGCGCGCTGGGGCAGAACCTGGCGCTGTACCGGCAGTACCGCACGCTGGCGGCATCGCCGGAAGCCGCGCAGTACGACGAGGCGCGCCGCAAGGCGCTGGACAACGCGCTGCGCGATTTCCGCCTGGGCGGCGCCGAGCTGCCGGAGGAGGGCAAGGCGCGCTTCGCCGCGGTGAAGGAGGAACTGGCCGGCCTGGCGGCGAAGTTCTCGCAGAACGTGCTGGACGCCACCGACGAATACGAATTCTGGATCAAGGACAAGCAGCACCTGGGCGGGCTGCCGGCCGACGTGGTGGCCGCCGCGCGCGCCGCGGCCAAGGCCGAGGACGAGCCGGGCTGGAAGTTCACCCTGCAGATGCCGTGCTACTTGCCGGTGCAGGCGTACGCCGACGACCGCGCGCTGCGCGAGACGCTCTACCGCGCCCACGCCGTGCGCGCCTCCGAGCTGGGCGGCAACGAGGAACTGGACAACTCCGTGCTGATCGACCGCATCTTGGCGCTGCGCGCCGAGCTGGCCGCGCTGCTCGGCTTCGCCAGCTACGCCGAATATTCGCTGGCCACCAAGATGGCCGACACGCCGGACGAGGTGCTGGGCTTCCTGCGCGACCTGGCCGCCCGCGCCAGGCCGCACGCGCAGCGCGACCGCGCCGAACTGGAGGCGTTCGCGCGCGAGCACCTGGGGCTGGACGCGCTGGAAGCCTGGGACCTGGCCTACGCCAGCGAGAAGCTCAAGCAGGCGCGCTACAGCTTTTCCGCGCAGGAGGTGAAGCAGTACTTCACCGAACCGGCGGTGCTGGCCGGGCTGTTCGGCGTGATCCACGACCTGTATGGCCTGCGCGTGGAGCCCGACACCGCGCCGGTGTGGCATCCGGACGTGCGCTTCTACCGGCTGGTGGACGGCTATGGTGCGCTGGCGGGGCAGTTCTACCTGGACCTGTACGCGCGCGAGGGCAAGCGCGGCGGCGCCTGGATGGACGACTGCCGCAACCGCCGCGACCTTGCGCAAGACACGCAGGCGCAAGCCGTACAGACGCCGATCGTCTATCTGGTCTGCAACTTCGGCAAGAGCGTGGACGGCAAGCCGGCCACCTTCAGCCACAACGACGTCACCACGCTGTTCCACGAGATGGGCCACGGCCTGCACCAGTTGCTGACCCGGGTGGGCGAACTGTCGGTGGCCGGCATCAACGGCGTGGAATGGGACGCGGTGGAGCTGCCCAGCCAGTTCATGGAGAACTTCTGCTGGGAGTGGGAGCGGGTGCAGGCGATGACCGCGCACGCGGACACCGGCGAACCGCTGCCGCGTGCGCTATTCGACCGCATGGTCGCGGCCAAGAACTTCCAGAGCGGCATGGCCACGGTGCGGCAACTGGAGTTCGGCCTGTTCGACATGCTGCTGCACAGCGGCGGCGGCACCGAGGACGAGAGCGTGCTGGCGCTGCTGGAGCGCGTGCGCGGCGAGGTGGCGGTGAACGTCCCGCCGGAGTGGAACCGCTTCCCGCACCAGTTCAGCCACATCTTCGCCGGCGGTTATGCGGCGGGCTATTACAGCTACAAGTGGGCCGAGGTGCTCAGCGCCGACGCCTATGCCGCCTTCGAGGAGGCGCCCGCGCAGGTGGCGGAGACCGGCGCGAGCTTCCGCCGGGAAATCCTGGCCCGCGGCGGCAGCCGGCCGGCGGCGGAGAATTTCCGCGCCTTCCGCGGCCGGGCGCCGCGCATCGACGCCCTGCTGCGCCACTCCGGCATGGCCGGCTGAGGCGCCGGGGCGGGCTTCGCGCCGCCGCCCCGCGCAACCCCGAAACCCTGCTGCGGCGCCGTTTGACCGGGGCTGTAAACGTTTTCATAATGGCCGCCCCGTCATACCCGGCCGCCCGGGAGGATCGCTACATGCCGCATCAGCGAAGGATCGAGGGCCTGATCGCCGGGATGACGCTGGAGGAGAAGATCGGCCAGCTCGGTGCCTTCGCCGATGCGCTGCGCCCGTTCGCCTTCGAGGTGAACCCGGAGACCTTCGCCCGCGACGCCGAGCAGGTGCGCGAGCAGATCCGCGCCGGCCGCGTGGGCGCGCTGTTCAACGGCGTGGGCGCGGCCGAGGGCCGCGAGGCGCAGCGCATCGCGGTGGAGGAGAGCCGGCTGGGCATCCCGCTGCTGCTGGGCGCGGACGTGATCCACGGCATGCGCACGGTGTTCCCGATCCCGCTGGGCGAGGCCGCCAGTTTCGAGCCCGAGCTGGCCGAACGCACCGCGCGCGCCACCGCGAAGGAAGCCACCGCCGCCGGCATCCACTGGACCTTCGCGCCGATGGTGGACATCGCCCGCGACCAGCGCTGGGGCCGGGTGGCCGAGACCTCCGGCGAGGACGTGCACCTGTCCTGCGAATTCGCCGCCGCGCGCGTGCGCGGTTTCCAGGGCGAGGACCTCACCGCCGCCGATTCGCTGCTGACCACGCCCAAGCACTTCGCCGCCTACGGCGCGATCTCGGCGGGGCTGGACTACAACTTCGTGGACATGGCGCCGCAGACCCTGCGCGACGTGCACCTGCCGCCATTCAAGGCCGCCATCGACGCCGGTGCGCTGACGCTGATGAGCTCGTTCAACGACATCAACGGCGTGCCGGCCTCGGCCAACCGCGAACTGCTCACCGACATCCTGCGCGGGGAGTGGAAGTTCGAGGGCTTCGTCGTCTCCGACTACACCTCCGACCTGGAGCTGGTCGCGCACGGCTACGCCCGCGACGAGGCCGACGCCGCGCACAAGGCGCTGGCCGCCGGCCTGGACATGAGCCTGCAGAGCGGCATCTACGCCAACCACGTCGCCGCGCTGGTGGAGAGCGGCGCGCTGCCGATGGCGGTGGTGGACGAGGCCGTGCGCCGCGTGCTGCACGTCAAGGCGGCGGTCGGCCTGTTCGACGATCCGTACCGCTGCCTCGACGCCGGGCGCGAAGCCGACCCGTCCCACATCGCCGCGCACGACGCGCTGGCGCGCGACTGCGCGCGCCGCTCCATCGTGCTGCTGAAGAACGAGGGCGACCTGCTGCCGCTGAAGAAAGCCGGCCAGCGCATCGCCCTGATCGGGCCGTTCGCGCGCGACACCGCCAACCTGGGCGGCTGCTGGAACATCTTCGGCGACGCTTCGCGCATGGTGGACCTGGAAACCGGCCTGCGCGCCGCGCTGGACGATCCGTCCGCGCTGGCGGTAGTGCCGGGCAGCGGCATCGAGGACGCCCTCGAAGGCGGTATCGACGCCGCGGTCGCCGCCGCGCGCGACGCCGACGTGGTGCTGCTGGCGCTGGGCGAGCCGCACGAGTTCTCCGGCGAGGCGCAGTCGCGCACGCAGATCGTGATTCCTCCCGCGCAGCAGGCGCTGGCCGAAGCGGTCGCCGCCACCGGCACACCGGTCGTGGTGCTGCTGCGCAACGGCCGCGCGCTGGCGCTGGAAGGCGCGGTGCGCGGGGCGCAGGTGATCCTGGTGACCTGGTTCCTCGGCACCCAGACCGGGCCGGCGGTGGCCGACGTGGTGTTCGGCGGCTACAACCCGTCCGCGCGCCTGCCGGTGAGCTTCCCGCAGGACGCCGGCCAGCAGCCGTACTTCTACAACCATCCCGCCACCGGCCGCCCCAACGTGCCGGGCACGCCGCGCTTCTTCCAGACGCGCTGGCGCGAGGTCACCCACGCCGCGCTGTATCCGTTCGGGCACGGCCTGTCGTACACGCGCTTCGACTACGGCGCGCCGCAACTGGGCACGACGACGCTGGGCTGGGACGACACCCTGACCGTGCGCACGCGCATCGCCAACACCGGCGCGCGCGACGGCGAGGAAGTGGTGCAGCTCTACCTGCGCGACCGCACCGCCAGCCGCGTGCGTCCGGTGCGCGAGCTCAAGCGCTTCCGCAAGATCGCGCTGGCGGCGGGCGAAGCGCGGGACGTGGAATTCACCCTGACCCGCGCCGATTTCGAATTCCACGGCGTGGACAACCGCCCCGTGGCCGAGCCGGGCCTGTTCGACCTGTGGGTGGCGCCGTCGTGCACCGCGGGCGAGGCGGCGACCTTCGAACTGCTGGCGCCCTGAGGCGCGCGCGGCGGCCATGCACGCACCGCCCGCCGGCGCCGCCGGCCCAGGCGCCGCCTTCGGCCGGCGCGAGCGCGTCGCCACCCGCCTGGCCTTCTTCATCGCCGGGCTCACCGTGTCGGCCTGGGCGCCGCTGATCCCCTACGCCAAGCGCCGGCTGGTGCTGGACGACGCGCAGCTCGGCCTGATGCTGCTGTGCCTGGGCATCGGCTCGGTGCTGTTGATGCCGGTCGCCGGCGGGCTGGCGGCGCGCTTCGGCTGCCGCCGCGCGCTGGTGGCGGCGGGCGTGGTGGTGTGCGCGGCGCTGCCGTGCCTGGTGTTGTCGGCCAGCGTGCCGGCGCTGGCGGCCACGCTGCTGGTCATCGGCGCGAGCATCGGCGTGTTCGACGTGGTGATGAACATCCAGGCCGTGGCGGTGGAGCGCGACGGCGGCCGCGCCATGATGTCCGGCTTCCACGGCATGTACAGCGTGGGCGGCATCGCCGGCGCCGGCGGCGTGGCCGGGCTGGTCGCGCTGGGGGCGTCGCCGCTGGCGGCGGTTTCGGGGGTGGCGATCGTGGCAGCGGGCCTGCTGGCGGCCTCGGTGCGCGGCCTGTTGCCCGATGGCGGCGAGGCCGACCATCCCGCGTTCGCCCTGCCGCGCGGCCGCGTGCTGCTGATCGGCGCGGTGTGCTTCGCGATGTTCCTGGCCGAAGGCGCGGTGCTGGACTGGAGCGCGGTGTTCCTGAGTACGGTGCGCGGCGCCGACCTGGCGGCGGCGGGCTTCGGCTACGTGGCGTTCGCCGCGACGATGACCGCCGGGCGCCTGGCCGGCGACCGCATCGTGCAGGCGCTGGGCCGGTTGCGCGTGGTGGTGGCGGGCGCGCTGCTGGCCGCGTGCGGCTTCGCGCTGGCGGTGCTGGCGCCGTCGTGGTGGGCGGGGCTGGCGGGGTTCGCCCTGGTCGGCGCCGGCGCGGCCAACGTGGTGCCGGTGATGTTCTCGGCGGCCGGGCGGCAGCGCCGCATGCCGGCGCACCTGGCGGTGGCCGCGGTCACCACGATGGGCTATGCCGGCGTGCTGCTGGGACCGGCGGCGCTGGGCTTCGTCGCCAAGGCCGCGTCGCTGTCCGTGGCGCTGGGCGGGCTGGCGCTGTTGCTGGCGGGCGTGGCGGCGGTGGCGCGCACCGTCACCCGCGACTGAGGCGCGGCGACTACGGCCGCGCGGCGCCGCGCATCATCGGACCGGCCGGATGCGGACCGTATTGGCCGCGACCGTAGCGGTCGGGCCCGTCGTAGCGGTCGACGTTGATGTTGAAGTTGAACGTGCGCGGCTTGCCTTCGTCGCTGTACGTGGTCTTGCACAGGTTGAGGTTGACGGCGTTGTAGGTGCTGCGGCCCTGGCCCTTGCTGTAGCCGACGCCGGCGGTGATGCTGCCCGATACGCCGTCGCCGTCCTCGTCGCCGTACAAGACGCAGGGATCGACCGGGACTTCCGCCGCCGCCGCGCCTTTCGGACGCGCCGGCTGGCGGTCGCCGTACCAGGTGCCCGGCGGATCCTTGGCGTAGGCCGCGGCGTCGGGCAGGCTCAGGTCCAGGGTCTCCGCGTCCGACTGCGCCCACGCGGGCGCGGTGGTCAGCAGGGCCAGCAGCGCGAGGGGCAGGGTCTTCATGCGGGTTCCCGGAACGGTGGCACGCCGGTTGGCCTGCCTGCCCGGCAAGCTAGCAGCCGGGAATTGAACGCGGGCTGATGGCTGCCGGCGGAAGAAACGGCGCGCCGCGCTTTCAGCCGGCCGCGCCCAGCGCGTCCAGCACGCGCTGCCCGTAGCGGGCCAGCTTGGCCCCGCCGATGCCGCCGACCTCCGCCAGTTCGTCCAGCGTGGCCGGCTGCCGCTCGGCGATGTTGCGCAGAGTGCTGTCGTGGAAGATGACGTAGGCCGGCACGTTCTGCTCGCGCGCCAGTTGCGCGCGCAGGTCGCGCAGCACCTGGAAGCGCGGCAGGTCGGCGGCTTCCACCGCCACGCCGCTGCGCGGGCCGCGCTCCTTCTCGCGCCGCTCGCGGGTTTCCTTGCGCAGTTCCAGCCGGCGTTCGCCGCGCAGCACGGCGCGGCTGCCCTCGGTCAGGCGCAGGCCGCCGTAGCCTTCGGCGTCCACTTCCAGCAGGCCGCAGGCCACCAGTTGCCGGAACACGCTGCGCCAGCCGGTCGCCTCAAGGTCCTTGCCGATGCCGTAGGTGGTCAGGTGGTCGTGGCCGCATTGCTGGATGCGCTCGCTCTGGCTGCCGCGCAGCACGTCGATGACGTGGTTCACCCCGAAGCGCTGGCCGGTGCGGTATACGCAACTCAGCGCCTTCTGCGCGGCCTCGGTGGCGTCCCAGGTCTCGGCCGGGCTGAGGCAGTTGTCGCAGTTGCCGCAGTCGTGCGGGTAGGTCTCGCCGAAGCCGGCCAGCAGCACCTGCCGCCGGCATTGGGTGGATTCGCAGTAGCCGAGCAACTGATCCAGTTTGCGCCGTTCCAGCCGCTTGCGCTCCTCGCCGGCTTCGGACTGCTCGATCATCTGCTTCAGCAGCACCACGTCGCCCAGGCCGTAGCACAGCCACGCCTCGGCGGCCTCGCCGTCGCGGCCGGCGCGGCCGGTCTCCTGGTAGTAGCCCTCCATTGACTTGGGCAGGTCGACGTGCGCGACGAAGCGCACGTCCGGCTTGTCGATGCCCATGCCGAAGGCGATCGTCGCCACCATGACGATGCCGTCCTCGCGCAGGAAGCGGCGCTGGTTGTGCGCGCGCACGCCGGCGTCGAGCCCGGCGTGGTAGGGCAGCGCGTTGAAGCCCTGCTCGGCCAGGTAGTCGGCGAACTGCTCCACCCGCTTGCGCGACAGGCAGTAGACGATGCCGGCCTCGCCGCGGTGCTTGCGCAGGACGTCGCGCAACTGCTGGCGCGCGTTGTCCTTCTGCACCACGGTGTAGCGGATGTTGGGGCGGTCGAACGAGCTGACGAAGCGCTCGGCGTCCACCAGGTTAAGGCGCTCGGCGATCTCGCGCTGGGTGGGCGGATCGGCGGTGGCAGTCAGCGCGATGCGCGGCACGTCGGGCCAGCGCTCGTGCAGCAGCGCCAGCTCCAGGTATTCGCGGCGGAAGTCGTGGCCCCAGGCCGAGACGCAATGCGCCTCGTCGATGGCGAACAGGGCGATCCGGCTGCGGTCCAGCAGCGACAGGAAGCGCGGGGTCAGCAGGCGCTCGGGCGCGACGTAGAGCAGGTCGAGTTCGCCGCGCAGCAGGGCCTGTTCGACCCGCGACGCTTCTTCGGCTTCCAGCGAGGAATTGAGGAACGCCGCGCGCACGCCGAGCTGGCGCAGCGCTTCCACCTGGTCCTGCATCAGCGCGATCAGCGGCGAGACCACGATGCCGGTGCCCTCGCGCAGCAGCGCGGGCACCTGGTAGCACAGCGACTTGCCGCCGCCGGTGGGCATCAGCACCAGGGCGTCGCGGCCGGCAGTGAGGGTTTCGACGATGGCCTGCTGGTGGCCGCGGAAGGCGGGATATCCGAAGACCCGCTGCAGCAGGTCGGTGGGGCTTTCTGACATGCGCGATAGGGTAGCAGGCGGGGTGGGGTGGTGGTGCCGGTGGCTGGGGTGTGGTTGGGGGGCGAGAGCCTTGGGGAGGCCATGTGCGCTGTGCTGAAGTGGGTGCAGGTTGCGCATCTGGTGGTGTTTTGGCTTTTGAAACATGAGTCTTGGGCTTGAGCCTTGAACTCTGAGCCCCTCTCCCTGCGGGAGAGGGGTTGGGGTGAGGGCCGACGAAGCCAGCCGAACTGGACTGGCTGCGGAATGTCAGCGTTTGCGCCGAGCACTGGATATGTATGTCTGGCTCTATGTCTGGCTCTGGATCGGATGCATATCCACGATGGGTTTGCGGGATTCAATGCTGCGATAAGTGGGTCTATCCAGTTGTTGCAGGTTGCCTGCAGGAAGGGTCTGTCTTCTGTTTTGGCATGGTGCCGCTCGCCGCGGGGGCCCTACTTTTCTTTGCTTGTGCAAAGAAAAGTAGGCAAAAGAAACACACCCCAGGCGGCGCGCCCGGCGCACAGCGCCGGGTCCGCGGGCAGGCCGGGAATTTTCGTAAGGCACATTCATGCGCCATACGAAAACGCCGCCCATCCAGGGCGGCGCCCTGACGGGTTTACCCGGCCCGCCCGCCGCGCCTGGATGGGGCCCAAGAGCGAAAAAAGCGGGAGGGGTAACAGCAATCGCAACGGTAACAATGAAGGTAGAAGCGAAGCTGCAACAGACCACTTCGGAAGTGACAATAAAAGGCATGCAGACAGCAGTGAGGCAGCAACGAAGCTGCGCAGGTATCGGCAAGCGATAACAATGGCAACAGCGTCGGGGCTGAAGCCCCTCCTACATGGGTACGGAGGAGCTTGGTGCCGCTTTTCGTGTCCGTTGCGGGAAGCGATTACTGGCGAGGAGAATCATCCAACGCTGTTCTTGCTAGCTCTGTATTTGCCTTCTGTCGTGCCATGCCCGGCTGTCACAGCGAAAGCAAAGGCATTCACCAAGGTATTTCCGGGGCCCCTCTAGGTCCGGCAGTCCCGGCGGGTCAAACCCCGTTAGGGGCGGCGCACAGGGATGTGCGTCGTTTTCGTATGGGCCAGGAGGGCCCTTACGAAAATTCCCGCCTGGACTGCGCACCCGCCACGCAGTGGCGGACCGCCGGGGGTGTGCTTTCTTTGCCTACTTTCTTTGCACAAGCAAAGAAGCGCTTTTCAACAGCCGAATGGCTGGTCAAGTAGGGCCCCCGCGGCGAGCGGTGCCATGTCCAATCGACAGAAGTCCCTTCCGGAAGACACACAGGCTTCAACAAGGATGAACATGATTCACCAAGACCGGATTCACTCACCAGGTGAATGCGCTTGTGGCGGGTGTACAGAACAAAGTGCCATCCCGACTCCGTCGCCCCTCACCCCAACCACTCTCCCACAGGGAGAGGGGCCAAGCGCTGGGAAGCGGCACATCGTGCAGTCAGGGCCGCAAAGAGAAACGCCCGGCCGAAGCCGGGCGTTTCCTTTCCTGCGGAGCGCAAAGCCAGGCTCCAGCCAGCCATAACGGCAGAGGCTGCCGCCGCCGCCGCCAACCGCTCACTGCAACAGCGAGCGCAGCATCCAGGCGTACTTCTCGTGCGTCTGCAGGCGCTGGGTCAACAGGTCCACCGACGGATCGTCGCCCGCGTCGTCCGCCACCTTCAGCACCTTGCGCGCCGTGCGGCACACGGCCTCGTTGCCTACCACGAGCTGGCGCACCATCTCGCGCCAGTCGGCGCTGTCGGTCAGGCCGGCTTCCTCCGGGATCGAGGTCAGGCCGACGAATTCGCGGTACGAGCCCGGCGCGTTGTAGCCCAGCGCGCGGATGCGCTCGGCGATCTCGTCCAGCGCCGTCCACTGCTCGGTGTACTGGCCCTCGAACATCGTGTGCAGCGAATTGAACATCGCGCCCGTCACGTTCCAGTGGAAGTTGTGGGTCTTCAGGTACAGCGTGTAGCTGTCGGCGAGGAAGCGCGACAGGCCGTCGGCGATCTTCTTGCGGTCGCCGGTGCTGATGCCGATGTCGATGTTGGGCGCGGTGGGCGCCGAGGGGAGGGGAGCGGTCACCGATGCCTGCTTGCGCTTGGCGGGCTTGGTCTTGGCCATGCGGATTCTCCTGAGGGTGGGTTGAGACGGCACAATAGACACCCTAATACATAAGGCGTGAGTGAAGGGTTTCAACACCCCGTCGATGCGATGAACACCCCCCGTGACCCCGCCCGCGCCGCGCCCCCGCGCGCGGCCC
>ERZ761602.6645-NODE-6645-length-12792-cov-4.648818_pt1 | contig 12792 bp, 10 predicted proteins | sample MGYA00512165_ERZ761602 | MGnify/ENA primary metagenome ERZ761602 (study PRJEB28899, sample SAMN02445085) | bioreactor sludge metagenome | biome: EBPR sludge; isolation source: Thorneside wastewater treatment plant | place: Australia: Brisbane, Thorneside...
CCCGCCGCTGCTGCTCACGCGCCATCGTCTGCCCCGGTCCGTGCACGAGCGGCTCCTGCGCCTGCGGGCGCTCGCGCTCGGTCTGAGCGCCCACGAGCTCTCGGGGCTCGCGCTGCAGCTCGCGATCCACCGCGACACCGAGGGGGGCCTCCAAGACGCGCGGCTCCGCCTCGTGACCGCTTCGCGCGCGCCCGGCGTGATTCGTCTCGACGTCGTGGCGACGGAGACCGCGCGGACCACCGGGCTCGAGCCTTCGTTCCTCGGGCTCGTCGTCACGCGCGAGTCGACGCCAGCCGAGCGTCTCGTCGCCGCGGCGTTTCCGGAGCTCTCCGTGGTGCGCGGACCCGCGGGGCGCGTCGCACGTTTCGTCGACGTCGCGACGCTCGTCCGCGTGGCGCGCGTGGTCGACGTCGAGGCGGCCCGCGAGAGCCGCACGAGCGACGCCCCGCCGCGCACGAGGACCTCGCGCGAGGCCCCGCTCCACGCTTGAATCACGCCGATGGAGCTTCGGTCGGACCCGCGCAACGACTCGCGCCGCACCACGCGGACCGCGCTCGTGCGCGCGACGGTGGCGTTGGTGGTCACGCTCGGCCTCGGCGTCTTCGCGCTCGCGGCGACCCTCGGCCTCGGCGCGGCGGGCGCGCGCGAAGGCGAGTTCCTCGTCGCGCTCTCGCTCGCGGGGCTCGCGGCGTTGGCGCTCGCGTCGCTCACCGCGTGGCTCGCGGGTCGCGACTTCTCGACCGATCTGCTGCTGGTCGACGACGGGCTGCGCGCGATGATCGCCGACGAGCCCCCGCGCGCGGCGAGCTCGCTGCGCACCCTCGACGAGCTCGGTCTCTTGGTTCACGCGTTCGAGGAGCTGCGCCGCTCGTTCGAAGACGCGCTCGCGCGCGAAGGTCGCCTGCTGCGCGAGGCGGAGGCGGCGGAGGCGGTCAAAGCGGAGTTCCTCCAGGCGGTGAGCCACGAGCTGCGCACCCCGCTCAACGCGATTCTCGGCTTCGCCGACGTGCTGCTCGGCGAGATCGACGGGCCGCTCAATCCCGATCAGGAGCAGGATCTCCGCATCATCCGCGGCGCGGGCGAGCACCTCGTCGCGCTCTTCAACGACGTGCTCGATCTGAGCGCGGCCGCGACCGATCAACTCCGCCTCGAGCGTGTGCGCGTCGCGCCGGGCGCGATCGTCTCCCAGGTGGCGGCCGAGCTCCGCGGTCTGCGCGGCTCGAAGAACCTCGATCTCGTGGTCGAGATCGAAGGCGACGTGCCAGAGATCCTCGCCGATCCGAAGCGGCTTCGGCAGATCGTCACCAACCTGGTCGGCAACGCGATCAAGTTCACGGACGCGGGCGAAGTGCGGCTCGAGGTCGCGCGCGCGGAGGACGGCGTGCAGATCCGCGTCAGCGACACCGGGATCGGAATCCCCGAGGACGCGCTCGATCGGATCTTCGAGGAGTTCGATCGCTTCGTGGAGTCGACGCCCGAGCGCCGTCGTCGTGGAGGGGCCGGGCTCGGGCTCGCGATCGCCAAGAGTCTGGTGGAGCTTCACGGCGGACGCCTCGAGGCGCGCAGCCAGGTCGGTGTGGGCTCGACCTTCACGGTGCACTTGCCGATCGGAGATGCGTCGTGAGCGCGACGGATCCCCCGAGTCGGCGGGGTCGTCCGCCGACGGATCCCCCGAGTCGGCGGGGTCATCCGCCGACGGAACCCCCGAGTCGGCGGGGTCAGCCGCCGACGAATCCGAACGCGCGTGGTGGCGGCGCGATCGTTCGGCTCGTCGTCGTGGCGTTCGGCCTGACCCTCGGGGCGAGCGTGCTCGCCTTCGCGGTCGCCGCGCTCGCGCTCCCATGGGATGCGCCGACGCTGCTCGGGCTCGGGCGGCTGCTGGCCACGATGAGCGCGGTCTTCGTGCTCGTGTCGACGACCGCGGCGCTCGTCGTGCGGCCGGCGCTCGCCTCGTCTCCGGACGCGCTGTCCGAACGCTTCGTGCGCGTGCTCTTCGCGGTGCCGTTGCGGGCGGCGTTGGTCGCGACGATCGCGCTCCTCGGGGTCTGCACGCTGGACGTGCTCGGAGGCGGCGTCGTCTCGGGGCTCGGGCGGGGTGACGGACTCGCGGCGGTCTCGCTCGCGTTCGCGCTGCACCAGAACGCGGCGCTCCACCTCGCGCTCGCGTGGCGGGCGTCCATTTGGCGGACGCACCTCGGCCGGCTCCCGATCGATCGCATCCCCGTCACCGACAAGCCGCAGCTCGCGCTCCGCTTCGCGCTCCGCCTCGCGTCCGCGGTCGTGTTGCTGGCGGGCACCGTGCTCGCGGTGCCGATCGCCTACGACGCGTCGGCGTCGGTCGGCCCGGTGATCGCGGTCTGGCTCTTCGGGCTCGCGGGGGCGCTCGTCGGCGCGCGCGTCGGACGCCGCATCGCGCGCGACGTCCGCGTCCTCGCGCGCTACGTGCGTGCGCTCGCGGCGGCGCCCGAAGGCGACGTGGAGCTGCCGACCTCGCGCCTGCGCGCTCCCCTCGCGCGCGACGTCGCCACCCGCGTGCACGCGCTCGCGAGCCGACACCGAGAGCGTGCTGCCGCGCAGGCGCGCGCGCGACGGACGGTCGAGGAGACCCAGCGCCTCAAGACCCGCTTCCTCGCGCACATGAGCCACGATCTGCGCGCGCCGCTCCACTCCATCACGGGGTTCGCGGATCTGCTCGCGGAGGAGGTCGACGGTCCGCTCAACGCGGAGCAGCACACGAGCGTGCGCGCGATCTTGGAGAGCGGCGAGGTGCTCTCCCAGCTCGTGACGGAGATCGTCGACACTGCGCGGCTCGAAGCGGGCCGGCTGCAGATCCATCGACAGCCCACCTCCCTCGACGAGGTGATCGCCGAGGCGGTGGATCGCGCGCGCCGCGCGGCGCCGACGTCGTCGAGCTTGGACGTCACGGTGGAGCTCCCACCCTGGCCGACGCTGGAGCTCGATCGCGAGCGCATGGTGCAGGCGTTCGCGGGGGTGCTCGCGCACGTGGTGCGCATGACGACCTCGGGGTGCCTCGAGGTTCGCGGCGAGACGATCGACGAACGTCCGGTGGTGACCATCGACGCGGTCGGGCTCCCGCCGGAGGACACCCAGCGGATCTTCCTCGCGTTCCGCGATCTGAAGCGGCCGAGCGGCGGCCGCGCGGGGCTCGGGATCGGGCTGAGCCTCGCGCGCGAGCTGGTCGCCGCGCATGGCGGAACGCTCGCGTACACGAGCCAAGGACCGCTCGGCGGCGCGCGCTTCACCTTCGAGATGCCGGCCTTCGACTGACCTCGTGCTCGTCGTCGTCCTGCGAAGGAAGGGCGAACGAAGACGGGCCGGCGAACCCGCACGTGGTCGCGGCGAAGGTGCGAACGAAGCCGCGTCGCGCGAACGAAGGACGGGACGCGGCGCCCCTGCTACCGTGACCGTCGTGGTGCATCGTCGCGGTCGGAATGCGTTCATCATCGGCGCGGCTGCCGTCGTGGTCGGCTACGGCATCGCGGAGGCGCGGCCGGTGCTTTCGGTGGTGCTGCTCGCGGGCTTCCTCGCGGTCACCACGGCGCCGCTCGTGCTCTGGCTCAAGCGCCGTCGCGTGCCCACGATCGTCGCCGTCCTCGCGGGGCTGCTGGTCGACGCCGCAGCGGTGACCGCGGTCGGGCTCGTGCTCGGCGGGGCCATCGCGGAGCTCGGCGCGCGTCAGGAGCTCTACCGCACGCGCATCGACGAGATCGTCACGAGCGCGTCGGCGTGGCTCGCTTCGTACGGCATCGAGACCTCGGAGGAGATCCTCCCCGGCCTGACGAGCCCCGGCGCGCTGGTGGAGGCACTCGGCGCCACCCTCAAGAGCCTCGCGTCGGTCGTCTCGCGCCTCGTGCTCGTGCTCTTCGTCACCGCGTTCATGCTCGTCGAAGCGACCACGCTCCGCAGCAAGATCCGGCGCGTGCTGCACGACCGCGAGGAGCTCACCGCGATCCGCGAGACGATGCGCGAGGTGAAGGGCTTCTTGGCGGTGAAGCTCGGTACGAGCGCCGCGACCGGCGTCCTCGTCGGGCTCTGGTGTCGCTACTTGAACGTCGATCTCGCGCTCCTCTGGGGCGTGATCGCGTTCTTGCTCAACTTCATCCCGACCGTCGGCAGCATCATCGCGTCGATCCCGCCGGTGATCTTGGCGTTCGTCATCCACGGACCGGCGACCGCGCTCGCCGTCGCGGGTGGGTACACCGTCGTCAACGCGATCATCGGCAGCCTGCTCGAGCCGCGTTTGATGGGCGAAGCGCTCGGGCTCTCGCCGCTCGTCGTCTTCCTCTCGATGCTCGCGTGGGGTTACCTGCTCGGCCCGGTGGGCGCGCTGCTCTCGGGACCGCTCACCATGTTCCTGAAGAACTGGCTCGCGCACACCGAGGACCTCGCGTGGGTCGCGGTGCTGCTCGGCCCCGCGCCCGAGGGCTCGGCCGCCGCGAGCACGAGCGACGGAACGCGCGGAAGTCCGCCGATCGCGCTGCCGACGGACGCCGAGACCTCCGCGGGCGAGTGAGCGCCACGCGCCGGCTTCGGTGACGCGCTCGCATCGCGTTGACGACGCGCCGCTTCTGCGCAATCTCACGGCCCCGTGGCCCTCTACGTTCAGAAGTTCGGTGGCACCAGCGTCGGCTCCCTCGACCGCATCCAGAACGTCGCCAAACGCGTCGGCAAGACGCGCGCGCAGGGCCACGACGTCATCGTCGTGGTGAGCGCGATGAGCGGCGAGACGGACCGGCTGCTCGGGCTCGGCAAGAACCTCAGCCAACGGCCGGCCGAGCGCGAGATGGACGTGCTCGTCGCGAGCGGCGAGCAGGTCAGCGCGGCGCTCACGTGCATCGCGCTCAACGAGATGGGCATCAAAGCCATCAGCCTCCTCGGGCACCAGGCGCGCATCGAGACGGACAACGTCTTCACGAAGGCGCGCATCACGCGCGTGGACGATCAGCGCGTGCGCAAGGCCCTGGCCGACGGCTTCGTGGTGGTCGTCGCCGGCTTCCAGGGCATGGACTCCGAGGGCAACATCACGACGCTCGGGCGCGGCGGCAGCGACACCTCGGCGGTCGCGATCGCGGCGGCGACGAAGGCCGACGTCTGCGAGATCTACACGGACGTCGAAGGCGTGTTCACCGCCGATCCGAACGTCTGCCCGAGCGCGCGAAAGGTCGACCGCATCTGCTACGAAGAGATGCTCGAGCTCGCCGCGCTCGGCGCGAAGGTGCTGCAGATTCGTTCCGTGGAGCTCGCGATGAAGTACGCGGTGCCGATCCACGTGCGTTCGACGTTCTCCGACGCGGAGGGAACCATGGTGACGGGTGAAGACGAAGCGCTCGAGTCGGTGGTCGTCGCCGGCGTGACCTCGGACAAGAAGGCCGCGAAGGTCACCGTCCGCAACGTGCCCGATCAGCCGGGCGTGTGCGCGGGCATCTTCGAGCCGCTCGCGGAGGCGAACGTCACCGTCGACATGATCATCCAGAACGTCGCGACGGATGGCTCGACGGATCTCACGTTCACCGTCTCGCGCGACGACCTGCAGCGCATGCGCGATCTCGCGGACGGCCTCGTGAAGAAGGTCGGCGCCAGCGAGGTGACGATCGACGACGACGTCGTGAAGGTGAGCATCGTCGGCCTCGGCATGCGCAGCCACGCGGGCGTCGCAGCGAAGATGTTCCGTCTGCTCGCGGACGAGGGCATCAACATCGAGGCGATCAGCACGAGCGAGATCAAGACGAGCTGCCTCATTCGCGCGAAGTACGCCGAGCTCGCGGTGCGCGTGCTCCACGACGGCTTCGGTTTGGGCCTCGCGCGCTGATCGTTCGTCGGTTCGTTCGCGCCCGTCGTTCGATTCGTTCGGCGCACTCGTTCGGCTCCCGTCGTTCGCCCGACGGTTCGGCTTCCTCGCTCGCGATCGTTCATGCCGACTCGCGCGCGAGGGTGCGTCTCGGTCGCGTCTCGGTCTCGGTCGCGTGAGCGAAGCGTCGCGCGCGGCGCCGGTGAGACGCGCTAACGTGCGCGCACGATGCCGCGTCGCCTGCGCCCGATCCGCGATCCCGTGACTCTGATCGTCGACGGTGATCCCGTCGTGGCGGAGCGGGGGGAGCCGATCGCGGTCTCGCTGGTCGCGGCGGGACGGCTCGTGCTCGGACGGAGCGTGAAGTACCACCGACCGCGCGGTCCGGTCTGCTTCGGCGGGCGGTGCGACGGTTGCTTGATGCGCGTCGACGGCACCCCGAACGTCATGACCTGCCACGTGACCGCGGAGGACGGCGCGCGCGTGGAGACGCAGAACGTGCTCGGAACCGCGGAGCACGATCTCCTCTCTCTGACGGATTGGTTCTTCCCCGAGGGGATGGATCACCACCACATGTTCACGCGTTTCTCGCCGCTCAATCGTGTGATGCGGAAGGTCGCGCGACGCATCGCGGGCGTGGGCACCTTGCCCGACGCGCCGCGCGAGGCCGTGACGCCGCGCGAAGAGGACGTCGACGTGTTGGTGGTCGGGGGCGGCGCGAGCGGGGTGCACGCGGCCAACGCGGCGGCGAAGCGCGGCGCGAAGGTGATGCTCGTCGAAGAGCGAACCCTCGGCGGCGAAGCGGCGCTGCGCGGCGAGTCGAGCCCGCGGCTCGGGCCGCCGGTGCTCCTGCGCGAGCGCACCACCGCGCTCGGCGTGTGGCGCGAGGTCGGCGCGGGCTTTCGGGGGCGCGAGCAGTCCGAGCCGGTGCGTTGGGTGCTGCTCGGCGACGACGACGGCGTGATCCGCCTGCGCGCGCGGGCGATCGTGATCGCGACCGGCGCCGAAGAGGGCGCGCTCGCGATCCCCGGCAACGATCGGCCGGGCATCGTCTCGTCGCTCGGCGCGCTGCGGTTGCTCTCGCATGGCGTGCTCGTCGGGGAGCGCGTCGCGTTCGTGGGCGCGCACGACACCCTCGACATCGCGCGCGCGCAGCTCGTCGCGGCGGGTGCCACGAGCGTGGGTCATTTCGCGAGCGCGGAGGTCGACGCGATCGGCGGTCGTCCTTCGGTCTCGTGGGTGCGTGCGCGGGGCGCGAAGGTGAGCTGCGACGCGGTGGTCACGGGCGACGCGCCCTCCGCGGTCTACGCGATCGCTTCGCAAGCCGGCGCGGGCGTGCGCTTCGACGGCCGAGGCTTCGTCGTGAGCGCGGACGACGAGGGGCGCACGTCGGATGCGACGACCTTCGCAGTCGGGCGCTGCACGGGCCGTGCGGGCGAGATCGCGCGCGCACAAGCCGAACGCGCGGGTGAGCTCGCAGCGCGACCCGACGGCGCGGTCGCGAGCCCGGAGGTCGCACGTGTCGCGCACGAACGCGCGCCGCGCACGCGCGACGTCTCGACCGCCGACAAGCTGCTCGCGTGTCGCTGCGAGGACGTGACCGCGAAGGAGCTCGCGGAGGCGGTGTCGCGCGGCCACGGCGATCTCGAAGGCGCCAAGCGCTACACCGGCTTCGGCACCGGCTGGTGCCAAGGCAAACAATGCGTCGCGCTCTGCGCGCGGCTGCTCGAAGAGCTCGGCGGCGAGCGCGCGGACGAGCCGATCACGCCGCGTCCGCCGATTCATCCGATCCCCCTCGCGGAGCTCGCGGGGCTGGTCGACGACGAGGAGCCGCGATGAGCCGCCGACTCACGCACGACGCGCGCGATCTGCCGACCGAAGCCGACGTGGTGGTGGTCGGTGGCGGCATCATGGGCCTCGCGACCGCATTCCACCTCGCGCGCCTCGGCGCCGGTCGCGTGATCGTGCTCGAGAAGAGCTACCTCTGCAGTGGCGCCTCGGGTCGCAACGGCGGCGGCGTGCGCGCGCAGTGGTCGAGCGAGATCAACATCGGCTTGATGAAAGAATCGCTCGCGATTTGTGCGGATTTCGCGACCGAGATGCGCATCAACGTCTGGTTTCGTCGCGGCGGTTACCTCTTCCTCGCGCGCAGCGAGGAGCGCGCGAAGCAGCTCGCGGCGAGCGTCGCGCTCCAGCGCGATCACGGATTGCCGACGCGGCTCCTCGACGCGCGCGAGGCGCGCGAGGTGGTGCCCGAGCTCGACGTCTCGGATCTGGTGGTCGCGAGCTACAACCCGGACGACGCGGTGGTCTTCCCGTGGCCCTTCGTGTGGGGCTACGCGAACGCGGCGGCGGAGCGTGGGGTCGGCATCTTCCCGTTCGTGGAGGTCGACGCGATCGAGACGGACGGCAAACGCGTCACCGGCGTCGTCACGCGCGCTCGGAACGATCCGAAGCGGACCCACCGCGTGAAGACGCCGCTCGTGGTCAACGCGTGCGGCGCGTGGAGCCCGGAGCTCGCGGCCAAGGTCGGCATCTCGCTGCCGAACCACCCACACCGCCACGAGATCTGCTCCACCGAGCCGCTCAAACCCTTCCTCGGTCCGCTCGTCGCGGAGCTGGCGACGGGGCTCTACTTCAGCCAGTCGATGCGCGGCGAGATCGTGGGCGGCATCAGCAACGAGAAGGTGCCCGAGGGTCTCGATCAGGAGAGTTCGCTGCGTTTCCTCGGGCTCTACGCGCGCGCGCTCACCCGCACGATGCCGATCCTCGGCGGCGTGCGGGTGCTGCGTCAGTGGGCGGGCTGCTACGACCTCACGCCCGACGGCAACCCCATCGTGGGACGCGTCGATGCGCTCGAAGGCTTCGTGCTCCTCTGCGGCTTCATGGGCCACGGCTTCATGATGGCGCCCGTGATGAGCCGCATGACCGCCGAGCACCTGCTGCACGGCGCGCACGACGCGCTCTTCCAGCGCTGGAACCTGCGGCGCTACGAGACGGGCGAGCTGCTCTCGGAGTCGATGATCCTCGGCTGACCGCGCCGCGGCGCGGAATCGACGCGCGCACGATCTCGGTTCGGGATCACGGCCGACGAGCGCCGCACGTCGGAACGACGATCGTCCCCAAGACGCGCGTGCGTCGCGGGGTCGGTGAGAGTGCGTCGCCACGTCCACGCGGTCGTGGCGTCGGGGAGACGTTCGTGGGCGGCGATCTCCGGAGGAGATCGCGGCGCACGGTCGTTGCGAGGACGGTGAACGACGGCGCGAGGGAGCGTCGGGAACGTTCGACCGTACGAAGGGTCGAAGGGCAGATCGAACGAACGCTCCGCGCGTCGGAGCGCAGTCCGCCGAGCGCGAGGGAAGCGCGGTCGGCTCCGAACGAGTGCTCGCTGCGACCTTCGGGTCGCAGGTGGGGAGGGGTGCGTCCGCGTGCCGAACGTGATCGCCATCGTGCGCGTCGTGCTGCTGCTCGGTTACCTCGGGGTGATCGCGGCCGCCTTCGTCGCGCCGATCACGCCGCGCGTGTTCTGGACGATCGTGATGCCCTCGGTGCCGCTCGGCTTCGTGCTGGTGGGCTTCCACGTCTGGCGCCGCACCTGCCCCATCGCGACCGTGGGGGAGCTCGGCGCGAAGCTCCACCGCGGCGGTCTGCTCCCCGCCGGCTGGCGGCGGCGTGGGCTCACGATCGCGTTCTTCGTGCTGATCGCCACGCTCGCGCTGCGGCTCGTGGCGACCAACGGGGACGGCGTCGCGCTCGGGCTCTTCCTCGGCGCGCTCGCGCTCGGCGCGTTCGTGGTCAACGCGTGGGGCGGCGGGCGGAGCTTCTGCCATCACCTCTGCCCGGTCGGGGTGGTCGAGCGCATCTACACCGACGACGCGCCGTCGGCATCGAGTCTCGCGTCGAAGGCGACCTCGCGCTGCGATCGCTGCACCGGCTGCGCGCCGACCTGCGCAGACCTCGATCAGGAGCGTTCGTTTCGACGCGCCCGCGACGACGGCGCGCGCCGCGCCGTGACCTACGCGTTTCCCGGCGTGGTGCTCGCGTTCTACGCCTACTACGCGCTCCGCGAGGGGACCTGGGAGGCCTACTTCGACGGCCGCTGGACCCTCGCGCCCTTCGGCATGGAGCGCGTGACCGGACCCGGCTTCCACTTCGCGCCCGAGGTGCCCGCGCTGTTCGCTGCGACGCTGACGCTCGTCGGCTTCGCGGCGATCTCGCACGTGCTCTTCGCGACGATCGAGCGCGCGCTCACCCCGCGGTGGCCGGACGTCGTGCTTCGTCGCGAGCGAATGCTCGCCTTCGCGAGCTTCACGGCGTTCAACCTCTTCTACCTCTTCGCGGGCGCGCCCTCGCTGCGACTCGTGCCGGGGGTGGCGCGCGCGCTCGAGCTCGTGGTGCCGATCGTCGCGACCTTGGTGCTCGTGCATCGGCTGCGGCGACGTGACGAGGCGGTGGTTTCGTCGCGCACGGGCGGATCGAGCGGTGAGTTGGGCGTCGCCGCGAGCGCCGCGAGCAGCGTCGTGAGCCCCGTCGCGTCGCAGGTCACCAAGCGCCGCTTGCCGGTGTGGAAGGAGGCGGGATGAGCTCGACGACTCTCTTGCTCGGCAGCCTCCTCGCGCTCGCGTTGGCGCCGCTCGTGAACCTCGCGATCGAGCGGGTGCCGCACGGACGCGTGTTGATTCGTTGGGGCGTGCTGCTCGGCGTCGCGGGGCTCGTCGTGGGCCACGTGCTGCCGGTCTGCATGGCCTCGTGTGGAAACGCCGCGATCGCGCTCGCGCTCGTGGGGCTCGGCATTCCGCTGCTCGCAGAGCGTTTCGCGCAGAAGAAGGCGTCCGGCTCGGTGCCGTGGGCGCTCTTCGCGGTCGCGGGGCTCGGCCTGCACGCGATGATGGACGGCGCCGCGCTCGCGCTCTCGGATCGCGTTCCGGGCCACGCGCTCGAGCTCGGGCTCGCGGTGCTCCTCCACCGCATCCCCGTCGGCATGGGCCTCTGGGGCGTGCTCCCGCGTCCAGCCGCGCTCGTGGCGTTCGCGATCCTCGGCGGCGGCACCCTCGTCGGCTACGCGGTCGGCGTGGAGCTCGCGCCCGCGCTCGACGCGCCCGCGCTCGCGATGCTGCAAGCGTTCGCGGCGGGCGTGCTCCTGCACGTCTTCGCGCACGCCGCGCTCGACGGCACCTCGCTCGGCCACGTGCACGCGAACGCACCGGCGGAGTAGGGCGAAGTTTCGCGAAGAAGACGTGCGCTCTCAGGCCATCCCGTTCGCGCGGAACCACGCCACGGCATCGCGGATGCTCGTCTCCACGTCGCGGTAGGTCGCGCCGAGCTCACGCACGCTCTTGCCGTTGTCGAAGAAGCTCGGCTTGAGGCTGTACTCGAAGAACACACGCGCGAGGGGCGGCTCGGTGCCGGTGCGTTTGGCTTGAAGCTCCATCGCGGCGACGACCGCGCGCGCGGCGGGCAACGGCAGCTTGTAGTACTTGCGGTTCGTGCTGAGCGCGCGGCAGGCGGCCATCAGGAACTCGAAGTTCGAGAGGTTGTGGGCCGTCGCGAGGTACCGCTCGCCCGCGCGTCCCTTCTCCGCGACGAGCACGTGCACCTCCGCGGCGTCGCGCACGTCCACGAAGCTCGCGCCGCCGTCGACGTAGATGGGCGGCGTGTTCGCCTTGAGCATCTCGAGGATCAGCTTGCCGCTCGGCGTCGGCGCGATGTCGCCCGGCCCGAAGATCATGCCGGGGCAGACCACGCGCACGTCGAGGCCCCATTGTGCGAAACACTCCGCGATCTCGCGGCTGTGGAGCTTCGCGCGGCTGTAGGGGAAGTCGAGCTCCCACGCGTCGTAGCGCGTGCGCTCGTCGCCGAGGCTGCCCATCGGCGGGCGTCCGAGCGACACGATGCTCGCGGTGTAGACGACCTTCCCGACACCTTCGCGGCGGCAGGCCTCCATCACGTGGAAGGTGCCGCGGTTGTTCACGTCGTACATCAGCGTCGGATCGGGCGCCCACGCTTGGTAGATCGCGGCGGCGTGGAAGACGACGTCGCAGCCCGCGACCGCGGCGCGGCAATCGTCGGGTGAGCGCACGTCGCCGCGCACGATCTCGACGTCGAGCCCCGACACGTTGTCGGTGCGCTCCTTCGGCAACGCGAGCGCGCGCACCGCGACCCCACGACCGAGCAGGCTCTTGACGATCTGACTGCCGAGGAACCCGCAGCCGCCCGTGACCAACGCCTTCTTCACGTGCCTACTCCGTTCGAGAAACGTCCGACGCCGCCCGGGCTCAACCGGCCGGACCGGGATCGCGCGACGCGTTCTACCACGCCACACCCGCGCCCCGTTGACCTCGCGCAGCGCGGTCACTATCGACACGCGTCGTGGACCTCGAAGCCGTTCGTCGAGCGCTCGCCGCCGCCGCCGCCCGTGAGCAGAGCGCGGAGCGCAGCGCCGCGGTGGCCGCGGTCTTGCGCGAGGGCGATCGCGGACCCGAAGCGCTCTTCATCCGACGTGGCGAGCGCATCGGCGATCCCTGGTCGGGTCACATGGCCTTCCCGGGCGGTCGCCACGAGCCCCACGATCGCGATCTCTTCGACACCGCGCTCCGCGAGACACGCGAAGAGCTCGGCCTCGATCTCACCAACGCTCGGATGCTCGGGCGGCTCGACGACGTGGAGACGCATCAGCGCGGCCTCGTCGTGCGCCCCTACGTGTTCGAGCTGGGCGACGTTCCGGCGCTCGCGGTGCCGAACGCCGAGGTCGCCGAGGCGCTCTGGGTGCCGCTCGCGCCGCTCTATCGGGGTGAGCGCGACACGACCTACGCGTACGAGCACGAGGGCCGCGCGTACCGGTTCCCGGGCTACGACGTGGAAGGCCGGATCGTCTGGGGCCTCACCTATCGAATGCTTCGTCTTCTATTCGCTCAGCTTCGCTGACTAGCTAGGACTACTCGATCACATCCTACAGGGCCCCCGCGATCGTGGTGTGTCGTCGC
>ERZ761602.6646-NODE-6646-length-12791-cov-3.628533_pt1 | contig 12791 bp, 9 predicted proteins | sample MGYA00512165_ERZ761602 | MGnify/ENA primary metagenome ERZ761602 (study PRJEB28899, sample SAMN02445085) | bioreactor sludge metagenome | biome: EBPR sludge; isolation source: Thorneside wastewater treatment plant | place: Australia: Brisbane, Thorneside...
CCTCTACATCGTCACGAAAGAGAGCGACCCCCGTGTCTACCGTTTCCCGACCAACTTCCACACGAGCCCGGGCACGACTCATCAGCTGGTCCACGTGACCAACGGCAACACGACCCGCGTGGTGGGGGCGGTCTCCAACCCGTCGTACGCGTCGTTCAGCGCCGACAAACAGCGCTTCATGATCGGGGGCCACAAGCGCTTCTTCGTGTACGAGGTCGCGAGCCCTGCGCTCACCGGCGATGCGCTCGTGAGGTCGGTGCTCCTCACCGCCGGCAGCCCCCAGGATTGGGATCAGGACATCGCCGACCCGGCCGAGTACCCGAAGCTCAACACCGAGGGCGGCACGTACGAGGCCTCCGGCAAGGGGATCGTGCTCGCGACCGAGAGCAAGATGGTGTTTCACTGGCCCCAGGCCAACGCCGAGACGCCCTGAGCGTGGGGGGGCGTGACGCTTAGTCGAGGCCCAGGATCTTCTTGCGCATCTTGGCGAGCTCCTCGTCGGTGATCATGCCGCTGTCTCGCAGGCGCTGCGCCTCCTGCAGCTTCGCTTCCTTGTCGTTCGCTGGCGGCGTGCCGGGGGCGGGCGGGGTCGCTGGTGCGGAGCCGGCCTCTCGCCGCTCCGCGGACTCCACGTTCTCCACCAGGCTTCGTTGCGTTCCACCGACGACGTCGTCGGTGGTCGCGACGAACGTCCGCTCCATCGAGGCCCCGCCATCACACCGGTGGCCGATAATGCCGGACCCCTCGGCCGCCGTGCTCGTTCCCTCGGCGTACCACGCAGTTGTCAGGCCGGGATCGGTCTTGTTCCTCGCATAAACACCGTGGCGCACCGTCCGACAGTTCTGGAGTACCGCGAGGCGCGTGATGTTGCGCCCCTCCAGCAGCGCGCGCCATACGACCCCGAACATGCCATGGGTGTTCGTCTCCCCGGTGTCGTGGCCCGAGAACAGGGGCTGATCAGGATTGCCGGTGTGGAGCCCGTCCTGGACGCCCGTCGCGATGAGGAGGTGCTGCCCGTCGTGGATCGCGGTGAGGGGGACTCGTTGCCACTGACAGTCGGTGCACGTCAGGTACCCGTAGAGGACGTTCTGCTCCAGCCGCTCGAACTGGAGGTAGGTGTTCCCGGACACGTACTGTCGATAGACCTTGGTCGGGAGAGTCTGCTCCTTTCCCGCGGGCATCGCTTCTCGTGCTTGGCCCAGGCGCAACCCCGAGGGGTAGAAGTCAATCCAGGAGGGGCCGCACCCGACCAGCAACGCGGAAACAATGAAGGTCGCGACAAAACGGTTCATGCTCGCCACGCTAGCCGGAGCGCGCGAGGTTCTCAAGATGGTTGGAGGGCAAAGCACACCGGGCCCAGGCCAACGCCGAGACGCCCTGACCGTCTCGGGCCACGGCGGCTATTTGATCTCGCCGCGGATCGCGGGGGGGCCGGCGCTCGACTCGGGCCACTTGAGCTCGAGTCGGGCGCTCTGCTTCTCCCAGACAAGATCGAAGGCGAGGTCGCTGCCCTTCACGTACCGCGTCACCAGCACCATCGAGCCGTTGCCCACGACGATGTAGCCCTGCTTGTCGTCGAAGCCCTTGCTGGCCGTCGCGGAGGTGATCTTGCCGGTGAGGTCGTTGGCGCGGCAGACGACCCGGAACCAGTCGCCGCTCTGCTTGGTTTGGCAGCCCCGCGCGTCCGAGCCGCGCACACCGACCTCACGGAGCTTGTCCCACTCTTCGGGCTTGGGCGCGCCCTCTAGCGCAGGCTCTTCGGGGAGAGGATCGGTCGAGAGGACGGGCTTGGCCGCGGGCGCAGCCGGCTCGGCCGGCGCTGGAGCGGGATCGGCCGGGGCGGGATCGGAGACGTCGGCGGGAGGCTCGGGCGCGGCGAGCGCCTCGAACGCGCCGACGACCTTGGGCTCGGGCTGGCCCGCGGGCCACGCAGCCGTGAAGCGGAACGAGCCGCCGGAGAAAGAATAGACGGCGGCGCCGTCGAGCCCCTCGGTGAATGGGAAGATGAGCCAAATCGTCCCGGCGCGCTCGCTCATGATGCTGAGCGGAGTTGCTTTGAAGCCCTTCTCGATGCGGATCTCGACGGGGTCACCCTTCTGGAGGAGCTGACCGGAGCAGCCGACGCGCACCCATTCGCGCACCCGGCGCGGCGTGCATCCGGGCCGATCCCAGCCCTTCACGAGGCTGAGATCCTGCTTCGCGGCGTCCCACTCCTTGAGCGTGGGCTCGGGCGACGTCGGAGGCACCTGACCGGTCGATGCGGGCGCCGCCGCCGACGCCGTGGCTGAAGCGGCGGCGGTCGCGGTCGCGGTCGCGCTCGCGGCGAGCGGTGCGCTCGCCGTCGTCGTCGCGCTCGCCGACGGAGCGGCGGTGGGATCGCCGCCGCACGCGGAGGCTGCGAGGGAGGCGAGGAGGATCAGCGTGGGTCGGACGTTCGAGATCGGGCGCACGACCCGGGAAGCTACGTGGAGACCGACCCAACCGCTATCCCCGCCTGCGCCGACACGTGCGAAAGGAGGACCTCGACGGGGTGCTTCAAGGCCAGGTCGCCGAACCGCTTGGCTTGGCTGCGACACGAATAGCCAGTGGCAAGTATGCGCGACGTATCGCCGCGCATCCAGCGAGCCCACGAGAGCTCCCACACGCCTCTCGACTCGGCCTGATGAGAGAGCTCGTGCCCGAACGCGCCGCTCATTCCGCAGCACCCGGTGGAGACGAGCTCGAGCCCGAGGCCGAGTCGCCGGAAGACGTCGACCCATTGGCGCTGGGACGCGGGCGCCAGCGTCTTCTCGGTGCAATGGCCGAAGAGCCGATAGGGCTCGCCCGCCGGCGGGGAGGCCGGTGCCGCCGGAGCGATCTTGGCGAGCCACTCTTGCAACAGCAGCACATCGAAGCCGAGATCGCGACCGAGCGTGTGGCGGTACTCGTCGCGGTAGGTGAGGCCGACAGCGGGTTCGAGCGCCACCAACGTCGCGCCGGACGCCGTGAGGCCGCGGAGCGCGGCGGCGGTGCGGCGCGCCTCTGCCTCGAACCGACGTAGAAAGCCCTTCACGTGGAGACCCTTGCCATTGGGGAGGTAGGGGGCGATGTGCACGTCGCAGCCGAGCGCAGCGAGGAGATCGCGTGTGGCCACGACGAGGTGCGGCTCGTAGAACGTCGTGAACGCGTCCTGGATCAGGATGACGGATTTGTCGCTGACGATGGTAGGGGGCTTGCTCGGATCGAGCACGCCAATCCCACGTCTGCGGAGCTCGGCCGCGAGGGACCGTCGTGGCAACGGGGGCGTGTCGCAGAGGCCCGTCACCCTGGCGAAGAGCCACTGAAAGACGCTCGATCGGAGGAACAGGTTGAAGAAGAGCGGGGCGCGCGCCATCACCGGGAGCGCGGCCTCGAGCCCGGCGACGAAATGGTCGCTCAAGGGGCGGAGGTAGCGAGAGTGGTAGCTCTGGAGAAACTCGCTCCGAAACGACGGGACGTCGACCTTGACCGGGCACTGGGTCGCGCACGCCTTGCAAGCGAGGCAGCCGGCCATCGAGCGGTAGACCTCGTGCGAGTAGTCGAAGATGCCGAGCGACTTGCCGACGCTGTTGGCGAGGCGCAGCGGCGCCGCGAGCGCGGTCGGGGCCTCGGGGCGCGCGCCCGCGTTCGACAGCTGGCGCAGCCACTCGCGCATGACCCCCGCGCGGCCCTTCGGCGTATGGATGCGGTCGCGCGTCACTTTCGACGATGGGCACATCACGTGGTCGGGGTCCCAATGAAAGCACTGGCCATTGCCGTTGCAGTCGATGGCGAGGGTGAACGTGTCTTGGGCGCCGCGCTCGATCTGCCGGTCTTGCTGCCCGCGCGTCGGCTGATCGATCGTCGCGAGGTGACGGCGCTTGCCGGTGGGGGTCGCGATCTTGCCGGGGTTCAATCGCTCGGTCGGGTCGAACAGCGTCTTGACCGCTTCGACATGGACGAAGAGCTCGCCGAAGTGGAGCGGGCTGTACTCGGAGCGAAACCCCTTGCCGTGCTCGCCCCAAATGACACCGCCGTACTTGGTGCAGAGCGCGGCGACCTGGTCCGAGATGCGACGCACGCGCGCCTCGTCGTCGGGGTCGCGCAGATCGAGCGCCGGCCGGACGTGCAGGCAGCCGACGTCGACGTGCCCGAACATGCCGTAGACGAGGCCCTCGGCGTCGAGGATGCCCCGCAGCTCGGCGACGTAGGTCGACAGCTTCTCGGGTGGGACGACGGTGTCCTCGACGAAGGGCACGGGTTTGCGCCGGCCCTTGGTGTTGCCCAAGAGGCCGACGCCCTTGGCGCGAAGCTGCCAGAGCGCGTTGCGGTCGGCGTCGTTCGCGGCCACCGTCGCCGCCATTGGCCAGCCGGGCTCACCCCGATGCGCGTCGCACGCATCGACGAGCGCGGTCATGTGTGCGTCGACTTCCTCGATCGACGCGCCCTCGAACTCGACGAGGTTGATGGCGGCGGTCTTGGGGAACGGCGCCGGGCGTTCGGGAAAGTACGCCGCGACGCTGGGAAAGATGATGTCCTCTCGCGCGAGATCCATCACGCGCTCGTCGACCGTTTCGATCGACGACGGATCGTGCGCGATCACGATCTCGGCCGACGCGAGCGCGGCCTCGAAGCTCGGGAACTCGAGCACGGCCAGGCGCCGGGCCGCGGGGACGGGGAGCACCCGGAGCCACGCGCGCGTGACGACGCCGAGCGTGCCCTCGGCCCCCGTGACGAGCCACTTCAGATCGAGCGTCTCGGTCTCGGGGTCCCAGACCCGCTCGAGGTTGTAGCCCGTGAGGAAGCGATGGAGGCGTGGCAGCTTGGCGACGAAGTCGGGCCGCACGCGCTCGGCGAGCTCGAGGACGGCCCGCGGCAACCGCTCGGCGAGCGGCGCGTCGTCGCCCCACGCCGGCAACGCGGCGACCTCGTCGCGACCGAGCGGTCGGGTCAGCAGCACCGAGCCGTCGGAGAGGACGACCTCGAGCGCCGCGACGTGCTGCGACGTCTTGCCGTAGACGCGCGAGCCCTGACCGCTCGCGTCGGTGGAGATCATCCCGCCGAGCGTCGCGCGCGAGCTCGGCGAGAGGTTCGGCGCAAAGAAGAGGCCGTCGGGCGCCAAGTGTGCGTTCAGCTGATCGAGCACGACGCCCGGCTCGACCTCCACGCGGTCGCCGTCGCGACCGATGATTCGGGTCATGTGCCGGCCCACGTCGACGACGAGCCCCGACGTGAGCGATTGGCCGTTCGTGCCGGTGCCGCCGCCGCGCGCGGTCAGGGTGAGGCGCGCGAACGCCGGCTCAGCCGCCGTCTGGAGCAGGAGCACGACGTCATCGCGTGTACGCGGGTAGACGATCGCCTGCGGAAGGATCTGGTAGATCGAGTTGTCGGTCGCCCCCACGACCCGCGTCGCCAAGTCGTCGGCGAGATCGCCCGCGAAGCCGCGCCGTGACACTTCGGCGAGATACTCGCGCGTCGTGGCCGTCGCGGGCTCGAGCTCCGTCAAGCGGGGGATCAACGCCGCTTCTCTACCAGATCCCGGCCTGTCGGGCTCGCTCCCCCGCGATTGAGCGATCAGCGGGCGCTCGGGCGTGCGATCACAGGAACGAGGCGTGCAGCGAAGGCTCCTGCCCGAGCTGCCATGGCCACGACGTCTCGCGGTCCGCGGCCTCGGTCCATGTTCTCGCGGCGAGACCGAGCAGCTCGCTGCTCGGCCCCGGGCCGATGCGAGCGGCGTCGTCGCCGATCGGTGTATCGAGCAGCGCCTCGAGGTCGGTCCAGTCGCGCTTCGTGCGGGCGTACGCGCGGATGAGGCTCGAGCGCGCGGGCATGAGCTGGGGTGACAGGCGGATCGCTTCTTCGAGCAGGGGCACCGCTTCGTCCAGCTTGCCCCGCGTGCGCGCGCGCTCGCCTTGGATGGCGAGCTCGGCTGCTCTCACCCGCGATTCGGGAAGGAGCATCACGTCGTCGGTCGTCTCGAAGGTCGTGTAGTCGTCGCCCTGCGGCTTCGTGCCGAGCTGATAGCGGACGCGCACGAAGATCACGTCCGACTGCTCGTGCTCGAGCGCCTCGAGGTGGAGCGGCGGACAGGACTCCTCGAACTGGTAGGAGAGCACGCCGACTTCGGCGACGCGCAGCCACCCCGACTTCGTCTCGATCTCGATCGATCCGCATTGGGCTTCGCTCGCCACGTGCCGCACCGCGCGCTTCGTGGTGGGTCGGGTCAGCTTCTTCTGCCGAATGACGGCGGTCTCGAAGACGCCTTGGTCGAGCGCGGGCAACCGTGAGAGACCCTCGAAGTATCCGCTCGGGTCCTCGGTGGTGAGCGTCTCGCCCTCCAGGCTCACCGACGCGATCTGCGCCCCGTTCTTGTCGGTCGCGATGAACGTTCGCCACGTCATGTCGGCGTTCTCGCCCCAGCTCTCCCGGTAGCGAACCGCGTTGCCGTCGGGGTCGACGCCCAAGAGGCGCATCTCCGACGTGGAGCTCGAGGGGCAGGCCGCGGCGGCGACCGGCTGGGCCGCTACCGCAGCGAAGAGAGCGAGACCGGCCAGGATCGATGCGCGCACAGCCGCTCTACGCCGGCGGCCGGGCGCCTATTCCGAGCGGGCGGCTCAGGGGGCAGGGGGCGCCGCAGGGTGAACCGCAGCGTCCGTCGACCTAACCCACATCGAACGGCGAGCGTCATGTGGGTAGGACGACCCGCAGACACGGCTCGACGAAGAGCGGCGAGGTCGTGATCATGATCGCGATCGTCCACACGCGGCGCACCGGCCGCCTCCACCTTGCCGCGCCGAGGCGCGCCTCCACCGCGACGGCCGCGCCCTGCACGAGGAAGTACCCGAGCATGAGCGCCGCCATCGCGGGGCCGAGCGCGACGAGCACCGGGTGGGCGTGCCCGACGCCGCTCACGACGAACCCGAGGAAGACACCCAGCGCGGGGCGGCGGCGCCGCGCGAGGGGCATGAAGCAGTTCGCGCGGAGCCAGTGGCTCACCGGCCGAGCCCAGCGCGTGCCCCAGAGCTCGGCGACCGAGAGCGAGGCGAGCGGCCAGACGTGGAGCGGCGGCGTCTCGAAGCCGACCGCGCGGTGGAGCGCGCGCACCACGCGGTAGCCGCCTTCGATGGCGGCGTAGACGAATACGAGCCCCGCGCCCCACCGGATCGCGAGCGAGCTGGACGGCCATCGAGGCGCGAAGCGCTGCACGACGAGGAAGGCGGCGATCGCGACGGCTCCCCACGCGAGCCCGGCGAGCAGGCCGCCGGCGTCGAACCGAGGCCGCTGGCGTTGAAGGAGCCGCGTGTCGACGAAGCTCAGCGCGTGCGCGATCCGGCGAGGTGCGCGCCACGCCTCGCGTGATCGGACCAGATCGATCATGCGAAAGACGCAGATGAAGTTGAGCGCGAAGAGCCCACGAACGAGCGGCGTCGGGCCCGCGTACCAGGGAAGGACGAGCACGACGGTACCCGATAGCCCGAGCGCGACGAGCTTGTGCCTGGGCGCGACGACCGCTGCGAGCACGATCAGCGTCGCCGAAGCCACGAGGACGGCAAACGGAGCCACGTCGAACCATTGTCTCAGGGCGGGGCGCAGCCGCGCTAGATTGGCGGGTGATGAAACAGTGGGTCGTCGTCATGCTTGCCGTTTGGCTCGGCTGCTCGGGCGCGTCCGAGCGCGCCGGGCCCGACGGTCCCGCTGGTCCCGCTGGGCCGCCGCCCACAGCCGTCCCGTCGGCGCCGCCACCCGATTCGGCGACGACCGGCGGCTCCGCACCGGCAGACACGCGCGATCCAGACTGCGCCGATCTCGAATCACGCGCCGCGAAGACGCTGGCCGCTGCGCCGGGCACCTGTACCAAGAGCGCCGACTGCACGTGCCACCCCGGAGCGATCATCCCCGGGTGCGGCGGTGTGACCGATACCGCAACGGCGGCTGCGATCACCGCGCTCTACAACGACTATCGAACCAAGAAGTGCCTGCGCACCCACTGCGCGCCGCGCGCCTGCGACGCGGCGTGCGAGAACGGCCGGTGCGTCGAGGCGCGTCGCTGATCGGTGGCCGGGCTACTGCTTTGGAGGCTCAGCTGATCACACCTGGGTCCTTCGGGGGCTGGCCGGGCGCGGGCGGGTCCTTGATCTCCAGCGGATCGCTGCCCGGCTCGTGGGGCGGAGGCGGATCCTCGCGCGGTGGCTCTCTCGGGTCAGGATCGCCCTTGGGCGGGCCGACGGGGCGCGGGTCCTCGATCGGCGCGCGCGGGCGCGGGTCCTCGACGGGCGGCGGCGACGGCTCGTCCCGTGCCGGCGGAGGTGGCTTCTTGCGATCGGCAGCAGCGTCGTCGGTCATGGTGCCCGGTCTTGCAACCACCGCGCCGATTCGGGCCGCGTGCGCTACCGCGCACTGGACGAGCGCTACACCCCGTCGCTCGTCGCCGGTATAGTCGACCGTCGCATGCTTCCTGCGGGAATCGACGCGGCGGTTGCACCGGGCACGGTGATCGCCGGGAAATATCGCGTCGAGGCGCTCCTCGGAATGGGAGGCATGGGCGTGGTCGTCGCCGCTCGGCACCTCGAGCTCGATCAGCCCCTCGCCATCAAAGTGCTCTTGCCGAGCGTTGCCGACGACGAGGTCGCGATGACGCGGTTCGTGCGTGAGGGTCGCTCGGCGGCGCGCCTCACGTCGCCTTACGTGGCAAAGGTGTACGACACGGGCCAGCTGCCCTCTGGTGCGCCCTACCTCGTCATGGAGCTCTTGCGCGGTCGTGACCTCCGCGCACACCTCGCCGAGGCTCGCCGCGTGCCGCTCGCGCAGGCCATCGAGTGGACCGTGCAAGCTGCCCACGCCCTCGGCGAGGCACACGCGCAGAGCATCATCCACCGCGACGTCAAGCCGGCCAACCTGTTCCTCGCCGAGACGAGCGCGGGCCAGCAGATCAAGGTGCTCGACTTCGGTGTCTCGAAGCGGCTCGACTCCACCGAGGCCGACCTGACCAAGACGACCGCCGCCGTCGGGACGCCGCGCTACATGGCGCCCGAGCAGATGCGCTCGCCGCGGCTGGCGGACGCGCGAGGCGACGTCTGGTCGCTCGGCGTCGTGCTTTACGAGCTCACGACGGGGGAGCCGCCATTTCGGGGCGACTCGGTGACCGCGCTGTGTTTCGACGTGATGGAGCGCACGCCCACGCCGCCGAGCCAGTTGAGCCCCGAGCTCCCGGCCGCGTTCGACGACGTGGTCTTGCGGTGTCTCGAGAAGGACCCGAGCGACCGGTACACGAGCATGCACGCGCTCGCGACGGCGCTCCTCTCCATCACGCCCGCGACGCGCGCCTCGGGGCTGTTCGACCCGAGCGCATGGGCAGCCGCGAGCTCGACCCTCGGCGCGACGCCGGTGTCGGTTCCGTCGGATCTGCACCTGGCGGCCGCGACGCGGCGCGACCCCGAGACCGAGCCGCTGACCAGGCCGCCGGTGTCCGAGCAGCCGCATCAGGAGACGATGCGCGCGTGGGATACCACAGCGGTGCCGCGCACCGCCGGCCGGCGCGGTGCGCGGCTCCCGCTCGTGCTGCTCGGCGTGGGTATCGGCGTGGGCGCGGCCACCCTCGCCGGGATGCTCGTCGGCGACCGGGACGCGACGCCGACCGGCACCATCGGCTCGATCGTCATCACGCCGCCTACGGCCTCGGCGCCGTCGAGCCCGGTGGTGGCGGCGGCCGACCCCCCGCCGGTCGCGAGCGTGTCGGCGAGCGCGCCGGCGGTGGCACCATCCTCGCATGAGCCACCGGTGACGGCTGCACCGCCGAAGGTCGTTCGACCGAACTGCACGCCGCCCTACACGATCGACGAGAGAGGCCACCGGCATGCCAAGCCCCAATGCCTACGCTGATGTCTGGGCAGGGAGGCGCACGGCCGGTCTGATCGCGGTGGCCGTCGTGGCCATCTCGCCCGTTCGCGCGCTGGCCGACACCAAGCAAGAGTGCAGCGACTCGTACTACCGGACGCAGGTGCTCCGCGACGCCGGCGAGCTCCAGGATGGCATCAAAGAGGCTCGAGTTTGCGCGCGCGACGCGTGCCCCCAGTTCATCCGCGACGACTGCTCGAAGTGGATGGCAGACCTCGAGGCCCGGGTCTCGACGATCATCGTCGCGGCCGTCGATGCCTCGGGCCGTCCCGTGTCCGACGCGATCGTATCGCTCGACGGCGTGCCGTGGCTGGACCGGCTCGGTCGGGATGCGCAGGTCATCTCGAAGGGCCCCCACACGCTCGAGATCACGGTGCAGAGCGCGCCGCCGCAGAAAAAAGCGATCGTCGTGCGCGAAGGCGAGAAGAACCGAACGATCACGATCGCGATCGCCGGCGCGGAAGCAACCGACGAGCCATGGGAGGGCCACGCCTATGGACCGTGGATCGTCGGCGGCATCGGCGTTGCAACGCTCGTCGCGGGCGCCGTGACGGGCGGCCTCGTGCTGGATGCTTACGCGGTGACCGAGGACCAATGCGACGACGCGACGCGCACGTGCACGCCCGACGGGGTCGAGGCTCAGGATCGGGGCAGGCTGCTCGGCCCGGTGACGACGACGCTCCTCGTGGCGGGTGGGGCGCTCGCCGCGGGCGGCATCATCTGGCTGATCGCGGCGCCGAGAGCGCCGTCGCCGTCCCGAACCGCGCTCTTCGCGGCGCCCGCAATATCCACGGAGAGCGCGGGGGTCGTGTTGGGGGGGCGGTGGTGAGCCGGCCCCTGCCCCCGTCGGCGGCTCCGCCGCTCGTAGCGGCTCTCCTCGTGCTCGGCGCCGCTGGCACGTCGTGCGCGCTGTCGTTCCCCGACTACGACGTGGCGGTCGAGGGCTCGAGCAGCTCGAGCAGCAGCTCGAGCGGCGTGGGGGGCGGCGGAGGCGGAGCGCCGCTGCTCGCCCCGAATGGCTCGGTTTGCGAGGGCGACGGCGAGTGCGAGAGCGGAAATTGTCTGGCCAACAACACGGAGCCAGGGCGGGTTTGTTGCGCGGTCGCCTGCGACATCATGGGTGCGGATACGTGCGGGACGAACGGCAAGTGCGACGCGTCGGGCGCCGACTGCGCTCTCCATCCGGCCGGCATCGCGTGCGGTGCGCCCACCTGTGACGGGGGTGAGGTCACGACGCGTCATTGTTACGGCGGCGCGTGCGAAGCCGGAGAGCCCGAGCCCTGCGCAGGCGGGTTGCTCTGCGCGGGCGACGGCGAGAGCTGCGCGATGACGTGCACGGACGCGGCCGACTGCGCCAACCCGTCAGGTGAGACGGTCGGCGCCGACTGCGTCTCGGGTGTCTGCGCCGACCGGCCCGTCGGGGCAGCGTGCGAATCCGACGACGAGTGCGAGAGCGGATCGTGCGCGGGCCGCTGCTGCGCCGGGCCATGCGACACGAGCGACGCGACGTGCGGAGCGACCGCTTGCGACAGCGAGGGAGCGTGCGTCTACCCATCCACGGACACCCCGTGCGGGGCCGAAACCAATTGCACGGGCGGCGAGCTCGAGAGCCAGTACTGCGACGGCGACGGCGCCTGCGGTCGCGAGCGGGTGCTTCTTTGCCGGGGCCACCTCGGCTGTGCGACCGACTCGACGTGTCACGAGAGCTGCGGCTCGAACGACGCGACGGGCGACGCCCTGTGCCCGGCCGGCTACTGGTGTGATGGATCTACCTGCCACCAGGGCGGGTTCGACGAAACCACCGCGTGCTACCGCGGCGGGCAGTGCCTCTCGAAGGTGTGCGGCGCCAATGGCACATGCACCGACGTGGGGTGCGACTTCGACGGCGATCTCCACGAACGGGGCGCGTGCGGCGGTCTCGACTGCGACGACAACGACGCGCGCGTACATCCCGAGCAGACCGAGTTCTTCGCGACGCCGCGATCGATCGGAGGCTTCGACTTCGATTGCAGCGGCGCGGCCGAGCACAAGACCCCCACCTCGTGCGCGTGCTCCGGCCACGCGCTGCTCGTCCCCACCGGCGAGGTCGGCTGCGGCGTGAACGGACAGCTCCGCTCGTGCTGGTGGGCCGGCCTCTGCGGGCACACCGACACGAGCTTCAGCGCGACCCAGCTCTGCCGCTGACGGGCGCGAGCTTCAGTCGCCCCAGTCGTCGTTCTGGATGGAATTGGTCGCAGGGTCCCACCACCAGTGCTTGGCGCGACCGGTAGAGGAGAGAGCCCAGACGTGCTGCTGCGCTCCGACGAGCGCGGCCGTGGGGTCCTGAGCGATCCCGGCTCCCCATGTGTCGTGCTTGATGCCGCCCCCGCCCGGCGACCACCACCAGTGCTCGACCGTGCCGCCTGCCGTGAGCAGCACGCTCGGTCGGCCCACCACCCCCGTGCCCCAGACGTCGTGCTGCACGCCGTTCGTCTCGGGGCCCCACCACCAGTGTCGAAGCTTGCCGGCACCGTCGACGGCCCAAACCGCCTGGAACTCTCCGATGGCCAAGGCTGCAGGATCGCCGACGAGCCCGCTGCCCCAGGTGTCGTGGCTGATGCCGGCGCCGCCAGGTGCCCACCAGAAGTGCTCGAGGGTGCCGGCGGTGCCGCGCACGAACGCGTGCTGCTCGCCCGTCTTGGTGACGAACACGGTCGGTCGGCCGACGACGCCGGCGCCCCACTTGTCATGCTGCACGCCGTTCGTCTTGGGGCCCCACCACCAGTGCCGGAGGTCGCCGCTCTGATCGACCGCCCACACCGCTTGGTAGTCGCCGATCACGATCGCGGCCGGATCCCCGGCCAGGTTCGCGTTCGGGGCCCAGTTGTCGAAGCCGCCGCCATTGACCGGATCCCAGAACC
>ERZ761602.6647-NODE-6647-length-12790-cov-4.381468_pt1 | contig 12790 bp, 13 predicted proteins | sample MGYA00512165_ERZ761602 | MGnify/ENA primary metagenome ERZ761602 (study PRJEB28899, sample SAMN02445085) | bioreactor sludge metagenome | biome: EBPR sludge; isolation source: Thorneside wastewater treatment plant | place: Australia: Brisbane, Thorneside...
CCCGAGATCGACGTGCACATCATGGACTCGGACGCCCCCCCAACCGGGGTCGGCGAACCCGGCGTGCCGCCGCTCGCCCCCGCGCTCGTCAATGCGATCTTCGCGGCGACGGGCGAACGCCTGCGCGATCTGCCGCTCTATCGCTACTGATGCCGCCGCAAGGTCACCCGCCGATCGCCGATCCCAAGGTCGGCGTGCTCATCGTCAACCTCGGCTCGCCGGATGCGCCGGAGCCGGCGGCGGTGAAGCGCTACCTGAAAGAGTTCCTGTCGGACCCGCGCGTGGTGGAGATTCCGGCGCTCCTCTGGCAGCCGATCCTGCGCGGCATCATTCTCAACACACGCCCGGCGAAGAGCGCGGCGCTCTATGCCTCGATCTGGGACCGCGCGCGGGGAGACTCGCCGCTCCGCGTCATCACGGCCGATCAGGCGGCGGCGCTGCAGGCCGCGCTCCCCGATGTCCGGGTGGATTTCGCCATGCGCTACGGCAATCCTTCGATCCCGGACCGGCTCGCCGCGCTGAAGGATGCAGGCTGCACGCGCATCCTCGTGATGCCGCTCTATCCGCAATATTCGGCGGCGACGACGGCGACCGTCGTCGACAAGGTGGGTGAGAGCCTGAAGGCGATGCGCTGGCAGCCTGCGCTGCGCTTCCTGCCGCCCTATCACGACGATCCGCTCTACATCGCCGCGCTTGCAGAAGATGCGCGTACGGCCCTCGCGGCGCTCGATTTCGAACCGGACGTACTTGTCGCGTCGTTCCACGGTATGCCCGAGCGCACGCTTAAACTCGGTGATCCCTATCACTGTCAGGCCCAGAAAACGGCGCGGCTGCTCCGCGAGGCGCTGGGGCGTGATGAGACGGGTTTCCGCACGGCGTTCCAGTCGCGGTTCGGCAAGGCCGAATGGCTGAAGCCCTATCTCGACAAGACGCTTGAGGCGCTGCCCGGAGAGGGCGTTCGCAAGGTTGCGGTGATCGCGCCGGGGTTTAGTGCCGATTGCCTTGAAACGCTGGAAGAAATCGCGATTCAGGGGCGTGAGACGTTCCTTCACGCGGGCGGCACACACTTCGCCTATTTGCGCTGTCTCAATGCCGCGCCGGCCGGAATGCATATGCTGAAAGAACTCGTCGTGCGCGAACTTGCCGGTTGGCGCGAATCGGGTCATTGATTGCAACAGAATTGAAAAAAGTGAGCAGTACCGGCCAATTGCACTTGGGAGGAGAGTCATCATGGGTCGCGTAGCTATCGTTACCGGCGGATCGCGTGGCATCGGCGAGGCGATCAGCCTCGAACTCCAGAAAATGGGTATGAAGGTTGCCGCGAACTATGCGGGCAACGACGAGAAGGCGCGCGAGTTCACCACGCGCACGGGCATCCCGACATACAAGTGGGACGTGGGAGATTTCGAGGCCTGCGCGGAGGGCGTGCGCAAGGTGGAAGCCGATCTCGGCCCGGTCGACGTTCTCGTCAACAACGCGGGCATCACGCGCGACGGCACGCTGACGAGGATGGACCGCAAGAGCTGGCAAGAGGTGATCGATGTGAACCTCGGCGGCTGCTTCAACATGGCGAAGGCCGTGTTCGACAGCATGAGATCGCGCGGCTACGGGCGCATCGTCAACATCGGCTCGATCAACGGGCAGGGCGGCCAGTACGGCCAGGTGAACTATGCCGCCGCCAAATCCGGCATCCACGGTTTCACAAAGGCGCTGGCGCAGGAAGGCGCGCGCTTCGGCATCACGGTGAACGCGCTCGCGCCGGGCTATATCGATACGGACATGGTGGCGGCGGTGCCCGAAGCCGTGCTTGAGAAGATTGTCGCCAAGATCCCGGTCGGCCGGCTCGGCAAGGCGAGCGAGATCGCGCGCGGCGTCGGCTTCCTCTGCGCCGAGGATGCGGGCTTCGTCACCGGATCGACGCTGTCGATCAACGGCGGCCAGCACATGTATTGAGACGTGTCGGGGCTCATCAAGCGCTCGGTGACGATCGCCGGGCATCGCACTTCGGTGAGCCTCGAACCCGTGTTCTGGGATGCGCTCGTCGCGGCGGCGGACGCCGAAGGGCGCTCCGTCAACGCGATTGTCGCCGAGATCGACGAGGCGCGGACCACAAACCTTTCAAGCGCGATCCGGGTTTGGCTGTTCGAGAAGCTTAGTCCTCAAGCCAGGTGACGTGGCCCATCTTGCGGCCGGGCTTCACCTCGCTCTTGCCGTAGAGGTGCAGGTGGGCGCGCGGGTCCGCGAGGATCGCCGCCCAGTCGTTCGCATCCTCGCCGATCAGGTTCTTCATGCGCACGGCGCGCGCGCTGAGGCCGGTTTCGCCAAGCGGTAGCCCGCAGATGGCGCGGATATGGTTCTCGAACTGGCTGGTGTGTGCACCCTCGATCGTCCAGTGCCCGCTGTTGTGGACGCGCGGGGCCATCTCGTTGAACACCGGCCCGTCGGCGCAGGCGAAGAATTCGAGCGTGATGAGGCCGACATAGGAGAGCGCGTCCGCGACCTTGCGCGCCATCGCGGCGGCTTCCTCCATGTGGGCGGCGGGCACGGCGCGTGCCGGCACTTCGGACAGCGCGAGGATGCCGTCTTCGTGCGTGTTGCGCGGCGCCGGGTAGACGACGCTGCTGCCATCCTCGGCGCGGGCGAGCAGGATCGAGAATTCGGCGTCGAAGCTGACGAACCCTTCGTAGACCGAGGGATTTTCGCCGATATCGGCCCACGCTGCATCAAGGGACGTATCGGCGTGGATGCGAACCTGGCCCTTGCCGTCGTAGCCGAAACGGCGCGTCTTCAGGATGCCGGGGGTGCCGATCTCGCGCACGGCTGCTTCCAGCTCGGCGCGCGAGGAGACGGCGCGGTACGGTGCGGCGCGGCCGCCGAGGCCGGTGAAGAAGTCCTTCTCGGCAAGCCGGTCCTGCGCGATGCGCAGCGCGCGGGCGCCGGGGCGCGTCGGCACACGGGATTCAAGGAATTCGAGGCTCGCGGCGTCGACGTTCTCGAACTCGACCGTCACGACATCGACCGCAGCGGCGAAGGCTTCGAGCGCGGCATGATCGGTGTAGGCGGCGCGGGTGACGGCGGCGGAAACGTCGCCCGCCGGAAGTTCGGTCTCCGGCGCGAAGATGTGGACGCGGTAGCCCATGCTTGCCGCCGCCATCGCGAGCATACGGCCAAGCTGGCCGCCGCCGAGGATGCCTATCGTGGAACCGGGTGCGATCATTCGGGCTTTTCGGCGACCGCCTCGGTCTGCTTCGCGCGCCACTGGACCAGCCGCTCGTGGACATCGGCGTCGTGCGTGCCGAGGATCGCGGCGGCGAGCAGCGCGGCGTTTATGGCGCCAGGCTTGCCGATGGCGAGCGTGCCCACGGGGATGCCGCCGGGCATCTGGACGATGGACAGCAGGCTGTCCATGCCTTTGAGCGCCTTCGATTCGACCGGAACGCCGAGCACGGGGAGCGCGGTCATCGATGCCGTCATGCCCGGCAGGTGGGCTGCGCCGCCGGCGCCCGCGATGATCACCTTGAGGCCCCGGGCGGCCGCGCCGTGCGCGTAGCCATACAGCCGGTCCGGCGTCCGGTGTGCTGAAACGATGCGCGTTTCATGTGGGATTTCAAGCGCTTCGAGCGTTTCTGCGGCATGGCGCATGGTTTCCCAGTCGGACTGGCTGCCCATGATGATGCCGACCAGCGGCTGTGTTTCCGACATGCTTTCCCGCGCGTCCTTCCCCGAAAGCGGCGCAACCTACTTTCGGCTCGCCTCGCTGTCTATGTTCACCTTACGCACATTATTTTATGGGCAGAATGCCAATCGTGGCCGAAAAATCCGGCCGGGAGAAAGGGATGACGCGGATCGATGAAGGCGGACGCGCCGCGCGTGCCTATGGGCGCGTGCAGACTCGTGCCGCACTTGCATCCCTCCCTGCCGTTACCGAAACGCTGGCCGGCATTCCCGAGGCCGAGCCCGCCACCGCCATCGCGGAGGTCGCGGCGGCGGCCCTGCCGGAGCATCTGCGCGATGCGTTTGTCGCGCTGCTCGCGGAAACCGAGGAGCTTCGCCGCACGCTTGCCATCGCGCGGCGGCGCATCGAGGAACTGGAGCGGCTGGTCGAGGCCGACGAGCTGACACCCGTCGCCAACCGGCGCGGGCTGATCCGCGACCTTGCCCGCACGCTCGCGGAGGTGGGGCGGCACGGGGTTCGTGCGGCGCTGATCTTCATCGATGTCGACAAGCTGAAAGCCATCAACGACCGCTACGGCCACCTCGCGGGCGATGCGGCGCTCGTCCATATCGGCGAGACGCTGCAGGCGAAACTGCGCGAATCCGATACGGTGGCACGTCTTGGCGGCGACGAGTTCGCTGTGATCCTGCGCCATGTCGATGCCGATCAGGCGCAGGCGAAACTGGACCAGATCGTGACGGCGGTTGCCGCGACGCCGGTGCGTGTACGGGGCGAGAGCTTCACCATCACGATTTCGGCAGGCCTTCATGTGCTGTCGCCGGGCGAGACCGTGGAAGGCGTGCTGCGGTTCGCGGACAGCGCGATGTACGCGCACAAGGCCGACAAGCGCGGGGAAACCCGATCAGACTGATCGGAAGTCTTCGTTTTCATTGCTGCGAACGAATTGCAATAAAGGGTTCGTGAAAAGGAACCCTGAAATGTCTCGCGATCTTGCCAAGACCGGCACCTATCTGGTGCTGCACCTGACGATCGGGTTCACGGTCGCCTACCTGCTCACCGGGTCGGTCGCCGTCGCTAGTGGCATCGCGCTCATCGAGCCGATGGTGAACGCTGTCGCGTTCTTTTTCCACGAGAAGGCGTGGGCCACCGTACCCCTGCGGAGCGGGCATTTCCGGGCCTCGGCCGCAGCCTGAAAAACCCCTGAAAGAAAAAGCGTTCGCATCGCCCCGCGGAGGGCGCCTTACGATGGAAATGTAACCTCCGCGCGCTATAAGCGGCGGCATGTCCGATGATGTTCAGGATAAGGATCCGGCTCCAGCGCCGCGCGAGGCGCTGGAAGACAACCGGCTGACGGGCGCATTCGTCGATGAAGTGACGGAAGCGCTCGCCGCCGGCGATACCGCGCGCGTGCAGGAACTCGCCGAGCCGCTGCACCCCGCCGACATCGCCGACCTTATCGAGCAGGTGGAGCCGGGCGAGCGCCAGCCGCTCGCCGCCGCGCTCGGCGACGTGCTCGACGCGGACGTGATCTCGGAAATGAACGAGGTCGTGCGCGAACAGCTGATCGATGTGCTCGATCCGGGTCAGGTCGCCGATGTCGTCACGCAGATGGAGACCGACGACGCGGTCGCCATCCTCGAGGACATGGACGAGGAGGACCAGGCCGAGGTCCTCCGCTCGCTCCCCGCCGACGAACGCGCCGCCATCGAGGAGGCGTTGAGCTACCCGGAAGAGTCCGCCGGACGCCTGATGCAGCGCGATCTGATCGCGGTGCCCGAATACTGGACCGTGGGTCAGGTCATCGATTTCCTGCGGCAGGCGGGCGACGACGTGACCAGCGACTTCTGGGAAATCTTCGTCGTCGATCCGTCGCACAAGCCTGTCGGCACGATGCGCCTCTCTCTGGTGCTGCGCTCGCCGCGCAACGTGCTCGTCACCGACGTGATGAAGCGCGAGCAGACGCTGATCCCGGTCGACATGGACCAGGAAGAGGTGGCGCTGCGCTTCCAGAAGTACGCGCTGATCTCCGCGGCGGTCGTCGATACCTCAGGACGCCTCGTCGGCGTTATCACCGTCGACGACATCGTTCACATCATCCAGGAAGAGGCGGACGAGGATATCCTCCGCCTGTCGGGCGCCGGCGACGGCGACATCAACGACAGCGTGCGCGAGATCGTCTCGACGCGGCTGCGCTGGCTCGTCGTCAATCTCGGCACCGCTATCCTTGCCTCAATCGTCATCGGTTTCTTCGCGGGCACGATCGAAAAGATGGTCGCGCTTGCCATCCTGATGCCGATCGTCTCTGCGCTCGGCGGCAATGCCGCGACGCAGACGATGGCGGTGACGGTGCGCGCGCTCGCCACCGATCAGCTCACCGAGGCGAATACGCGGCGCACGATCCTGAAGGAAATCCGCGTCGCGCTGATCAACGGCGCCGCGATCGCGTTTCTCGTCGGCGTGGCGGCCGGGCTCTACTTCACGAACGTCCACCTCGGCCTCGTCATCGCCACGGCGATGATCGGCAACATCCTCGTCGCAGGCCTCGCCGGTGTCATGGTGCCACTGACGCTCGATCGCATGGATGTCGATCCGGCGGTGTCTTCGCCCGTGTTCGTCACCATGACGACGGACGTGATGGGCTTCCTGTTCTTCCTCGGCCTCGCCGCGGCGACGGGCCTTACGGGTTAGGCCGGTGACGGCGGAGGTCATCCTCGTCGACGACGAGCGGCTTGTTGCCAAACTCTATGGCCGCGCAGTGGAAGCGGCGGGCTATCAGGCGACGCTGTTCGGCGATGCGGAATCGGCGTTCAAGCGCATCGCCCAGCAGGAGCCGGCGCTGCTCGTCACCGATCTCAACATGCCGGGCCTTTCGGGCTACGCACTCGCCGAGCGGATCATGGAGCGAGGCCTCAAGCACTTTCCCATCATCCTGATGAGCGCGGACGATACCGCCGAGCTGATCAAGGCTGGGGTCGCCTCGGGCATCGACGATTTCCTCGTGAAGGGCGTGGGCTTCGACCGGTTTCGCGCGCGGCTCGATCACTGGATGAAGGGACCGTTCCACGGACTGCCCGCGCACGTTCGCGTCGCGGCGCGCGAGAGCCTTGCGCGGAGCGGCGCGCCGGAAACCCCGATTTCCCACCTGCACGGATCGCTCGACCGTATCACGGCGCGCACCGCTGTGACGGTGGAGGATCTTCTGGACGCGGTGGGCGGCGAATACGGCCGTTCGGCGGCTGAGGCGCTGCGGCTTCTGGGCGTGATCGACGGCGTGCTTGCGCTCCTCGCCCGCTCGAACGGGCTCGCGCAGCTCCGCCGCCTTGAAGCGATGGCAGGGGTCGTCGACAGGCTCGGCGACCCGTGGCAGGCACGCCTTCGTCCCTATATCGACCGCTTCGAAACCGTCGCGCAGGATGCCACCTTCCGGCACGCCGCGCAGTCGCTCCGGCTCCGCTAGGGCTCTGATCAGGCCCCGCAGCTCACCTTGCCGCTGCCGAGCGTCTTCACCTCGCACTGCGGCTTGCCGAGGATCTTGATGTCGCCGGAGCCCGCGATGCTGAGCTTCGCATGTTTGGCGACATCGGTGGTGATGTCGCCCGATCCCGCGATCTTGCCGGTGAGCGACTGACACTTGAGACCGGGCGCGTCGATGTCGCCGGCGCCCGCGATGGAGAACGTCGCCGCGCCGCACGTGCCGGCCATCGCCATGTCACCCGATCCGGCAGGCGAGACATCCAAGCGGTCTGCCGTCACCACGCCGACATTGAGATCGCCGGAGCCTGCAAGCGAGAGCTTGACGTCCTGGCCTTTCATGCGATCCACGGCGACATCGCCCGATCCGGCGAGACGGGCGCTGCCCAGCGTATGCGTGGTGACGTAGATGGTGAGCAGCTCACCGTCTTTCCAAGAGAACCACGTATCCGTTTTCTTCTCGCGGATGCGGAGCGTGCCGCTCGTCACCTCGACCTCCAGACGGTCGATGGATTTCTGGTCGCCGACGGCGCGCACGCTTGGCGCCTTGCCGGTGGCCACGATCACCTTGTGCGGCACCGAAACGGAAATGCCTTCAAAACCTGTGACCGTGTATTTCTGCTCGGCGGCAAGGGTGGGGGTGGCAAGCGCGAGGAGCGGAAGAGCGACGAGAAGAGCGCGTTTCATGAGGGACGATCTCCAAACTGTGTTGCTGTAACAATACAGCGGGTCCGCATGTCTGTCGACCCTCAATAGAGGAACATCGGCATACCTTCGACGCTCTTCAGCCGTGCGCGATATTGATCGCGGTCGTAAAGCCGGTCGACGTCGACATGTTTCGCGCCCTGAAGCACGCTGTTCGCCGGAACATGGCAATAGTTGCCGCTGGTCAGCGTCACCATCCGGCCGGTCTCGCGCCGTTCGATCAGCTGTACGGCGAGCGCGCCGAAGGCGAGGCCGACCATGCGGTCGAGCGCGTCGGGCTCGCCCGCGCGCATCAGGTAGGCGAGTTCCTGAAGCACGGTGCCGCCGCCGCCCGCCGTCTCGATGGCGCGCGCGATGCGGTGGCCGACGCCCACGTCGTCGCGCGCCGTCGCGGAGCTGGACAGGTCCGCCGCGGCTCCGCCGACGAGGCTTGCGCCCTCGGAGACCACCAGGACTGCGTAGTTCGCCGGATTGGTTGCCTTGTCGCGCGCGAGCAGCGGCAGCAGTGCGTCGAGATCGGCGGGCACCTCGGCGATCACGGTGCGGTCCACCTGCGCGAGGAAGCCGGCGAGGAGCGCGGTTTCGCCGGAGCGGCGGCCGAACAGCTCGACGACGGCGATCCGCTCGTGGCTCTCCGTTGTCGTGCGCAGCGCGTTGATCGCCGCGACCGAGCGTGTCACGGCGGTCGAGAAGCCGATGCAGTAGTCGGTGCCGTTCACATCGTTGTCCATCGTCTTGGGGATGGAGATGACCGGTACGCCGAGGCTGTCGAGATGAGCGGAGAAGCGCAGCGTGCCGTCGCCGCCGAGCGTGATCATCACGTCGATCCCAAGGCGTTCAAGTAAGTGCATCACATGCGGCATGCGGTCGCCGCCTTTCGCGGTGCGCGGATCGCAGCGCGAGGTGTGGAGGATGGTGCCGCCGAGCCGATCGAGCCCGCGCACGCGTTCGCGGCCGAGCGCGACGGTGTTCGCCGCGATCGAGGCAGGATCGTCGGGATCGATGTCGAGCAGCCCCTGCCACCCCCGCCGGAAGCCTACGACGTCCCACCCGCGGTCGTCTGCCGACAGGGCGACGGCACGGATACAGGGGTTGAGGCCGGGTACGTCTCCGCCGCCTGTCAGAATGCCGAGGCGCATCATCTTCTCCTGCTTTGTGGGGACCATGCCGCTCGTGGTCGGTGGTGTCGAGGGCGGGGCGGGCACTGTCGCGATTTTTTACACTGTCGGTCCGTCGTGATACGCGCTGAAAAAAATTCGCAGAAATTCTAATGACTTAATGGTTAATTTTGTTCCGCGCGCGGACCCTTTCGGCAAGGAAGGTCGCCAATTTCCTTGGTGCGGGCGCTGGGAACGTTGGCAATTCTTACATTCAGGTATCGGAGGGCTCGGGTTCGGTCATCTTCCTTTTAGAAAAATGTTCTTTTTCAATGCTTTGATTGGATTTTTTATGTTCTGGCACAGGGATTGCAGAGGTGCCGACGATTGGTTCTTTCAGGAGTAGGTAGAGTGAAGTCAGCGTTTCTCACCAAGGTTCTGCCGGCTGCCGCGCTCGTCGCCGCCACGGCTTTCGCAACGTCCGCAGAGGCCGTCGTGGTGAACGAATGGAGCTATGATGTCTCCGCTTCGTTCACGTCTGCGTCGCCGGATCTCGGAACGCCCGGCGGCTTCATCTGGGGTCCGCTCCAGATTTCGTGGGGCCGTCCGACCGGCACGATTTCGCCCGGCGGTGGCCGCAGCGCCCTGACGATCGGTGCGACGCCGGCGCTGGGCACCGTGTTCACGAACGGTGCCGATGCTGCCGCGAACAGCCTGACGCACTCGAACAACGTCATCAACAATCGCTCGGGTGAGAACTGGCAGCGCCTCGACACGTCTTCGATGAAGATCGATGTCGCGCTCACGTCGGTCGATCCCGTGATCGGCGCCGTCGATCCGTTCGTGCTGTCGTTCGTCATCGATTTCCTCGAGACGAACAACAATCCGGAAATGCCCGGACCCGACTACTGCGCCGACGGTGTGCGCGAGGGCTCGCAGGGTCCCGGCTGCCGCGACATCTTCGTGATCTCGGCGGGCAGCCTGACGCAGTATTTCGAGCTCGACGGCGAAACCTACAAGTTCTCGTTCTTCGACCTTGGCGGCGCGATCGGCACGCTTTCCGACGATGCCTGCGCGGCCGTCGGCCAGGCTTCTGGCTGCGTCGGCTTCCTGACCCGCGAGGAGCAGGAAAACATCGTGAACTTCGGGTTCAACATCACCCACGTGCCGGAGCCGGCCGCGCTTGCGCTCTTCGGCCTTGGTCTTGCGGGTCTCGGTCTGGCGCGTCGCCGCCGCAAGGCCTGAACTCCAAGCCCGAACCGGAAGGCGCTGACGGGAGACCGTCGGCGCCTTTCCTTTTTGGGAAACGTGCCGCCCGTTCAGATCAGCGCAGCGATGTTCGGCTCGCCGGGGGAAACGCGCAGCCGGTGGCCGATGACCGATGTTTCCATCAGCGGTTCGAGCCCGGTGTGCATCTGCGCGAGAAAACGCTCGCCGCTATCGAGGCGCCCGATGATGATCGCGAACTTCGGGGCGCCCTTGTGATGCACGACAGTGAACGTCTCCAGCCGTCCCTCGCCCGCGGGCGTTTCCGTGAACGGGGGTGAGGCCATGGCGTCGATCGCGGCCTGATACGAGGCGGGGTCGCTGCGTCCGTTGTAGCCCGGCGTTGTCGAGTAGACGCCGAAGCTGTGTTTCGTCAGGAAGCCGCCGTTCGCGAACACGAAGCCCCATGCGCCGGCATCGTCCCGGCAGTGCTCCACCACTTCTGCGATCGCGTGCAGCGAATAGGCATTGCCGGGGCCGCCGAAGTAGGGGAGGCCGCCGGTGAGCGTCAGGCTGGCCGGGTCCTCGGTTGGCAGGCCGATCATCGCGGCGGCAATTTCCACCGCCACGGGGAAGCAACTGTAGAGATCGATGTAGCTGAGTTCCCCGGGTGTGACGCCCGCCTGCGCCAGCGCGTGCGCCGCGCCGATGTAGATGGCCGGGGAGGTGGCGTAGTCGACGCGCTCGCTCACCAGAAGCTTCTCATGCGTGTCCGCCGACCCGTGCAGATAGACACGGCGCGCGGCGGGCACGCCGAGCCGGTCGGCCGCCTCGGTCGACATCATCAGCACCGCCGCCGCCTGATCGACGAACATGTTGGCGCACAGGTGCTTGGTGTAGGGATAAGCGACGATGCGGTTATCCTTGCCGGGCTCGACGAGCGCTTCCGCTGCATAGGCTCTGCGGATCTGCGCGAACGGGTTTTCCGCGGCGACCGCGCTGAACGGCGCCATCAGGTGGCCGATTTCGGCGCGATGCTGCAGCGGCGACCAGCCCATCGCGCCGCCGAACGCGTTCTCGAACAGCGGGTAGACGCTGGTGGGCAAAGCGATGCCGTGGCGGATCTCGTGGCTGTTCGCGTAACGGGGTTCCTCGCCGTAAGGCGTCGGGTCCGATGGTGCGTCCTCGCTCCAGTCGAGCTTGAGGCCGGCCTTTTCCGCGCGCGCCTGCGTCCGCAATGCCTCGCCGCCGACGAGCAGCGCGACATCGGATTGCCCCTTCGCAATGCGCTCGGCGAGCCCGTTCACGAACATCTGCGGCGTGTTGCCGCCGAGCGGCCCGTAGATGAGTTCGCGCGGCTGCGCGCCGATGCGCCGGGCAACGGCATGGGGCAGGTTGCGGCAGGGGCCGAAAGGGGACGGGAGGGCGCCGCCGGAATCGGCGAACAGCCGGACGGCGGCGAGCGTGTCGATCGCACCGGCGGCATCCGCGCCGCTGTTTGCGATCGCGCCGCGCGCCGCCTCCGCAAGCAGGTCCGCCGGCGATAGCCCCCGGGCCGGATCGTCTTCCCGGACGACGTGCTGGCCGACGCCGACGAGGACAGGCGTGCGCGGCCCGAGACCCAGATCCGGGGGCATCAGCGTATGCCCGGTACTTCGGTGCTGGGTGCCTCGCCGCCCGCGCTGTTGCCCGCGTATTTTTTGTATTCGAGCAGGGCGATGGCGCGGTTGTGCACCTCGTCCGGCCCGTCCGCGAGGCGCAGCGTGCGGATGCCCGCGTAAGAGCTCGCAAGACCGAAGTCCTGGCTGACACCGCCACCGCCGTGCGCCTGAATGGCATCGTCGATGATCTTCAGCGCCATGCGCGGGGCTGCAACCTTGATCATCGCGATCTCGAGCCGTGCCGCCTTGTTGCCGACGCGGTCCATCATGTCCGCGGCCTTGAGGCAGAGGAGGCGCGTCATCTCGATGTCGGTGCGTGCTTCGGCGACGCGCTGTTCCCAGACGCTGTGCTCGGAGATGCGCTTGCCGAAGGCTTCGCGCGTCAAGAGCCGCCGCGCCATGCGCTCCAGCGCGCGCTCGGCGGCGCCGATGGTGCGCATGCAGTGATGGATGCGGCCCGGCCCGAGGCGGCCCTGGGCGATCTCGAAGCCGCGTCCCTCGCCAAGCAGGATGCTGTCCGCAGGCACGCGCACGTCGTCGAGAAAGACCTCGGCGTGGCCGTGCGGTGCGTCGTCGTAGCCGAACACGTTCAGCATCCGCTCGACCTTGATGCCCGGTGCGTCCATCGGCACGAGAATCTGCGACTGCTGCAGGTGCTTGGGCGCCGAGAGATCGGTCTTGCCCATCACGATCGCGACCTTGCAGCGCGGATCGCCGACGCCGGAGGACCACCATTTGCGGCCGCTGACGACATAGTGGTCGCCGTCGCGGCGGATGCGCGTCTCGATGTTCGTCGCGTCGGACGAGGCGACCGCGGGCTCCGTCATCAGGAAGGCGGAACGGATTTCGCCGTTCATCAGCGGCCGCAGCCATCTTTCCTGCTGCGCCTGTGTGCCATAGCGCATCAGCACTTCCATGTTGCCGGTATCGGGCGCCGAGCAGTTGAACACCTCCGAAGCCCAGGAAATGTGACC